>JRHI01001113.1_pt1 | contig 24476 bp, 20 predicted proteins | sample 215371 | NCBI WGS metagenome assembly JRHI01 (sample SAMN02929681, study PRJNA255918) | sediment metagenome | biome: cave system; feature: Ice Cave; material: Sediment; isolation source: sediment from deep within a dark volcanic ice cave with no known source of... ...
GCACACAAGCCTGAAGCGCCAGCGAAGGAAGCAGCGTTCCTCGCTGGCGCGTCGAGCTTGTGTGCTGCCGAATCATGTGCTGCGATTTAGGTTGTGCTGGTCCAATTCCTCATGTAGCCACGGGTACACGATGTCCACGGCGGTCAACGGCTCCGCACCAGTCGCTGCCAGAATGGCCCAGACGTGTTTATGCTGGGGTTGCGGTCGTGGTGGTGGCACCGCTTCTCGTTCGCGGAACAACGCCATCATTAGAGATGGTTATGAGAGCGGAGAGGCGGTTTCGCCCTTCCGATGATTTGACGTCGGGAGTGTCCGTGAACTAAGGTTCGGGCAAGCGCGCATTTACCTTCCAGAAAGCCTGTACGGATGTCATCGCCAATGGAAAAGTCGCTGCAGGAAAAGGACCACCAAGCCATTGGGCCCTACAAGATTCTGGCCAAGCTCGCCGAGGGAGCCATGGGGGCAGTCTACAAGGGACACGACCCGTCGACGGGCGCCACGGTGGCCATCAAGGTCGCCTCAGCCGCGTTGTCGCGTGATCAGGTGTTGCTCCAACGCTTCGAGCAGGAATTCCGCTCCACCAGCAATCTCGATCATCCGAATATCGTCCGAGGGCTGGGCTTCGGGTGAATGGGCCCGAGGCCTTACATCGTCATGGAATTCGTTGACGGCGAAGACATGTGGTCGAAGATCGACCGTCTGGGCCAACTCCCCGAAGCCGAGGCGGTCAGTTACCTCACCCAGGCAGCGCTGGGGCTGCACGAGGCACACAAGCACGGCATCATCCACCGAGACATCAAGCCCGATAACATTCTCCTCACAATGGACGGTCAGGCAAAGCTGGCCGACCTCGGCCTGAGCAAGGATCTGGAAGCGGAAGTAGAGTTGACTCGTCCGGATCGAGGCATAGGGACGCCGAACTTCATTGCCCCCGAACAGTTTAGCGACGCGAAACATGCGGGTGTTCGCTGTGACATCTACTCCCTGGGGGCGACTCTCTACATGGCGTTGACGGGCCAGATGCCATTCGGAGCGTCAAACCTGTCCACGATCCTGAAACTGAAGCTCGCCAACGACCTGATCGCGCCGAGCAAACTCGTGCCGGGGCTGAGTGAACACGTCGATTGGGCAGTCCGCCGCGCGCTCATGGCCGAGCCCGAGCGGCGTTTCGGCTCCTGTCCGGAGTTCATCGCAGCGATTAACGGCGCAGCTGAAGGCTCGCACCCAGGCAGGATCGGCAAGTGTGCCAAACCGGCTCGCCAGCCACAAAAAAGCACCAAGAACTCCGGAAAGGATCGTCGCGCGGCGGTGCGCTTCGGGTGCGTCCTCTCGACCTCCGCGACCATCAACCTTTCGTTGCACCCAGACGAGACCGATTGCCAAACCTCGTGGGAGGCCCAGGTCTGTGACCTCTCGGTCACCGGGATTGGCCTGCTTCTTTCCCGGCGGTTCGAGCCGGGGAGCAACTTGACGGTTGATCTCGCGAGCAGTGCCGGCGACACGAAACGAACCCGGGAGATACGCGTCGTACGGGTAGCGCCGACGGACGGAGGCGGTTGGTTTCTCGGGGGAATTCTAACCGAGAAGCTTACCAAGGAGGAGTTAAGACTGTTGTTGTAAGCCCAGGAGGCGCGGCCCTTTGGACGGAGAAGATGCGAGCCTTTTCAGTCTGGCTCGCTCGGGTGACGCCGGAGCTCCCCACCCAGTGCCGTTCACCCAACAAATATCTGGCCATCCAATGAATACAATCATGGAGATGCCGAAGTCTATCGGTCCTTTTGAGGTGCTGAAGACGCTAGGCCAGGGCGGTACCGCGATCGTTTACCAGGCTCGCCACACGCCCACGGGAAGAATCGTTGCCCTCAAGGTGGGGCCCAGCATCATGATACTGGAGCCCGGCGCAGCCCAACGCTTCCGACGCGAACTCACGGTCATTCGCCCACTGGCGCACCCGAACATCGTTCGCGCCCTGGCCCAGGGCGATGATAAGGGAGTTCCCTACCTGGTTCTGGAATACGTGCCGGGGCAAACCCTCGACAATCATCTCAAGCAGAACGGCCCACTGAACCCGGCAGAAACAGTGGCCATTTTTATCCAGGTAACCGAAGGCTTGCGCTATCTGCATGCCAACCACATCCTGCATCGCGACATCAAGCCGAGCAACATTTTCCTGACCCCCAATCAGCTGGCGAAACTGGGGGATTTTGGGTTGCTGAAGAACCTGAAGGATGATCTGGCGCTGAATCGACCGCGCCAGGCCATGGGCACCGTTGACTACGGCGCTCCCGAGCAGTTTGAAGATGCGAAAAACGTGGACCGGTCATGCGATCTCTATTCGCTGGGTGCCACGCTCTATACCACGCTCACCGGCAAGTCCGCGTTCGGCAACGGCGGTCAGATGCAGATCCTGCATCGCAAGATCCTCAACCAGTACGTGCCGCTACGCCTCTTGTTACCGTTGCTCGATCCGGCCATCGATCGCCTTGTCAACCGTTGTCTTGATCCTTGCCCCAACCAGAGACCCAGCGACGGCGCCGAGTTCCTGGAAGTGTTGAGATCCTGTGATACCTGCCCGGCGGCTACCACTCAGAGCGCAAGCGACAATGACTTCCCGAAAGGCAATCTTGCGCGCGGGGCGGAACGGCGTGCTACCCTGCGCTTCGCGGTCGCCTTGACCGCGAACTTTGTGCCGTTTCACCAGCGCATGCGCGGACAGTGGCAGGCCACGATACTCGATGTGTCCACTACCGGAATCCGCCTGCAAACGAACCGTGCCATTGCCGTGAATTCGGTGCTGCAAGTGACCGTCGGCAAGCGCGCGACCTCAGACCTGGCCCTGGTGCGTTGGGTATCCCCTGGTGAGGGTCAAACTTACCAAGTGGGCTGCTCATTCGTGCGCCCTCTGGCAAGTCACGACCTCGAAACGATTTGCCGGGCCACAACGGGCGGGCCGGTCGTTGAGTGACCAGCGCAAGAACGCACGAGCTCGCAGTGCCAGCCAGGGACCCCTTGATGGCACTGCGGGTTTGCGCTCCGGGACTTGCTGCCTGCGCCACCCGGGGCAACGCCAACGGTTGGGCGGATTTCGAACGCTTCGGCAAGGCCAAGCTCGACTTCTTCCGCCGGTTCCTTGACCTGCCCAACGGCATTCCCTCGCATGACACCTTCGGCCGCGTCTTCGCCCGTCTCGACCCCGCCGCTTTGATGGCCTGTATCCAGCAGTGACTCAAGGCCCTCGGCACCACCGTGGCCAGCCAGGTCGTGGCCATCGACGGCAAGACCCTGCGCGGCTCGTTCGATTCAGCGGCTGGCCAGAACCCCCGGCCTGTATCCTTTGGGCATTCGTACGGGCGGGGCGAACGTCTATCTGCTGGACGTGAACCCGGTCTCTCCCATGAAAGACCCCGTGTATTACCTCCAGTCGGGCGGGATTCAGGTCCCTTCCGGGATAATGACCACCTATGACATCAACTATCCGGGGGACAAGGCGCATCAGCACGGGGTCATCATCTTCGATATGGGCAAAGCATCGACCACGGTGTCATTGATGAACGACGCCCAGCTGATTCTGAGCGCGCCCCGAAGTGGCACGTACAACAAGGTCGCGTATTTCGTGGACCGGAACACCGCCACCCAGTGTTTCTTGCAGTCAAACTCCAATATGACGGTGGACGGGACGTTTTACGCAGCCCAGACGACCATGAGGATGGAAACTCAGTTCGACCTGACGATCAACGGTCAAATGGTCGTCGGAAAGTTGCAGGTATCGTCGTCAGGCAATTTCAAGCTCACCTGGAACAAGGATCTTGGTTTTTCTGTCAGAAGAGTGAGCCTGACCGAGTGGCGGGGTGGTCGGCCGGTCGGCCGGCTTTCGCCAGTGGTTGGGATGCTGACCCGTCCGAACAACACGATTGCTATAGCTATTGAAGGAATAGCTCCCAACAAACCCCAGGTTAATAAATGGGCACGCCCTTGTTGTAACCGTCCAGCCAGCGCCGAAGTCCGTGTAGGCGCGACGCGCAGGGGAGCGCGGGCCCTTCGCTCCGCTGCATGTCGTGGCTACACGAATTCACGCCATCCCCTCGAATAGCACCGTCCCCAGGCGCACCAGCGTCGCGCCCTCCTCGACGGCCACCTCGAAGTCGTTGCTCATTCCCATCGACAGATGTTCGAGCGATTGTGTTTCGCCCAGCTCCGCGCGCAGCTGTTCGCGCAACTCCCGCAGTGCGATGAACGTTGGCCGGGCGCGCTCCGGATCGTCCTCCAGCGCGGCCATGGTCATCAGTCCGGCCACGCGGACGTATCGCAGCGCCGCCAGGCGCGGCGCCAGCGCGGGCACTTCCTCCGGTGAAAAGCCGTTCTTGTTCACCTCGCGGCTGGCGTTGACCTCGAGCAGCACGGCCAGTCGCTGCTGCCGGTTCTCCGCTTCTTCTTCCAGTGCACTCAGGAGGCGCAGGCTGTCCACCGAATGCAGAAGATGAACCAGCGGCAGCGTGCGTGCGATCTTGTTGCGCTGCAAATGGCCGATGAGGTGCCAGCGAACGGTCGCGGGCAGGAGAGCAGCCTTGTGCCAGAGTTCCTGCGGCCGGCTTTCGCCGAGATCGTGGATGCCCAGTTCGGGCAGCAAAGCGGCCACTTCGGGAGAGGTCGCCTTGGTGACGGCGACCAGGCGCACGTCGGCGCGGGACCGTCCTGCCCGTCGGCAGGCGGCGTCGAGACGCTCCGCGACGGCCCGCAATCGTTCCGCCAGCAGCGTGCGCGCCGCGCCATCGTTCATGAGTGGCCCCCGCAAAGTTCCAGCCATACACTGTGCCAGGGACAGTGCCGATCTATCAGAGCCGGAAGCGTCAGAGCCCGGTTGTCCCGTCGCGAACGCTCCGGGCGCTGACAGACGGTCCCGTTCTTGCCGCTAACATAGCGGTCCCTGCCAGGGTAGTAAAGCGGCCCGCGGTCGCCGCGGCCGGGCTTCGGAAGGATCAGACACCATGGCCGACGTTCGTGCGTTTCGCGCTTACCGCTATGACCTGGGCCGCGTCGGCTCGCTCGGCGACGTCGTCGCTCCGCCCTACGACGTCATCGATGCCGCACTGCAACAGGCGCTCTGCGACCGCAGTCCCTACAACGTGATCCGTCTCATCCTGAACCAGGAGCTGCCGGCCGACACGGAAGCGGACAATCGCTATACCCGTTCGGCTCGCTGCCTGCGCGACTGGATCGACGAGCACGTCCTGGCCCAGGACACGGCCCGGGCGGTATACGTGTACGAGCAGGAGTTCGCGGTCGAGGGGCGGCGCTTCACGCGCAAGGGCTTCCTGGCGCGAGTGCGGCTGGAGCCTTTCGGCGAGGGCCGCATCTATCCGCACGAGGAGACGTTGGCCGGACCGAAGGCCGATCGTCTGAAACTGTTCCGCGCCACCGCCATGAACCTGAGTCCGGTCTTTGGCCTGTATCCGGATGAGACGGGCGCGGTGCAGTCCCAGCTCGATGCCGCCATCGCACGAGCCCTGCCGCTGGAGGCGACCGACCACCTCGGCGTCGTGAATCGTCTCTGGCCGGTGACCGATCAGCACGTCGTCAGCGCGGTGACGGGCGCCCTGGGCCCGAAGCCGATCTTCATCGCGGACGGCCATCATCGCTACGAAACGGGTCTGCGTTATCTCGAAGAGCGGCGCGCGGCGGGCGAGGTGCGCGACTCGGAGGCGCCCGCTAACTTCATCCTGATGATGCTGGTGAGCATGAACGATCCGGGCCTGGTGATCTTGCCGACGCATCGGCTGGTGTCCGGCGTGGGCGCCATCGACGCGGCCCGGATGCGGGCGCTGCTGGAGCCGTCGTTCGAGGTGGAGACGATCGGGCAGGGGGAGAAGGGCGCCCGCGAGGCGTGGGACTGGATCGAGGCGGACGGCAGCCAGGGCGTGCTCGGTTTTGGCACGTCGGATGGAGCGTGGCAGGTGGCCCGCCTGCGGGCGCCGGAGCGAATGGATACGTTGGCGGCGGATCACAGTCCAGCGTGGCGCGGTCTGGCGGTGAGCGTGTTACACGTGCTGGTCCTGGGAGATTTGCTGGCGGGCAAGGTGAGCGGTCAGCCGTCGTGCCGTTACGTCCACTTGCTGAGCGAGGTGCGGCAAGCGATGGCGGCGCGGCAGTGCGATTTCGCGGCGCTGGTGCCGCCGGCACGGATAGGCCACGTCGAGCAGATCGCCGGCAACCTGGAGAAGATGCCGCCGAAATCGACGTATTTTTATCCGAAATTGCTGAGTGGGCTGGTCTTCAACCCGCTCAAGGGGAGCTAGACGTTCTTCTGCAAGGGTCCGGGGCGCCGGCCGGCCGCTGTGGTCAACCGGGCCTTCCTCCCCACGCGCTTCGGCTTCACGCGGGCACCTCAGGCGACGATGGCACCGATATGGAGACGTCGACCATGCGCATCGTATCCCTGCTGCCCAGCGCGACCGAGATCGTCTGCAGCCTCGGGTTGGCCGACGACCTGGTCGGCGTGACCCACGAATGCGATTACCCCGACTTCGTGCGCATGCTGCCCAAGGTCACGCGGACGCTCATCCCCACCGATGCTACGAGCGCCGGCATCGACGAACTGGTGCGCGAACGGCTGCGCACGCAGCGCGCCCTGTACGTGCTGGACATGCCGATCCTGGAAGCGCTGCGGCCTGAGCTGCTCGTGACGCAGGCGTTGTGCGACGTTTGTGCCGTCGCCGAGGAAGAAGTGAAAGCCGCCGCCTGCGCGCTGCCCGGTCAGCCGCGCGTCGTCAATCTCGAACCCACTACCCTCGAGGGAATGCTGGCCAACGTCCGCCTCCTGGGTGAGGCAACCGGCCACTCCGCCCGGGCGGAAACCGTCGTGCGGAATTTGCAGGGGCGCATCGACGCCGTCGCCGCTCGCTCGGCGCGGCTGAGCCACCGTCCGCGCGTCACGCTGCTGGAGTGGATCGATCCACCCTTTTCCTGCGGACACTGGAGCCCCGAACTCGTCCGTCTCGCGGGTGGGGACGAGGGCCTCGGCCAGGCGGGACGACCGTCCCGCACCCTCCGCTGGGAAGAAGTGTGCGCCTGGCGGCCGGAGGTGCTGTTCCTCGCCTGCTGCGGCTTCGGCGTCGAGCGCACCCTGCAAGACCTGCCGTTGCTGCGAGCGTATCCCGGTTGGGACGACTTGCCCTGCACGCGCGCGGGACAGGTCCACGTCGTCAATGGCTCGGCCTACTTCAGCCGGCCGGGGCCGCGTCTCGTGGATAGCCTGGAGATTCTGGCCCACGCCCTGCATCCCGAGTTGCATCCTCTGCCTGCCGGACTGCCCGCGGCGCTGCGCGTACCTTCGAGTTGAAGGATGGAATTCGCATGAGGCCACGTACCCTGCTCTCCTGGAGTTCGGGGAAGGACAGCGCCTGGGCGCTCCACGTTCTGCGCCAGCAGGCCGAGGTCGAAGTCATTGGCCTGGTGACGACCTTCAACGAAGTGGCGAACCGCGTGGCCATGCACGCCGTGCGGCGCGAATTGGTGGAGCAGCAGGCCAGCGCCGCCGGCCTGCCGCTATGGCCGGTCGAGCTGCCCTGGCCATGCAGCAATGACGAGTACGAACGGCGCATGGCACGCCTCGTGACACAGGCCCGGGAGCAGGGCATCACGCACATGGCCTTCGGCGACCTGTTCCTGGAGGACATTCGTRCCTACCGCTGCCGCCAGCTGGCGAATACGGGCATCGAGCCGCTCTTCCCCGTGTGGTGTACACCCGAAGACACGCCGAGCCTGGCCCGGCGGATGCTCGCGGCCGGCTTGCATGCCGTGCTCACCTGCGTCGATCCCCGCCAGCTCGACGGCGGCTTCGCCGGTCGGGAATTCGATGCGCGCCTGCTCGCCGAACTGCCGGCCACCGTCGATCCCTGCGGTGAGCGCGGTGAGTTTCATACCTTCTGTTACGCCGGGCCAATGTTCACGCAGCCGATTGCGGTCCAGACGGGAGAACGGGTCGAACGCGACGGTTTCTGCTTCGCGGACCTGTTGATCTTTCCTTCCCCGGCCACTTCTGTTGCGATGGAGGCTGCGCCGTCGTCGGGTTGATCGCGGACACCTCGGCGGCCAGCCGCGCCCCAGGAGTAAGCCATGCCAGCGCCCGCCGCGGAGACGCACCCGTCACAGGACCCGCCGCCGGGACCGGCCGGCGCGGGCTGGACGTGGCGCTTCCGCCTGGGCCTCGCCGGCCTGCTCGTCACAGCCATCGCCATGTTCTACCTGTTCGGTCTGCACCATTACTTCTCCTGGGACTACCTCCGCAGCCATGTTGACCTTCTGCAAACCGAGGCGCAGCAGCACCTGTTCCTGGCCTTGCTCCTCTTCTTTCTCGTCTATGTCTCCGCCACGGCTCTGTCCCTGCCGGTGGCCACCGTCCTGACCCTGGTGGCGGGCGCGCTGTTCGGCCGCTGGCTCGGCACCGCCGTGGTCAGCCTCGCCTCGACGCTCGGCGCCACGCTCGCCTTCCTCTCCAGCCGTTACCTCCTTCGCGACTTTGTGCAACGCCGTTTCGGTCCGCGCCTCGAAACGCTCAACCGGGGCATCGAACGTGATGGCCCCTGGTATCTGTTCACCCTGCGTCTGGTGCCGGCCATTCCGTTCTTCCTCGTCAACCTCGGCCTCGGCCTGACGCGCATGCGCGCGTTCACCTTCGCCTGGGTCAGCATGCTCGGCATGCTGGCAGCCACCTTCCTCTACGTCAACGCCGGGACGGAACTGGGCCGCCTCGATTCGCCCGGAGGTGTGCTCTCGCCGACGGTACTCGTCTCGCTGGCCCTCCTCGGCATCGCGCCCTTGCTGCTGCGCAAACTCATCCAGTGGCGCATCCGCCCAACCGGTCGCTAACGCTGCCGGCGCCGTCGCTGATTTTTGCGCGCGGATTTTGATTGACATGAGGGAATCAAGAGCGTAGAGATGGATATTTGACCTCTTGGGCACCTTCTCTACTCACCCGCGTGGCATCCGATTCGCCGTCCGGCGAGAGACCACGCCTGTCCGGGAGCGCTGCCTGCGTATCATGAGCGGCTTTTGCCGCACTTGCTCGATTACAACGGACAGTCGGAAGGGATGCGCTTTTCCCAAAGTAGGGGGGGAAGGACTCATGTATCCTTTGAGGTGGTTGCGTCGCGGGGCGTTCACCCTGATCGAGTTGCTGGTCGTCATCGCCATCATTGCGGTGCTGATCGGCCTGCTGGTGCCGGCCGTGCAGCAGGTGCGGGAAGCGGCCAACCGCACGACGTGCCAGAACAATCTCCACCAACTCGGCGTGGCCGTCCACAACTTCCACGGCGACCACGGCACCATGCCGCCGTACTTTGGCGCCTACCCGCGCGGGACGAACAGGTCGCCTTACGGCGGCTGGTTCGCGCACCTGCTGCCTTACGTCGAGCAGGACACGGTTTACAAGCGGATGATGGACGACATCAACGCCTCGGGTTTCAACACGCCGCAGAGTCAGCTCGTCTCGTCAGGCACGCCTCCTTCGGGCAGCACGACCACCACCTGGGTGCCGTCCAGTTCGTCCTCGTACAACGGCTATACCTACACCACCGGCGGCTACTTCACCACCAGCTACTCGAATCCCGGGACGGGCGGGACCTACGTGACCGTCAACCACGGCATCTGGCTGGACGGCGTTCACGAGGCGACCTACAAGGTCTTGCAGTGCCCGTCCGATCCGTCGAACAGGGCCAACGGCTTGGTCTACGGCTACTGGGGTGGGTCCAACTACTCGGCCAACTGGAACGCCTGGGGCAGCGGCACGGGCAGTTACGATACGACGCCGCAGCGCCTCACCGACCTGATCGACGGCACCTCGAATATCATCCTTTTCGGCGAGGTGTACATGAACTGCGACCGCCTCAGTCGCATCGCCCTGTATTCGTGGTATTACCACGATTTCGGTATCAACTGGTACGGTCTGGGCGACACCTACATGTTCCAGGTCCGGCCGCCGCTGGGGATCTGTCCCACCTGTTGTGACAACTGGCGGGCGCAGACGGGGCACGCCGCGATCCAGGTCGGCATGGCAGACGGCAGCGTCCGCAGCATCGGTTCCGGCATCTCGAACAATGAGAACTGGACGACCCCGGCCGAGACCCGCACGTGGGATCGGCTGATGCTGCCGCGCGATGGACAACCCCTGGGAAACGACTGGTGAAAGGCGTGTCATGCCGGGGGCGATCCTGAACCCGTTTCGTGTCCTGCTTCTCGTGCTGCTGCTCGTGCTGGCCGGTTGCCACCGGGAGCCGCCGCCGCCGGAGCCGGTGCCGGTCCAGGGCAAGGTCGTCTGTGGGAGCAAGCCGGGGATAGGCGTTCTCGTCAAGTTCTGGCCGCAGGGCAAGAAACTGAAGCCGATCGAGACCGCGTGCGGCGAGAAGGGCGAGTTCAGTCTGAGCTGTCCCCCTGGGTCGTACAAGGTGACGGCATGGTTGCCGCCGCGCGCGAGCGCCGGCCCTGATCCATCGGGCGGCAAAGTTGCGGCTCCTCCGCGTACCGATCCGGTGAGCGTGGTGATACCCGATAAGTATGGCCGTCCTGACGACACGCCCCTGAGTGTCGAGGTAGGCGAGAGCGGCAACGGGCGGGTCGTCCTGACGATCCCGAAGTGAAAAGCGGTTATTGCAGGTCGATGTTGCTTTTCTGCCAGCGCGGACTCACCGAACCCGCGCGGGCGCCGGCTGATCCAGCAGTGTCAGGAGCAGCGCCTGTTCGGCCTCGCCCGGCTTGAAGCCGAAGGGGCCGCGGCCGCTCTTGTAGGCCACCCGCCCGTTGCGGTCCAGGACATAAAGACGATCCGGCATACCGCTGTAGAGATGGCCGACGCGGTCGTCGATGTCATCGACGACCATCGGCATGGTGACGTGCAGCGACGTGCAGCAGCGCCGCGCCACGTCGCCGCGCTCTTCCTTCTTGCGCGGCTGCTTGATGGCGATGCCGGCCCGGTCGTTCGACGCCATCCGCCAGCCGTCGGTGGGATGCGCCTCGCGGACGTAGACGGCCAGGAAAGCGACCCGGTCGCCGTAGCGGTGGTAAAGCTCTTCCAGGGCCCCAAACTGGGACCGGAAGGGGCCTCAGGTGAAGCTGCCGAAGACGAGCACGGCCGGCCTGCCCCCGCGCTGCTTCGCCAGGTTGATGAACCCCTGGCCATCTTCGCGCGGCAGCGTGAAGTCGGGCGCCTCCTGGCCGACGCTTGGCCCTGGAAAGATGGAGCCGATTTCGCCGGTGAGCAGGCCCATGATGAGCGGCGGCGGTCCGCTCGGCTTTTGCGGCGGCATGGCGGGGAACAGCCCCGCACGCAGGTCTTCCGGCGTGATGTGGTCCTTGCCGCGGGCCATCTTGTCGAAGAAGGCTTGCCATTCCTCGCGAGTGATGTGGTAGCCGCCGGCGTGGTCGATCTGCCCGAACCAGCGCTCGGCCATGTCGAGCTGGCGCAGGTACGGCGACTGCTCCGACCAGTCAAAATCCTTCGCCGTCAAGATGCCGTCGCGATCGCGGTCGAGGCGCTGGAAGAACTCGGCCGGACCCTGGAATTCGTCGCGCGCAATCGTGCCATCGTGGTTGCGATCGTAGCGCTCGACCAGCCACTTCCAGCCGTAGCGGGATTGTCCGGGATGGAACCAGCCGTCGTTCGGTCCCATCTGCGAGCCGCTGACGATCGCCGAGAACATCTCGACCGCCTCGATGTAATGAAGATCCGCGATGCCCCGGGCCACCGCATCGCGGTAGAGGAGCGGGTCGAGCCAGCCGCGGCTCGGTGGTTGGGGACGATCCGCCGCGAGACCCGGCGCCGCGGCTCCCGTCACGACCAGCCACGCGAGGATTGGGACCAGACCGCGGAGGCGGGAACGATCGGCGGAGCGGTGCATGAAACGGCTCTCCCTGACAAGTCGTGGCGCTCGCGAAGGGCAGGGACGTTCGCGCCGGAAAGATGGGCGCATGTGCTGGCGCGGCACACGGCAACGAGAATCCCCACAGGAAGTATACGCACCGAGGTTAACGGAGGATCGCTGCACCTGGCAAGAAAACGGCTGCACTGACTGCGCCCGCGTGCCTCACTCCTTCTTTCGCATCTCCTTCATCTCCCGTGCTGCCTCATCCTCCTCTTCATCCACCGTGATGATCGGCCCTGCCAGCGGGTCCACCTCCACGCGCAGGTCCGTCGTCTGCTCCTGCCCGTCCACCGTCAGCACCACGCGGTACGTCCCCGCCGGCACCGGCCGCGCCTCCTGGCCTTGCCGCGGACCGCGCCGGCCGCCTTGCCGCGCCTCCTGGACGTGCTCGGCACCGGGTCGTGCATCCCGCGCGCGCTCCGCATTCGTGAACAGACTCCAGCTCACCCGGTGCAGACCCGGCTCCAGTTTCAGCGCCTCGTTCGGTGCATTCCACTCCGCCACCGGCTTGCCCGTGTAATCCAGCACCTTCAAACTCATCTTCTCCGCCTTCTGCGCCAGCGCATACTCCAGCTGCGCACCCTGCGGCGGATTCTGGCCGACGAAGAACCGGCTGCCATGACCGTACATCGAACCACGTCCCGGCTCCGAACGCCAGCGCGTCGCCGTGTTCGGCCTGAACAGGTACGCCTTCGCCTTCAGCGCCTCCGCCGTCATCTGCCGCAGCGACGTTACGTCCAGCACCCACAGGCTCCGGCCGTGCGTCGCCGCCACGATTTCGCCCGCCGTTGGATGCTGCGCCAGCTCATGCACCGCCACCGTCGGCAGGTTGTTGTTGATCTTCGCCCACGACACGCCACGGTTCAGCGACGCCCACACCCCGAACTCCGTGCCCAGGTACAGCAGGTTGGGGTTCTCGATGTCCTCGCGCAGCACCCGCGTCGAGCCGCTCGGCAACTTTCCCCGTAGCGGTTTCCACGTCTGGCCGAAGTCTTCCGTCGCGTACACATACGGCTCGTCGTCGTCGGAACGATGGCCGTCGAAGGTGACATAGCAGCGGCCGTCCTCGTAATGCGACGGCTCGATCGTCGCCACCCAGCGCGGTCCCGGCAGACCGACCTTGTCGGCCACGTTCACCCATTTCGCGCCGCCGTCGCGCGTCACCCACAGGGCGCCGTCGTCGGTGCCGGCGTACAGCACTTCCGGGTTCCGCGTCGACTCGGCCAGCGCTGTCGCCGAACCGCGCTTCGTCCGCGTGATCTCCGGCGAAATGACGCGCAGGTTCTGGCCCTGATCCACCGAACGGAAGACGTAGTTGCCGCCGCAGTAAAAGATGTGCGAGTTGTGACTCGACAGGATGAACGGCGTGTTCCAGTTGAAGCGGTACGGCGGCTGGTTGGGCGGCTGCTGCGGGCGGATCGACCGAAATTCGCCGGTACGCAGGTTGCGCCGCAGCATGTTGCCGTCCTGGCTCTCGAAATACACCAGGTCCGGATCGTTCGGATCGATGCGCACCACGAAACCATCGCCGCCGCCGACACTGATGCAATCGGCGTTCGTCGGCCCGCGGCGATCGCCCAGGCTGTGGCTGGGTATGCCCCAGGTGCCGTTGTCTTGCAAACCGCCGTAGGCGCGGTACGGATGCCGCGAATCGAGCGCCACGTGATAGAACTGGCCGATCGCCAGATGGTCCAGGTGGTCCCAGTGGTCCATGCGATCGTAGGTGACGTAGAAGCCGCCGTCGCAGCCGACGATCATGTGCCGGCCGTCCTTTGGATTGATCCACAAGGTATGCTGATCGGGATGGACTTCGTTGCCGCCGTCCGGATTGAACGTCTTGCCGCCGTCGCTGGAACGGTACAGCGAAATGCCGCCCAGGTAGAGATACTTGTCGTCGGACGGATCGACGCGGATCAGGCTGAAGTACATCGGCCGTGGATTGACGCTGTTGATCCGCGTCCACGATTCGCCGCCGTCGGTGGACTTGTAGACGCCGCCATACTGAGAGCCGTCCGGTCCCTGCTCGTGCTGGCGGTTCTCGATCTGGCCGCCGTACATGAAACTGTACGGCCGCTTCGGGTACGGCCGCGCAGCCAGCGTCACCACGATCTCCTTCAGGTCCTTGCCGCGCTGCACCTGCAGCGTCACCTTGTCGTCCGGCTTGCGCTTGACGAGCAATTCGCGCAGCTGCTGGAACTTGCGCACCTCCGTCTTGTCGGCGGCTTTGACGACGTCGCCGACCTGCAGGGCCGCCTTCGCCGCCGGGCTCTCCGGCTCGACCTGATTCAGACGCACGCCGACCTCGCCGTCCTCGCCCAGGATGCCGGCGTAGGCTCCCGGCGGCATGCCGCCCTGGTTCTCCGGCCGGCGTTCCAGCGTGACGGCGATCTCCTTTGTCTCCTTGTCGCGCTGCACCGTCAGCGCGAGCTTGTCGCCCGGCTTGTGCGGCCGCAGCTGCTCGACGAAATCGGTATAGCCCTTGAGCGGCTTTTTATCGACCGCCTTGACGACGTCGCCGCCCTTCAGTCCCGCCTTGCCGGCGATGCTGTCGCCCGGGACGAAGGTCAGCTTACCGCCGCCGCCCTCGGCATCGTCGCCGTGGATCGGTCCGAGCCAGGTGTCGGTGGGCGGCAGGCCCATGCCGATCCGGTCGCAATCGACCACGGCGAAGACGGTGCGCGGGTCCTTGCGATAGTACGACAGGCCGATGCGGCCAAGCTGCCCGGTCGGCAGGCCGGTGGCGATTTTGCGGAACGTCTTGCCGCCGTCGACCGACTTGTAGAGGCCGCTGCCGGGGCCCCACTTCTTGATCGGATCATAACGATCATACCCCTCGGCCGGCGGCAGCTCATTGCCGGGATGGCTGTCGAAGCCGTCGCGCTGCCGTTCCCAGGTAGCAACGAGCAGTTCCTCCGGGTTGACGGGGTTCAGCTGGCAATCGATGACGCCGGTCCGGTCGTCGACAAACAGGAGGCGCTCCCAGGTGTCACCGCCGTTCGTCGTCTTGAAGAGGCCGCGTTCCTCGCTGGGGCCATAGAGCCGGCCAAGGGCGCCGACATAGACGATGTTCGGATTGGCCGGATGCACGGCGATCCGGCCGATCTGGAAGGACTTCTTGAGGCCGACGTTTTTCCAGGTCTTGCCGCCGTCGATGGACTTGTAAACGCCGTCGCCGTAGGAGGCGGAGTTGCGCGGGTTATTCTCGCCGGTGCCGACCCAGACGATCTCGCGGTTCGACGGAGCGACGGCCACGGCACCGATGGAGACGGCGGCCTCTCGGTCGAACTGGTGCTCGAAGGTGATGCCGTTGTTGACGGTTTTGAGGAGGCCGCCGGAGGCGGTGGCGACCCAGTAGGTGGAGGGATCGGCTTCGAAGACGGCGAGATCGACAATGCGCCCGCCCATGGCCGCCGGCCCGAGGGCGCGCCAGTTGAGCGCCCTGGTCCAGTCGGCCGGGAGGGTGCCGTCCGGCGTCGTGGCAACCTTTGTGGCGCGCAGCTCGTTGAGGCGTTTGGTCAATTCCTGGATCTGCCGTTCGAGGTCGGCGATCTGCTGGGCGCGGTTGACTTCCTCGGTGCGCGACGGGGACGGCACGGCGAGGACGACAAGGAGGCCAAAGGCCCAGAGGCCGGCCAGGAACCACCCGAACGAGATGCGACGAGGCAGGATCACGGGCACAACCTCATTTGGAGCTTGTTGTGTTTGCCCTTGCTGGCGCTGCGGGCTGGGCAGAAAAGCGGACGCAGATACCCCAAACGTCCAGGAAGATAGGTTGAGGATACCAGGCACATTCGGCCTTGCCCATCGGATTTCGTGCGGTTTCGATCAGGAAATCGGTGCGCCCGCTGGCATATCCGGACGGCGCGATTTTTCTGCAGAGAGCTGGTCCAGGAATAAATTCGTTTAGAGACTGTTCCACAAGCCCCCCTCTCCCGTATTCGGGGGCGAGGGGGGCATTCAAGGGAAAGAGCGGCCCCCTCTCCCCAACCCCTCTCCCCCGAGTACGGGGGCAAGGGGCTACGCGAACAGACCCTTGGCTGCGACGCGCAACGGAGCGCGAGCCTGTCGCGCTCCGCTGCGCGTCGCGGCTAAACTTGGAGCTCATTCCTGGACGAGTCCAAAGAGAAGGGCAGCGACTGTTTGTCGAGAGTAACCTTTTTGTCAGCGCGCGGGCACCAGTTTCTTCCCCTGTACGAAGTCCTCCATGATTTGCAGCACCTCGTCGTTGATGAAGTTCCGCTTGAACTTGTAGACGCCCCCGTCCGCCGATGGAGACGGTGGGAACAGCTCGCTCGTTTCCTTGGCGATTTTCTCCGCGTCATCCTGCTTGAGCTGCTCGCGCAACTCCTGTTCGTTCAGCGGCACCTGTTTACGGGCCTTCCGCGCCTTGAACAGCCCGATCTCCTTGGCCAACTTGGCGAAGTCCGGTGACTCCTTCACCCGCTTGGCCGACCGCTCTTTCAGGATCGCCTTCAGGTCGGCGGGGACCAGGCCAAGCTCCTCGTGCTCGGCCGGCTTCACCTTGTCGAACGCGAGCGCATGGTCCAACTCCTTCTCGGATGTCGCCACTTCTTCCGTCAGCGACGGCAGCACGATGTCGGAGACCACGCCGCGGTTCTGCGTGCTATCGCCGTTGACGCGATAGAACTGCTGGATGGTCAGCTTCAGCGCGCCGAGCTTGGGCGGCATGTCCCCCGGCAGTTGGCCGCCCAGATCGATGACCGCCTGCACCGTTCCCTTCCCATGCGTGGTCGAGTCGCCGACGATGAGCGCCCGCCCGTAGTCCTGCAGGGCCCCGGCGAGGATCTCCGACGCGCTGGCGCTGAAACGGCTGTCCAGCACGATCAGCGGCCCCGCGTAGACCGTGCCCTTCTCGGGATCGTCCTTGCGCTGCACGCGGCCTTGCGAACCCTTCACCTGGACGACCGGTCCCTGGTCGATGAACAGCCCGGTCAACGCCAGCGCCTCGCTCAGCGAGCCGCCGCCGTTGCGGCGCAGGTCGAGGATCACCCCGTCCACGTGCTTGCTGTCGAAGTCCTTGAGGATTCTGCGGACGTCCTCGGTGGCGCTCTTCGACTCTCCTCCGCCGGGCTGGCGCGCACTCAAGTCGGCATAGAAGGACGGCAGGTCGATGACGCCGATGTGGTACGGAGTGCCGTCAGCCTTCTTGCCTTGCTCAACGACGTCGCCGCGGGCCTCCTGGGACTTCAGCTCGATCTTCTGGCGAGTCAGCTCGATGACCAGCGACTCGATCTTGCCGCCGGCCGGGATCACCTTCAGCTGCACCTTGGTGCCGCGTTTCCCGCGAATGAGCTTGACCACGTCGCGCAGTTTCATATCGACGGCGTCCACGTACTTGCCGTCTCCCTGGGCCACGCCGACGATCTTGTCGTTCGGCTTGAGATGGCCGTCCGCCGCCGCCGCGCCGCCGGGCACCACTTCCACCACGATCGTCTGGCCGTTCTCCGAGCGCAGCACCGCGCCGATACCTTCCAGGTTGAGGCGCATGGCGATGTCGAAATCGTCCAGCGTGTTCGGCGACATGTAGCTGGAATGAGGATCGACGCTGGTGGTCAGGTCGGACAGATACAGTTCAAGAAGATCGTAATTGTCCACTTGCTTCCAGCGCTTGAGCAGTCCCTGGTAGCGGTTGAGCACCTTCTTCTTGGCCTCGGCCTCGGGGACGGGCTTCTCCGCGACGCGCTCCAGCAGCAAGTCGAACTTGATCCGCTTCCGCCAGCGCTCGCGTACCTCGTCTTCCGTGCGGGGATAGTCGATGCTGTCGGCATCGGTTTCCAGGTACTCCTTCACGGTGAAATCGTGCTTGGTGTTGAGCAGTTCCTCGACCAGCTTCACGCGCTCGCCGAGCCGGGTCACGTACTGCTCGTAGACCTTGTAGGCGAAGCTGAGGTCACCCTTCAGCAGCATGTCGTCGAGTTCGGTTTCGCGTTTCTTGAACTCCTCGACGTCACTCTTGAGAAAGTACACCTTGTTGGCGTCGAGGTCCTTGAGGAAGCGGTTGAAGAGACGGCGTGAGAAATCCGCGCCGAGATCGGGCCGGTTCAGGTGGCCCTGCTTCAGGAATTCGCACACCATCTCGGCCACCAGGCGATCCTGCTTGCCGAGCACCGGCTCAGCCGGCGTCGGTATCGTTATCAGGAGCAGACCGGCCGCGATGGCCAGCAGGGCGACGACACGTTTCGCTGGGAAAATGCGCTCGGTCATGGTTTAGACGCCTCGCTCTCATGCGGGGGAAAATCGCGGCCGCCTTTCAAGCGACCAGCCATCGCCCCATTGTACTCTCTGCCGTCGTGCCTGTCTTTGCAGGCGCGGCAAGGCGTCGCGGTTGCCGGCATACCTTGCCCAGAATGTCCGCCGGGCAGCACGCCGAGAGGGCGATTCCTTCCGAAAGAGGCGTGGTGTTTCTCACAAGTTTCTCATGAACGATCGGCTAAAATTCTCCCTTTTTCCATTTGTCCTCTGGAGAAGTTTGCGTCATGACACACAGGCAACGGCCCCTGACGTGGCTCACCTGTCTGGGCCTGCTCGGCGTTTTTCTTGGCTGCGCCCGGACGAGTGCCCCGACATTTTCAGGCCCTTCGACTGCATCATTCATGCCGCCCGGCCCCCAGGAGGATTTCGCCAACGCGACAGGTCCATTCGCGGCCGGCAAGAAAGCATTCGCGGCGAACGGCTGCGTCCGGTGCCACACCATCGGGAACGCCGGCGGTATGCCCGCTGGCGGCCCCCCAATGGGCGGTGATCCGCCGATGGGTGGTGGACCTCCCGGTGCGGGCGGCGGTCCGCCAATGGGTGGTGGGCCTCCGGGCGCCGGCGGCGGTCCGCCGATGGGTGGCGGTGGTCCCATGATGGGCCGCAACCGCGGGCCGGACCTTGGGAAAGTGGGGCAGGATCCTGCCCATACGCTCGACTGGCTCATGGAACACATCCGCAATCCCAAGGCGCACAAGCCCGACTCGCGCATGCCTCCCTTTGAGGGAAAGATTAAGGAGGAAGACCTGCGTGCCGTGGCGGAGTATCTGGCAAGTCTCAAGTAGAAGAATAAACCGTTCCGCAGTCCGTAAGGACAAGTAAGGCTGCCGCCGTGGCCGCACAGTCGGCAACGTCGGCAGCGCTGCGCCTCGCACACGAGTTGGATTCCGACTTTGGGCAGAAAAACTGCGCCCTTGCTGCTATTATAATGAGGGATAACGTTCCCGAACCGAGAAGAACCGGATGACACTCGGCACACGCATTACTCGGCAAGTTTCCCCCATCATCCAGCAGCGCGGCCGCCAGTACTTCAGCAGCGGCGCCGTCCGTATCGTCCAGGGCGGCCCCGCTTCGGTCACGGCCAGGGTTTGGGGTACCAGCGACTACGAGGTCACGCTGGTCCGTAACAAGAAGACCGTGCGGGCCTGGTGTACCTGCCCCTACTGCGACGAGTTCCAGGATACCTGCAAGCACATCTGGGCGACGCTCCTGGCCGCCGATGCACGCAGGTACCTGCGCGGTAAAGACCACACCGAACCGCAGGGGCTGTACCTGGACCAGGACCTGGCCGAAATGGGTGAATGGGAAGCGGACGGGATCGAGGACGCGGACGAGTATGAAGAGGATGAGTACGAGGACGACGACGAGTTCGCGTCCGAGGACCCGTACTCTTACACGCCGCCCCCCCAGGGAAGACCGAAGCGGCGCCAGGCACGGCCGCCGACCTGGAGGCAGTCGCTTGGCAACATTCAGAAGGCAATGACGCCGCCCGCCCTGGTGGAGTATGCTCCAGTCTGGCCTGCAGGGCGCGAGATCCTCTACATCGTCAACATCGCCGATACCCTGAAAGGCAACGGGCTGGTCCTGGAGGTCGCCTCCCGCCAGCGCAAAATGGACGGGGATTGGAGCAAGCCCAAGGGCGAACGCATCCCCATCAACCAGATCGAGCGGCTGCCTGAGCCGGCCGACCGCGAGATCCTGACGCTGCTGCACGGCGCCCGGGAGCAGACGAGTTACGGACCCGGGTACACGTACTACTCCTCCTCCGCCTACGACACGGCCGCTTGCCGTTACCAGCTGTCCGAGCCGCAACAGCGGATACTCCTGCCGCTCGTGTGCCGTACCGGGCGCTGCCGTCTGCGCCTGCTCGACGAAAACGCCGACCTGCGCGAGCTCCACTGGGACGAGAACGGGCCGTGGCAGTTCTGGTTGACCGGCTCTCTGGACGAAAAAGGCAAACACTATCTCGTTAACGGCCAGCTCCGCCGTGGCGAGGAACGCCTCGACGTAAAGGCTCCGCTACTGCTGACCGCGGACGGCCTGGTTTGCTGGGAAGACCGGGTCGCTCCGCTCGACGACGCGGGCGCCTTCGGCCTGCTCGCCCTGTTTCGGCGGCAAGGCACCTTCCTCGTGCCGCTCAAGGATGCCGCTGCCTTTGTCGAACAGCTGTTGCAGCTGCCGCGTCTGCCGTTTCTCGACCTGCCCGAGGGCCTGCGCTTCGAGGAGGCCGCGCCGCAGCCCCGGCCGCGTCTCCTGGTACGGAAGCCCGAAAGTCGCCTGGGGGGACGCGACCGCCTCGCCGGCGAACTGTCGTTCGACTACGACGGTCAGCTCGTCGCGGCCAAGCAGCCAGGCCACGGCGTCTACCAGGCGTCCACCCGTCGCTTCCTCCGGCGCGACGTGGCCGCCGAGCAGGTTGCCGTGGCCCGGTTGCAGGAGGTCGGATTCCGGCAGCGATTCAACTACCGACAGCAGGAGCTGGAACTGGCGACGCGCAACCTGCCGCGCGTCCTACGCACCCTGCTGGCCGAGGGCTGGCACGTCGAGGCCGAGGGAAAGATTTATCGCCGGCCCGGCACCTTCGAGATGAACGTCACCTCCGGCATCGACTGGTTCGAGGTGAACGGCAAGGTCGAGTATGGCGACACGTCCGCGCCACTGCCGGAACTGCTCGCCGCCTTGAAGCGCGGCGACAACATCGTTCGCCTCGGCGACGGCACCTTCGGCATGCTTCCCGATGATTGGCTGAAGAAGTACGGCGTGCTCGCCGGTCTCGGCACCGTCGAGGGCGACCACCTGCGCTTCAAGCACACCCAGGTCGGCCTGCTCGATGCGCTGCTGGCGGCGCAGCCCGAGGCCACCTTTGACAAAACGTTCGCCCGGCTGCGCGACGAGTTGCATTCCTTCGCCGGCATCGAGCCAGCCGATCCGCCCGCCAGCTTCGTCGGCCAGCTGCGCGGCTACCAGCGCGACGGCCTCGGCTGGCTGTACTTCCTCCAGAAGTTCGGCTTCGGCGGTTGCCTGGCCGACGACATGGGCCTGGGCAAGACCATCCAGGTGCTCGCCCTCCTCGAAGCGCGCCGCGAACAGAAGGCCGGCCCCTCGCTGGTCGTGGTGCCACGTTCGCTCGTCTTCAACTGGAAGGGAGAGGCTGCCCGTTTCACGCCGCAACTGCGCATCCTCGATCACACAGGCATCGGACGCGTCAAACCGGGCGAGCACTTTCGGGAATACGACGTGGTGTTGACGACATACGGCACCCTGCGGCGCGACGCGCTGCAGTTCAAGGACCAGGAGTTCGATTACTGTATCCTCGACGAGGCGCAGGCGATCAAGAATGCGCGCAGCGAGTCTGCCAAGGCGGCGCGTCTGCTCCGGGCGCATCATCGGCTCATCCTTAGCGGCACGCCGGTTGAGAACCACCTGGGCGAGCTGTGGAGCCTGTTCGAGTTCCTCAATCCCGGCATGCTCGGCACCACCTCGGTCTTCCGTCTCGGCGAGGGCGGTCTGCGCAATCCGAGCGAGGAGACGCGCACCCTGCTTGCCCGCGCCCTGCGGCCGTTCATCCTGCGCCGCACGAAGGGACAGGTGGCGAAGGACCTGCCGGAAAAGCTGGAGCAAACGATCTACTGCGAACTGGAAGGACGGCAGCGCCAGCGCTACGATGAGCTGCGCGCCCACTATCGCCAGTCGCTGCTGGCGAAGGTCGAACGCGACGGCATGAAGAAGGCGCAGATTCAGATCCTCGAAGCGCTGCTGCGGCTGCGGCAGGCGGCCTGTCATCCGGGTCTGATCGACAAGGACCGTGTGGACGAGTCGAGCGCCAAGCTCGACGTGCTGCTGCCGCAGCTGACCGAGGTAATGGACGAGGGGCACAAGGTGCTTGTCTTCTCGCAGTTCACCTCGCTGCTGGCGATCGTCCGCGCCCGGCTCGACAAGGAAGGCATCCGCTACGAGTACCTCGATGGCCGGACGCGCGATCGGGCCGCGCGGGTGGAGCATTTCCAGAACGATACCGACTGCAAATTGTTCCTTATCAGTCTGAAGGCGGGTGGTCTCGGTCTGAACCTGACCGCGGCGGACTACGTCTTCCTGCTCGATCCGTGGTGGAACCCGGCGGTCGAGGCGCAGGCCATCGACCGGACGCACCGCATCGGTCAGCAGCGGCCGGTGTTCGCCTATCGGCTGATTGCCAAGGACACGATCGAGGAGAAGGTGCTACAATTGCAGGAGAGCAAACGCGCCTTGGCGGATGCCATCATCACGGCGGACAACAGCGTGATGCGCAACCTGAGCCGCGACGATCTGGAACTGCTGCTGTCCTGAGCGCGCACGCGCTTGCGGATGAGCGATCTTTTCAATAACCCGCAAGCGGGAACTTATCGGGCTGGACTCGCATCTCCGCCTGGATTATCCTGTAATCGGCGCCCGCGCCCCCAGCCAACGCGAACCTCGTACAGCAACGGCGCTGGTTTCTCACCCCTTGTCGGCAGGATAACGCATGTACCACCTGTTCCTCCTCGCAGCCCTCGCTACGGGTCAGGAGCCGATCCATGCCATGGGTCATCTGGTCATAGCGGGCGGCGGTCCCACGATGCCGGAAATCCAGCAGCGCGCCCTGATGCTGGCCGGCGGCAAAAGCGCGCACGTGCTCATTGTGCCCCAGGCCTCGAGCCAGGTCAGCGCCGGCGAACGTTCCCAGCAACTCTGGCGCCAGGCCGGCGCCGAGCAGGTGGCAGTGCTCGATACGGTGGATCGCAAAGCGGCCCTGGCCGCCATCCAGATCGCCGACCTGATCTGGATCCCCGGCGGCAGTCAGAGCCGGCTCATGGAAATCCTCACGCAGCAGGGCATCGCCGGCGCCATCATCGAGCGCTTCCACAAGGGCGCGACCATCGGCGGCACCAGTGCCGGCGCCGCCGTCATGTCCGCGTTCATGCTCACCGCCGACACGCGGACCGACAATCTCAACGCCGACACCGGCAAGATGGGCGAGGGCCTTGGCCTCTGGCCGGACGTCATCATCGATCAGCACTACCTGCGCCGTGCCCGCTTCAACCGCTTGCTCAACGCCGTCCTCCACCATCCGGCGAACGTCGGCATCGGCATCGACGAATGCACCGCCGTGGTCGTTACGGGGCGGTCCTTCGAGGTGATCGGCAAGAGCAACGTCGTGATCATCGACGCGCGCAAGATGGGGCTGTTCCAGGTAAAAGCCGGTGAGCCGGAGGCGGCGGCCAACGTGTCGCTGCACGTGTTGCGGGCGGGGATGAAGTTCGATCTCGACAAGGGAGTGCTCCGCCCCGATGACGGAATACCGAAGCGGCTGGCGACGGTCAGCGACCGGAAGCCGTCATCGATGCCGTGAACGGGGGGGGATGCGCGATAACGACCCATCACGCCTCGGTTATCAGCGAGCACATTGTCCTTACCCCCGGAGTGTGCGCGGGTAAGCCGCGCATCGCCGGGCACCGCATCAAGGTGGCGCAAGTGGCCGTCCGGCACGAGCGGATGGGCCTGAGTCCGGCGGAGATCGTGGCTCAGCACCCAGGCATTACCCTGGCCAACGTGCATGCGGCACTGGCCTACTATCAAGACCATCTGCTCCAGATCGAGGCCGACGTCCGGGCAGGAGAAGAGGCTTACGACCGTCTCAAATCGCAGCAGCTTTCTCTTTTGGAGAAAATTGTCGCCAGGCAGCCCGACGTTCTCGGCTTATCGAGCGCGACGGCGCTGGCTTATGTCCGCTCGGGCGCGTGCCCAGTGGGAGACGTTGAACGCCTGCGGGCCGACCTGCCGCGGCGGCAGGCCGCATCGCCGGCCGACCACGATCTGGCGGAACTACGCGAGGAACTGGAGCGCGCGCCGACGGCTTAAGGATGCTGGCCGATGGCGAGGACGATCCGCTTTCATCTGGACGAACACTGTGCCACGGCTCTGGCCGAGGGCTGCGTCGCCGCGGTATCGACGTGAGCACCACCTCAGAGGCTGGCCTCCTCGAAGCGTCGGACGAAGCGCACCTTGCGTTTTCCACCGCCAACGGACGGGTCCTCGTTACCCACGATGAAAACCTTCTCGTGCTGGGTGTGTCCGGCGTCTCGCATGCGGGCATTGCTTATTGCCACCAGTGGAAACACACCCTCGGAGACCTCATTCGGGCGCTCGTGTTGGTCTGGGAGGTGTACGATCTCGAGGAACTGCGGGATCGTGTCGAGTACCTCTGATCTTGCAACCGTTTGCAGCTTGGCCATCATACTTCTACTGTAACCGTTTTTCCAATTCACGCCCGCG
>JRHI01001114.1_pt1 | contig 24470 bp, 25 predicted proteins | sample 215371 | NCBI WGS metagenome assembly JRHI01 (sample SAMN02929681, study PRJNA255918) | sediment metagenome | biome: cave system; feature: Ice Cave; material: Sediment; isolation source: sediment from deep within a dark volcanic ice cave with no known source of... ...
CCTCAAGCGATCTCCACACTCGGAATTAGGCTTTTTGGGAAAGTGCAGTCATGGTGGCGGCGCCACGTATTTCGTCGTCCGATTTACCGGACCTTTGTCTCTTGCTTCAGCCGCCTGGTCCGAGCCGTCGCCCCACAAGTTGCCCCACAACTTGCGGAACGGATCGAGCAGCATCGGCACAGGTTCCTTGGTACAGTGAAGGTCTCCGAACTGGCCGCGCATCTTGATCTTGAGCAAGTTGTCGCTGATGGTATGCGGCACCTGCTGCAGACCGGCCGGCAGCATCTGCGGTATCCGCGCCCAGTCCACGTTGAAATCTAGGTTGATGTCCGTGCCATCCAGGTTTAGCTCGCCCTCGCCGCGCAGGCTGATGGCGTTCCCGAATAGGTCGATGTGATTGACGTGGACGCGCGGCCCGTTGATCTCGAAATTGGCCTGGGCTTCCTCGAAAGCGGTCCGGTCGGGCGGGCGCAGGCCAATCACTTTGAGCAGATCGAGCAGCAGCGGCAAATTGTACATCTTCCCTTCCGGCACCGAGACGTTGCCGGCGCCGCGCAGGTTGTTCAGATCGGCGCCCTGCCCGGACAGGTGCAGGTTCGCCGAGGCCAGGCCGCTCAGCTGGGCGTCCGGACCGAGGCTGTTCTGCCGCGCAAATTCCTCGAGTTGTACCTGGGAAGCAGTTAGTTTCATCTCGTAACGCAACGACGGTCCCAACTCGACGCGCAGCGGGCCATAGATCTCGCCGCCGCAATAGCGGGCGTAGAGCCCCGGCAGTTTGATGATTTCCGGCGCATCACTCGAGACCTCGATCTGGCTATGCACGTCCTCGAAGCGCTGCCGGTCGAACAGGGTTGCTTGCTTGAGAATGAAGTTGCCGGTGACCCCTTCCAGATGATGCCCGTTGTGCCGGCCGCGGCAGGCGACCTGGCCGGTGACGTGCTCGAAGCGGACACCGGTATGGAAGGATGCATCCACCAGGTTGGCCCAACCGTCCCAGTAGATGACCGGCGGCACGCCCGGTTCGGGGCCGGAATCGAGGACCAGCTGCGTGCTCAGCGTCAACGGGTCCTTGAGCTGCATCGCGAGGCAAGCTTGCTGCAGGGACGGCGGCAGCGCCTTCACGAAGTCGCTTTCGGGCACCAGCGGGCGGCCTTGCAGGTTGAGCAGTTCCGCCCAAAGGCCGCCGCCCGGCTTCAGGTAAATGGTGCCCCGAGCCAGCTTGAGGATCGACCCTTTGTGCCGCGCCTGGAGATTGTCCAGTTCGACCCAGCGGTGCTGGTAGTGAACACGGCCAACCATCTCCTCGAGGTCGAAGGGGAAGAACACCGGCCGGATGCGGCAGCCTTTCGGCAGGACGGTCAACTCGACGTCTGCCGGCTGGCCGGCCAGGCGCTCGACCCTGCCGTTGAAGTCGATCTGCCCGGCGGGGGCAAATTCCTGCCAGGCGTGGAAAAGGTCCGGCTGTTCCGCCTTCAGTGCCTGCGCAATCTCGTCATCGAGGAGAATGTTGCTTCCTTTGATATTGATCTCCAACCGCTCGCCCGTGGCCGTCGGATAGCAGCGCCCCCACGTGCGGAAGATGCCGCCCTTGTGAGTACCGTGGAAGTCGCGGAACTCCCACTCGTCCGGCTGAATGTCGAGGGTGCCGCTGACGTTTTCCAGAGGGTAGGGGAAGATGTCGTAGCGTGTCGTCGCATCGTGGAAGGCGATGATGAAGCGATTGGTGAAGCGCTGACTGTGCCGCTGCCGTCGGATGTAGGCCCGAAAGTCGCCGCGACCACTCGGATGGAAGGAACCCGCCAACTCCTGATACTTCGGCGGCAGGGCCTTGCGCATCGTCTGATCCAGCGGCAGGTTCTTGCCCCAGATGTCGAGCACGACGGCGCACGGCTTGTCGCCGATAAGCTGTCCCTTGGCGTTCACAGGCTGGCCGCCGGCACGTCCCGCCAGATCGATCTTGATGAGGTCATCCTGATCGCTGGCCAGCACGGCGTCAACGGTGCCACTAACCTGCTCCACCGGATAGCGGAAGCCCTCATAGTTCGCCTGCATGTCCACCGCCTGAAACAGACAGTGCTTCTGCCAACGGCCGTCGGGGGCCCTGGCAAGGGTGAAGGTGACGTTGGCCACTCCGGCAGGGCTGTAATCGCGGGCGATGTCTTGTAGAAATTCCGGCAGCGATCCAAAGAGTTTCTCGTTTACCACGAGATGCGTGACGCGGCACTCCAGTTCCCGAATGAGACCTTCGAGCGTGCGCTTCCCCGTTTGCGGCGTGACGTCCTTTGCCGTGACGTCCAGCGTGGTCGGACCGGAGCGAGCGGAAAGCGTGGCCAGCGGAATCGCGCCGTCGTGGTAACGGACACTGGCTTCGAGATGGTCGAGCGGCACCGGCAGCAGGGCGTGGCTGAACTCACCTTGGCTGAGCCGGCAACGCACGTCGTAGGTCAGCGGTCGTTCGGCCCCCGGCCGGTACGTCAGGTCGGCTTCCAGGTTCGCCAGGCCGCGCAACTGCCGGGCGTGGGTGCGGATCTCGGCCTCATACGCGCCGAGGCGCTCGATCAGGGCGGGGCCGACTCTCACCATCGGCGCCGTTATCGCCAGCGCGGTTTCCTCGGATTGCCGATTCCTCGTGCCTTTGAGGCGTACCGTACCCGCCAGGTCGGAAGTTCCCGTCGCTTCAAAGGTGAGTTTCGGCAGCGGATCGTTGACGAGCGTGAAGTTCACGTCCTTCAGTTCCAGCGGTGCCGCGTCGCCAGCCTCGGCCTGGTCCTCGAACACGATGGTGCCGTGATGGATGACCACGGTGGGCATCTGCTGGGCGAGGTCGGTCGGCGCGAGCAGGTTGGAGATGTTCCAGCCTCCCCTGGCGCCGCGGAGGACGTGCAGCCGCGGCCGGTACATCTCGATCTTGCGAATGCTCAGTTTGCCGTCGAGGAGTTGTTCCTTGTCGTGATAGATGACCGCCGACGGGACATAAAGGAATTCGGTGCGATCGTTGTCGTAGCTGCGCGATAGGCGCAACTCACTGAGGGCGATGCCACCAAGGAGGCGCAGCCGGGCGGAATCGAGGTTGATGCGCGTCTGCTTGAACTCTTTGGCGAGCTTCTCCAGCACCAGCTGTCGCACGGCGGCCGGGTTGGTCCAGCGCTGGTAGATGACCGCCGCGCCCGTGAGACCGGTCACGATGGCGAAGACGAGGGTGCGGACGAGCCATTTCCGCCAGAAGCGGATCCCGGGGTGTACAGGGCGCGAGAGCGTGAGATCCATGACACAGATCGCCTGGGAACGAGGACAAGACGGAACGCCGCGGGGGCATACCCACGAGCGGCGCGCGGGCGGGATAGTACGAGAAGCGGCCAACGCCGTCAACGACACTTGGCATGCCGCTTCGGCCGAGCCTATAATGGCCCTGTTTGCGACGCTCGCCACACCCCCCACCCGCAGGTCTCCCATGGACATGCCGCTGGTTGCCCCTCTTGCCCAGAACCTCTCTCAGCCCGTCGTTGCCGATGTCGCCGGTGAGGTGCGTCGGCAGTGGCGGGAGTCGCGCGTGCCCGCGCGGCTGAAGCGCGGCGACCGGGTAGCGGTGGCGGTCGGCAGTCGCGGTATCGCTAACCTGGCGACCGCCGTGCGGGCAACGCTCGACGTGCTCCGGGACCTCGGCACACAGCCATTCGTTGTCGCCGCCATGGGCAGCCATGGCGGAGCTACCCCGGAGGGACAGCGGCAGCTCCTCGAGGAATACGATGTCACGGAAAAGGCCCTGCGCGTGCCAGTAAAGACCGACATGAACGTCGTGCAGCTCGGCACAAATAGCTGGGGCGAGCCGGTCTGGTGGGACCGCAACGCTTACGAGGCGGACGCCGTCCTGACGATTTCGCGCATCAAGCCGCACACCGATTTCCGCAGCCAGTACGAGAGCGGCATCACCAAGATGCTGGTCATCGGGCTGGGTAAGCGCGAGGGGGCCAACCAGCACCACCGCTGGGGCGTGCGCGGTCTGCGCGAGATGCTGCTGGAGACCGCGCGGGTCGTTCTGGAGAAGACGCGCTTTGTCGGCAGCCTGGCGATCCTAGAGAACGCCCGTGAGGAGACGGCCCGGCTGCAGGTCGTGGAGCGCGAGGACGTGCTGGCGAAGGAACCGGGTCTGCTCGAGGAAGCGCGTGGTCTGATGGGCCGGTTGCCGTTCGAGCAACTCGATCTGCTCGTCATTGGCGAGATTGGCAAGAACTACAGCGGCGCCGGCATTGATCCGAACGTCGTCGGCCGACTGCTCATGGAGTGTCAGCCAGAGTTCGAGTCGCCGCGCATCACCCGCATCTGCGCTCTCGATTTGTCGCCGGAGAGTCACGGTAACGGCACTGGCATCGGCATCGCCGACCTGACGACCGAGCGCTTGCTGGCTCAGATCGACGCGAAACCGTTCCTGATGAACAACTTAACCGCCTGCTTTCTGTGGCGGTCGAAACTGCCGTTCAGTTTTCCAACCGACCGCGAATGTCTCGAAACGGGCCTGATGACGTGTTGGCAGCCAAATCGCGCGGCGGTCCGCATGGCGATCGTTCCGAACACGCTGGAACTTACCGACCTGTGGGTGTCGGCGCCGCTGCTGGAAGAGGCACGCGGCAAGTCCTATCTGCAGGCCAAGGGCGAGTCGCAGCCGTTGCCGTTCGATGCGGCCGGCGACCTGGAGCAGGAGAAGCTGTTCCCGCGTTCCGTGCGCGGCCGGCGCCGACAGGCACATTGACCCGGGGGCGCGGGCTGTGTGTCGCACCCGCCCAAGGATAAGTCTGTTGTCCCTGTTTGCCCACGAACAGCGGGAGACGCCATGCTGGAAGTCGAGATGAAGTTCCCCGGCGCCGATTTCGCGGCGCTCGAACGGCAGCTGGTCGATTGGGGTGCCGTCGCAGATCAGCCGCTGGAAGAGGCCGATCTTTATCTCAACGCCCCTGACCGCGACTTTGGGGTTACCGACGAAGCCCTGCGCTTGCGCCGCATCGGGCCGGCCTGCCTTATCACCTATAAGGGACCCAAACAGGGCACGACAGGCAAGACTCGCCTCGAGGTCGAGGCGCCCCTGGCCCCTGGCGAAGAGGCGGCCGAGAAGTGCCGGCAGATCTTCGTCCACCTTGGCTATCGTCCGGTGACCGTAGTTCGCAAGGTGCGCCGAATCTACCATCTGCGCCGCCACGACTTCGCTCTCGAAATCTGCCTCGACGAGGTGGACGATCTCGGGCAGTTCGCCGAATTGGAGATCCAGGCGCCGCCGGAACAACTCGAGGCGGCCCGCCAGGTGTTGCTCGACACCGCCGCTGCCCTGGGGCTAGGTCGGGAGGAACGGCGTTCGTATTTGCAGCTGCTGCTGGCCGCACGGGAAGAGAAGGGAAGCCCATCGTGAAGTCACCGGTCGCCGCCACCATCGCGGCTGTTCGTCAAGCGGTTGCCGCCGCCCATCGCCGCGGCCTGTCCGTCGGCCTGGTGCCGACGATGGGCGCGCTGCACGAGGGACACGCCAGCCTCCTTCGTGCCGCGCGCGCCGAGAGCGGGTTCGTGGTGGCGTCAATCTTCGTCAACCCGACTCAGTTCGGGCCGAAGGAGGACTTCGGCTGCTATCCGCGTACTTTGGCGCAGGATTTGGAACTGTGCGGCAGGGAGGGCGTCGATCTCGCCTTCGTCCCTGAAGCGGCGACGATGTATCCGCCGGGATCCTGTACCTACGTCGAGGTACACGGCTTGCAGGACGTGCTGTGCGGGGCGTCGCGGCCGAACCACTTCCGCGGCGTGGCGACGGTCGTGCTGAAGCTCTTCAACATCGTACAGCCGGAGGTGGCATACTTCGGCCAGAAAGACGCCCAGCAGGTCCGCATCCTCCAGCAGATGGTGCGCGATCTTCACCTGCCGGTCGAGGTGCGAACGTGTCCCATCGTCCGCGCGCCAGACGGGTTGGCGCTCAGCTCACGCAACCAGTATTTGAATGCGGAACAGAAGAGGGACGCGACCGTGCTGTACGAGGCGCTGCAAGAGGCCCGGCGAGCGATCGAACGGGGCGAGCGCAACGCCGCACTCATCCGCCGCGGCCTTGAGACGCGGCTGGCGGAGGCGCCGGGGGCGATGGTGGATTACGCGACGGTGATGGATTACGCGACACTGCGGCCGCTGGAACGGTTGCACGGTGAGGTGCTGCTCGCGGTGGCGGTGAGGTTTGGCGAGACGCGCTTGATCGACAATTTGATCTTGACAGTAACGAAGTAGCCCATAGTGCAAGCAAGGGCCTCTTTTTTCCCTTGCCTGCGCTGCTGGGTGGTTAACCGTTCTCGTCCTTCGTGGCCCGTTCCATTTCCTCGAGCGGCCAGCGCGTTTCCACCGGATCGCTGTGGTAACGCCAAAAGCGCAGCGGCTCCGCGTCGAACAGGTCGTAAACGAACCACGCCAGCTGCTCGTCGTGGGCGAAAGGAATGAAGGCAAGTCCGGCAACCGGATCGACGCAATAGATGTCGAGCAGGTGGATCTCACGCAGGGCGTCCTGGAAACGATCGTCCGCTTCGCGGGCGGCGCGAGTCGCTTCCTGGAGAGCGATGAGGTGATCGCGGTTAGGGCGGCCGGGCTGACTGGCCAGCCGCTTGACCCGCCGGTGCTGGTTCAAGGCTTCTAAACGGTGCTCACGAACCGAGCGTAAGACAGTAGCAAGATAGGGAAGCGCGGCCAGTGCTTCCTTATGGGACCAGACCTTGAGCGACTGCCGACGCCGCTTGGCTCCCCGTTGATCACGTTTCATGAAGGGCTTCTCCTGGGGGGCGTAAGCTAGGGGCCCGCCTCTGCTCCCCGGCCCCTCGCCGGGACGCTTCTAATGGTTAGAGGCGTCCCGGTCGAGAAGGGTTCAGGGCTGCCAAGGGTACAAATTCCGGCATCCGAGCCGACGAGCCATCCTATAATTAGTGTAGGAGCGATTCCGACCGGCGGCGCTGGTCGGGGCCACGGAAAAACAGTTATTTCAACTGGAAAGCCAGGTTTCCCATGTGGCGTTCTTGGCGACTAGGTACGGCGTTCGGCATCGGCATCTATGTCCACTGGAGCTTCCTGTTCGTCCCGCTGTACGTCATCTTGACGAACTGGAGCACCGGTGGCCTCGCCCTTGTGCCATTCTTGCTGCTGCTTGTGCTCGGGGTGTTCGGCTGCGTCGTGCTGCACGAACTCGGCCATGCTTTGATGGCTCGACAGTTCGGCATCGCCACGCGCGACATCACGCTCTATCCCATCGGCGGCGTTGCCCGGCTCGAGCGCATGAGCGAGAAGCCGCCGGAAGAATTGCTGATTGCCCTGGCGGGACCGGCGGTCAATGTGGTCCTGGCCATGGTCCTGTTCCTGGTCGTGGGAACGCTGCTGGACCTGGGCGTCCTGAAAAACTCGGTTCTGCTGCCCGACCGTCCGGAACACTTTGCCGGTCTCAACCTGCTGGGTAGTCTGCTCGGCACTCTGATGCTGTCGAACCTCGTGCTCGCGGGATTCAACCTGCTGCCTGCGTTTCCGATGGACGGCGGCCGGGTGCTACGGGCGCTTCTTAGCCTGTCGCTCGATCGGCTGCGAGCCACCGAGATCGCCAGTAGCATCGGCGTAGTCCTGGCCGTGGGACTAGGCATCACCGCCGTGTTCTTTCAACATCCTATGCTCCTCTTCCTGTCTGGCTTCGTCGTCCTGGCGGGGCAGCAGGAGCTGGCCGTGCTGCGCCGCAATGAAGCTCGGCGACGAATGGCGGTGCCGGAGGAGATCCTCGACGTGCTGCCGGCCGAGGAGCCGCAGTCCCGCTTCACGGGCTTCATATGGGATGGGCAGGCGCGCGTCTGGGTCGTGTGGCGCGACGGCCGGCCGGTGGCCACCTTCGGCGCAACTTCGGAATAACCCCTGCCCGCGGAATATGTCGTCGGAAGGACGCAGCACGTCCAGGTTGACGGGAGTGTTTTCGTTGCTCGCGCGTGAGCGCCTGCGCCGATGACTCTGGACGAGCCCCCGTGCGAGCAAGGGAATCTTTCGCCCTTGCTCGCGCTGCGGGCTTGTAACAGGGGCCATGCGATGACAACCGTGAGGACCGCGACGGCGGGCGGCGTCTTTGCCGCGATTGCCGACCTGGGCGATTTGAGCCTTTTCATCGGCCGGGCGCTGTCGTGGCTGGTAGCGCGCCGGCCATGCCGCGGCACCCTGGTGCCGAGCTTCTACGCGGTCGGCGTGCGGAGCGTGCCGGTGGTGGCAATAACCGGCCTGTTCATCGGCATGGTGCTGGCCGTGCAGTCCTACGTCGAGTTCCACCAGATCGGCCTGGCGACGCATCTTGGGGCCATTATCAATATCTCGGTGGTACGCGAACTCGGCCCGGTGCTCGCCGCCACGATGCTCGCTGGCCGGGTCGGCAGTGCCATGGCCGCCGAGCTGGCAACGATGCGCGTCACCGAACAGATCGACGCCCTTTCGTGTCTCGGCATCAATCCGGTCCATTATCTCGTGGTACCGCGGCTGGTGGCGTGCGTTCTGCTCATCCCGCTGCTGACGATCCTGGCGGATTTCATGGGTGTGGTGGGCGGGGCCATGGTCTGCACGCAGGTTTACCACGTGGAGGCGTATCACTACTGGGTGCATGCACAGGGTTGGGTTGGCCTGTGGGACCTGACGGCCGGGCTCATCAAGCCAATGTCGTTCGGCGCGGCAATCGCGCTCATCAGCTGCCATCGCGGCTTCCACAGCCAGGCGGGCGCCGAGGGGGTCGGCCTGGCCGCCACAGAGGCTTTCGTCCTATCCTTCATCGCCATCCTGCCGCTAGACTTCTTCCTGGCGATGTTCCTCAACACGCTGTACGAGTGCCTCTGGCCGGGGGCTGGGCCGAAACTGATGTAGACTGGCGAGTGACGAGTGGCGCGCGACGAGTGGCGAGAAAGAGGGAGAGGAATGAACACGCAAATCCCCCCAGCTCCAGGCGCGGACGCTCGCCCCTCACCCCACGCCCTTCATCACTCGTTGATTTCCCTGGAAAACGTCTCCATGCAGTTCGGCGCGCAACGGGTACTGCGCGACCTCACGCTGACCATCGCGCGCGGCCAGACGCTCGTCGTCATCGGCGAGAGCGGCTGCGGCAAGACGGTACTGCTGAAACTCATCATCGCCCTGTTGCGGCCTACTGCGGGACGGGTCACGTTCGACGGGCGCGTCCTCGCCGACCTGAACGAACGCAACCTGACCAAGCAGCGGCTGCGTTTCGGCCTGCTCTTCCAGGGAGCGGCTCTCTTTGACAGTCTGACCGTCTATGACAACGTCGCGTTCGGTCTGCGCATGCACCACCGCTGCCCGGAATCCGAGGTACGGCTGCGCGTCCGCCAACGCTTGCAAGAGGTCGGTCTGCCGGCCGCGGTAGAACAGAGAAAGCCGGCTGAGTTGTCGGGTGGTATGAAAAAACGGGTCGGACTGGCACGTGCTCTTGCTCTCGACCCTGAAGTTATGCTTTACGACGAACCGACGACCGGCCTCGATCCGATCATGACTGATGTCATCAACGAGCTGATCCTGCAAACGCGGCGGCAGCAACCGATGACGAGCATTGTCATCACGCACGAGATGAAGACGGTGCAAAAAGTGGCGGATCGGGTCGTGATGTTGTACCCGCTGGCGCGCCTGGGGCCGGACGACCGGCAAGTGCTATTCGACGGCACACCAGCCGAGCTGCAGCAGTGCCCCGACCCGCGCGTCCGGCAGTTCATCGAGGGCGAGGCCCGCGATCGGCTCAACGAGCTTGCGCGCCAGCACCCGCTTGCGGGTTAGCGATCTGAGAGAATACCACCATGAGCGAGCAAGGGATGCGGTTCCGGATCGGCCTGTTCGTCCTGATGGGCCTGGCGCTGCTGGCGACCCTGGTCACCCTCTTCGGCAGCTTCCCCTCCTTTTTCCGGCGGCATAACGAATACACGGTCCTCTTCAACGACGCGCCCGGCATCGGCGCCGGCACTCCCGTACGGCGCTCCGGCGTGCGCATCGGCGAGGTCAAGAGCGTGGACCTCGACAACGACACCGGCGAGGTGCGCGTCCGTTTGCTGGTCGAACAGAAGTACCTCCTGCACCACAATGAGCAGCCGACGCTGGTGCAGGGTCTGATCGGCAGCGACGCCAGCGTCGACGTCATGCCCGTCCTGAGCGGTGCGGCGGCGGATCGGTCGACGGTGGCGCCGGGCGAGGTGCTCACCGGCGTGCGCCAGGCGAGCGTCAATACGCTCCTGAGCCGCGCTTCCGAAGTCGTGCCCAACACGCAGGAAACCATCGACCAGATGAGGAAGTCGCTGCATCGCTTCGAGCAGATGGTGCCACTCATGGAGGAGACGGTCCGCGAGTATCGTGACCTGGCACGGGCAACGCGCGAAGCGGTGCCGGAACTGCGCCGTACCAACGAAGAGGTGCGCGGCCTGGCCAAGGCGGCCAGGGAGACGATGCCGAACGTCGGCTCGACGAGCGACGAGGTGCGGGAACTGGCCAAGGCGGTTCGCGAGACGGTGCCGGACCTGCGGCGCACCAACGAGCAAATCGCGTCGGCAGCCGAGAACTGGGGACGAGTTGGCAACCATGTCGATACACTGCTCGACGCGAATCAGGATAAGCTCGTGCGGACGGTGGACACGCTGAACGAGACCCTGTCCCGCCTGGGGGCCACCTTCAACGAGGACAACCAGCGCAACCTCTCCGCGGTGCTGAAAAACGTCAAGACGAGCAGCGATAATCTGGAAAGCATCACGCGCAACACGGACGACCTGTTGAAAGAGAGCCGGCAGACGATCCACAAAGTCGGCGAATCGGTGGTGCGGGCGGACGATGCTCTGGGCAACTTGCAGCAGGCGACGAAGCCGCTGGCCGAGCGCAGCAGCAACATCATCAAGAACCTGGACGAGAGCACGGAGAAGCTGAACACGACGCTCGGCGACTTGCGCGACCTGTTGAAACTGGTGACGCAGAGCAACGGCAGCTTCCAGAAGATGATCACGGACCCGTCGTTGTACAACCATCTCGACGAGAGCGCATTCTCGATAGTTCGGCTGATGCCGCGGCTGGAGCACATCTTGCAAGATCTGGAAGTGTTCGCCGACAAGATCGCACGCCATCCCGAGTCGATCGGCGTCAGCGGCGTGGTGCGGCCGAGCAGCGGCATCAAGTAATCTGCTCGCCCGCAGTGCCAGCAAGGGTTTCTTCTGTGCCCATGTTGGCGCTGCGGGCTGACAATACTTTCACGGTTTGCTGAACGCCGCCTCGTTCCCGCTGCGTGGGAACCTGTACGTGATACTCGTCAATTCGCTGAATTTTTTGCCGTTGATCCGCTCTTCTTCCCGGGTCGGCAGCTTGACGCCGTCGAACTCCTTGTGGACGCCGTAAAAGTACTCCTTTTCCACGTTTCCGCCCGCTTCCCGGGCGCGGCGCTCGATCTCGAGGAGCAGCCCCGTCTGCTTGTCGAACCAGAGCCGGGCGTCCTCATGTCCCTTATGCTTCACCTTGACGCCGACGACGGCCTGACCGCTGAGGCGCTTTTCCCCCAGCGGCGCTAGCTCGAAGGCGGTATCCTTCGTCAGAGGCGTCAGCGTTGTCAACCACATAACGTAAACCTCTTCACGCAATTCCTCCAACCGATCGCGGCCCAACTCAACCGTCGTGCCGCCGCTGTTCTGCCAACCTTTCTCCGGGGTGACGACGAGGATGAGTCGCGTCTTGTTCCCTCCGGTCCCCAGGTCCACCGTCAGGCGGAAGTGGCCGGGCAACTCCCACGCCATCTCGTCGGTGAACGGCACCTCCTTGCCGGGCGCCGCCATGGTCCCCGCTCCAGTACGCATCGCGATGCGTGCCTTCGCCAGAGCGTCGGCGCCGCCGTGGGCCTTGATCGCGTGTTCGAGTACGGCCAGGGCGGTCTCCCGTTCGCCAGCCCACGCCGGTCGAGAGACGCACGCCGGCAAGCAGAGGACCAGGAGCGCGACGGAGAACTTGCGCATGGTGGGATTCCTCGGGGAAGGAGGGGGGGGTTGCTGTTGGCTGTCCTGCTCCGTTGTAGCCAGGACGCCGCCGCCCGTCCATCCCGCGTCCAGTGCGGTAGGATTCACCTCGTGAAGATCGTAAGTATCTTTATTGCCGCCGCAAGCTATTGCAGGTACGAAGCCTTTTCGCACGCGGCTTGACAGCGCACTCCACCTTCGCTATCGTCCGCACGCATTTTATGGTCGGCCCGCGAGGATGGATGGAATCATGCAACTGCTGGCGCCGGACATTTTGGCTGAGGCTCGCGATCTGCCGATCGCCGTGACCGCGACTGGCCTGGCGCTGGGCCTGGCGCTGTGGGCGCTGGGGTGGTGGGGCCATCGTTTCTGGATCGTGCTCTTCACGACGCTGCTGGCGGGCATCTTCGGCCTGGCGGCAGGCCCGGTGTCGAGCGTGCAGCCGCTGGTCGTGGCCGTTCTTCTGGCCGTGGCCGCGGGTGCCCTGGCCTTGCACCTGTCGCGCGTCCTGGCCTTCGCTGCGGGCGGCCTGACTCTGTGGGTGGCCGTTCATGCCGCAGTACCTACCTGGGAAGAGCCCTGGGTCTGCTTTCTTGCAGGCGGTTTGCTGGGTTTGGTACTGTTCCGCTTCTGGACGATGGCAGTCACCACTCTGGCCGGCACCCTCCTGATGGGATACTCTGGTTTGTGTCTGGTCGATCAACTTGGTAGAGTAGATGCCGTCCTCTGGAGTGCCAAGCAGACGCACTGGATCAACTGGATCTGCCTCGGCGTGGCCCTGGTCGGTTGGGTTCTGCAGTTCCTCCTGGAACGGTGGCACACCCAGCGCCGGCGCGAGCAAGAGGACAAAATCCGGGCCAAGGCCAAGGAGGCAAAGGCCAAGGAGAAGGAAAAAAAGCGTTCCAGGCAGCCGTCGGTCTGGTCCCAACTCCTGGGCTTGCGCAAAGCCGGCTGACGCGACGCGGACACTCCCCGAGACCAACATCATGTGGCGCTGCTTGCTTTGCGTTCTGGCTTGCCTGTTCACCGCCTCCGCTTGCTGTCTCCCTGCCTTCGCGCAGCGTGAGATCCCCGACCTTCCGCCTACAGGTTCCAGTACGCCGACACCCGCACCCACTGCCACGCCCACGGACACGAACTCGGAAAAGCCCGAACGCACCCCGGCACTGCAGACCGCTGCAGCGGCACTCTATACCGTGCTCATCATGCTTCTCATCTGCATGCCCAGTCGCAAGGGCTGACGGTGGCCGGCTGGGAGCCTGGTGTGGATCCGCTTGCCTGGATGGACGACGACCTGGCCGAACGCCGCCGCGGGGACCTGTTCCGGACGCGACGACGGTTGCAATCCGCGCAGGGAGTGCGCGTCCGGATCGGCGGCCGAGATTACCTCAACTTCTCCTCCAATGACTATCTAAACCTGGCTGCCGACCCGCGCCTGGCGCAAGCCGCCGCCCGGTCGGCGCGGCGTTACGGCTGTGGTGCCGGAGCATCGCCGCTGGTTTCCGGTCATCTGCCGCCGCACCGCGCTCTGGAGCGCGCGCTGGCCCGCTGGGAGGGCACGGAAGCCGCCCTCGTTTGCAGCAGCGGCTTCGCCGCAAACCTGGCTGCGGTAAGCAGCCTGGGCAGCCGCGACGCCGTGCTCTTCAGCGACGCGCTGAACCACGCCAGCCTCATCGACGGTTGCCGCCTGAGCCGCGCCACGGTCCACGTCTACCGTCATGGCGACGTCAACCACCTGCACGACCTTCTCCGCCAGTTCGGCAGTAGTGCCGCTCGCCGGCTGATCGTCAGCGACACGATCTTCAGCATGGACGGCGACCTGGCACCGCTGCCTGACCTTGCCGACCTGGCCGAGAGTCACGATTGCCTGCTGCTGCTCGACGAGGCCCACGCGACCGGCGTGCTCGGCGAACAGGGACGCGGCCTCACGGAGTTGCTGTCGGGTGAGTCCATCAATCCGGAGCGGATCGTCAAAGTAGGGACGTTGAGCAAGGCGTTGGGCAGCCAGGGCGGTTTCGTGTGCGGCTCGCGACGGCTGGTGGACTGGCTGATCAATCACGCCCGTCCGTACATCTTTTCGACGGCGCTGGCGGTGCCCGCTGCGTCGGCAGCGAGGCGGGCCATTCGGGTAATCGCCGAGGAGCCGGCGCGACGGCGGCACCTGCTGGAACTGGCGACGCTGCTGCGCGAGCGACTGCGCACCGCGGGATGGCCGGAGACCAGCTCGCGCTGCCAAATTGTGCCGATCGTGATCGGCGCTGCCCGCGCGGCGGTGGCGCTGTCGCGGCGGTTGCAGGAGCAGGGATTACTCGTGCCGGCGATCCGGCCGCCGTCCGTGTCGCCCGGTACGGCGCGGCTGCGCATCAGCCTGACCGCGGGGCACACGGAAGCGGACGTGGAGCGTCTCGTGACCGCCTTGCGGCAACCCCTGACGGTGTAGCGGCCGTCGGGAGTATCCGCGCCAATCATCTTTTCCGATGCGCAGGGCGATCGGTCGCAGCGCGAAGCGGAAGCAGCATCACGTCCCGGGCCGCAGCATCTTCCGCATCTCTTCGGCCAGCGACGCGAACGGCACGCGCCATTGCTTGAGCGTGTCGCGGTCGCGCACCGTCACCGTCTGGTCCTTGAGCGTGTCGCCGTCGATGGTGATGCACCACGGCGTTCCTGCCTCATCTTGCCGGCGATAGCGCCGGCCGATGGCGCCCTTATCGTCGTAGAAGACGTTGAACTGCGCCTTTAGTTCGCGGTAAAGACGGTGGGCAATATCCGGCATACCTTCCTTGTTCACCAGCGGCAGGATCGCGGCCTTGATCGGCGCCAGGCGCGGATGGAAACGCATCACCGTCCGCGTCTCGCCCTCGATCGTGTCCTCGGTGTACGCCTCACAGAGCACCGCCAGGGTGAAGCGATCCGCTCCGGCAGAGGGTTCGATCACGTGCGGAATGAAGCGATACGGCGCTTTGCTCTTCGCCTCGTGCGCCGCTTTCGGGTCGGGATACTTGCTCGCATCGCGCTGCCAGGCTTCCTCGTCGAAGTAAGTCAGGTCCTTGCCGCTGTGTTTGGCGTGCTGGGTCAGGTCGTAGGCGCCACGATGGGCGACTCCCTCCAGTTCCTGCGGTTCCTCTGAGAACGGGAACAGGTACTCGACGTCCGTCGTGCCGATGGAGTAGTGGGCCAGTTCGTCCTTGCCCTGCTCGCGCGGCCGCAGCCGGTCGGATTGGATGCCCAGCTTCGTGTACCAGCTGATGCGCACGTCGCGCCAGTACGTGTACCACTTCATCGACTCATCGGGGTGGCAGAAGAACTCGATCTCCATCTGCTCAAACTCGCGGCTGCGGAAGGTGTAATTGCGCGGGTTGATCTCGTTGCGGAACGCCTTGCCAACCTGGGCGATACCGAACGGCAGCTTCAGCCGTGTGCTGTCGAGGACATTGCGGAAGTTGACGAAGATGCCCTGGGCTGTCTCCGGACGAAGGTATGCCTTGTTCTCCTCGTCACGCACGGCACCGACGTAGGTCTCAAACATCAGGTTGAACCGGCGGGCCTCTGTCAACTCCCCGTCGCACCCAGGCGCGGGGCAAGGCCGCTTCCAGCCGCCCGGCATTCCCAGGGCTGGGAGTGGGATGCCAGTTCCTGGGATCACGTTCTTAGGAATCTTCTTCTTCTTAATTAGACGTTCGCGTTCGGCAGAGAGTAGTTTGGAAGCCTCTTTACTGTCGTTGGCCTCAACGACCAACACCTCCACGGGGGTGGAGGAATTCTCGTCGGTGAACTCACCTTCAAAGAAAACCTTATCGGCCCGGTATCGCTTGCGACATTTCTTGCAATCCACCATGTAATCTTCAAATCCGCCGACGTGCCCGCTCGCCTCCCACACCTTCGGGTTCATGATGACCGCGCAATCCACACCGACCATCGCGATTTCCTGGCCGTCGGGGCCGGGCGGCGGGTTGTGGACCATGTCGTGCCACCAGGCGTCCTTGACGTTCTTCTTCAGCTCGACGCCGAGCGGGCCGTAGTCCCAGAAGCCGTTGATGCCGCCGTAGATCTCGCTCGACTGGAAGATGAACCCCCGCCGCCGGCACAGCGCCACCAGTTTTTCCATGTCCATGATGCAGCTACCCTCGTGCTCTATTCGAGCCAGTGGCTCTTGACGATTCCGACCGCGCCGAGCTCGACCCGTAGCGGCTCCCGACGCAACTCCGGCACCAGCGCGAACTGGTCCACCTGCGCCGCCGTCCGAATGTCCTCATCATATCCCAGCTGCCGCAGCTGTGTCCCACCCTGGCTGATCTCCAGCGCCCCGAGCAGCACCCGGCCATGGTTCTCGAAGGAGTCCCACGCCAGGCGGGCGCCGTCGTTCAGCCGCGCCTCGCACACCTCACACAGGAAATCGACCAGGGCACCCGCCAGGAGCGTGTCTTCCAGTGTCACCGTACCGCCCATGCCGGCGCAGACAATGTGAACAGGACGGGTTTCCTGCTGAAGTTGTTCGCAAACGGCGCTGTAATTGACGAAGCCCGCAACCAGGACGCGCTCGGCCTCCGCCGCGCGCAGCAGGGCGCGGGTGCCGTTGCTCGTGGTCAAGACCAGGGTGGTGTTCTGGCATATGGTGGTGGTGTATTCGCGCGGCGAATTGCCGAGATCGAAGCCGGGCAGCGGCTGGCCGTTGCGTTCGCCGCCGAGCAGCACCTTGCCGGCCGGCAGGCTGTCGGCCAGGGCACGGGCCTCGTCCACTTCAGCACAGGGGCGCACCGCGATGCAGCCAGCAGCAAGAGCGTGAATGATGGTCGTGCCGGCGCGAAGCACGTCGATAACCACGGCCACGCCGCCGGCCAAACCGCCGGGCGGCGCTAACTCGGGAAGGAGGTGGACGTGGACATCCCTGTCGTGTGGCATACTTCTCGTCTCCGGAGGGCAGCGGGCGCTGCCTCATCTTACGCGGAGGACGAAAAGGGGCCTAGGGGACTTCCGAAGCTACCCGGCCATGGCGCCGGAGGTCGCCGGCTCGAATACTTCCAGCCATTCACGGACCTCGTCGATGATGCGGTCAGGCGTCGAGGTACCGGCAGTGAGACCGACGACGCGGGCGCCGCGAAACCACTCGGGGCGTAGCTCGCGGGCACTGGCCACCTGGTACGACGGCCGCCCCAGCTTGCGGGCCAACTCAGTCAGCTTCCGGCTGTTGTTGCTGTCGGGACCGCCAACGACCACGACTACGTCGCTCTCATTGACGAGCGTGCGAAGTGCCTCCTGCCGGTCCTTCGTCGGTTGGCAGACGGTGTCGATGGCCCGCACGTCGGCGTGGGGGAAGCGGCGGCGGATGGAGGCAACCAGCTGCTGGACGCGCTCCACCGGCTGCGTCGTCTGGGCGACGATGCCGAGCCGGGCATGTCCTTTGAGCTGGTCCAGGTCCGCCTCGTGCAAGACGATGCTGTACGCATCGAGGTCGCCGACCAGCCCGCGCACCTCGACATGGCCGGCCTGGCCAATGATGACGGGGTGCCGGTCCTCGGCAAGGAGTTTCTCGACAGCCAGGTGGACGCGCTTGACGAGCGGGCAGGCGGCGTCGTGGATCTCGTGGCCCTCGTCGAGGAGCTGCAGCTTGACGCGATCGGCGGTACCGTGGGCCGTCAGCAGGACAACCGGCGTGCGCACCTCCTCGAACTGGCGGGCGCGCACGGCACCGGCGGCGTCCATTTCGGCGACGACGTCGGGATTGTGGACGAGATCGCCCAGAATGGTGACCGGTCCCTTGCGGGTCAGGTCGAGGGCCATGGTGATGGCGTCTCGTACACCAAAGCACATTCCCATATGTTCGGCCACTCGAACTTCCATCGGCTGCTCCTTCCGGGTCAAGCTCCCATTAGTCCGCGTCCTTGCCGGACGATGGCTTCCAGGTGATCGAGGTAGGTGTTGAAGGCCTTGTGCCCTGCCCGGTTGAGGCGGCAGGTGGTCTGCGGGCGCCGGCCGACGAACTGCTTGTCGATCGCCACGTATCCCTTTTCCTCCAACTTCTGGAGATGGACGCTGAGGTTGCCGTCCGTCATGGCGAGCGTGTCGCGCAGCTCCGTGAACGTGAGGCTCTCGACAGCAGCCAGCACGGAGACAATGGCCAAGCGGCCGCGCTCGTGCAGCATCGGATCGAGTTCATCGACAAGGCGTTTGAAAGGTGCATTCATCGCGAAAACAGGTCCGGGAAAACCATTCAGGCCACCGAACGATGCAGGCGGAGGGCGTTCTCGCGCCGCTCCACAATCAGCAAGAACGTGCCAAGGCCGAGATGGCCAAGGCCGAACACCACCCCCATCAGCCAAACCGACCATGCCGGTCCCAGCAACAGCGTAACGCAGCCGAGCACCAGGACGGCCATACCCAGCCAGCGGATCGGCGACGGCGCGTAGGCTGCGGTAGCCAGCGCCCCCTGGCCGTAGCAGAGCATCCACACGCCCGGCAGCCAGAGGTAGAGGTGTTCACCCTGCGCGAAGAACCAGACGGTCAACGCCAGGGCAGCAAAGAGCGACGGCGTCAAGGCCAGCACCACGGTCCGGGCCTGACGCGACCAGATCTGTTCGCCGTTCACTCGACCGCGCATCACGGTACCGATGGTGGTGGCCAGCACGGAGCCGGTGAAGACCAGCGCCCAGACGGCGCCGAACTGGCGGGGATCGGCGGGATCGAGCACGAGGAACGCCAGCGCGCCGGCCGCCGCCATGCTGCCGGCCGCCAACGCCGCGCGCGCGGTGAGCAGCTGGTACTGGCAGGTGCGCTCCATGAGCGTGCGGATCACTTCCAGGTTGCGGGCGGCCTGTCGGGCATCCATCCTTTCCCCCTCCACAAATCAGTTTGCCTTGCAAAGGACTTTAGCATGGGTTTCTAAATCGGTCAAGTCCAGGGTGGAAAAACAGGAAATGCTTGCGAATGGAAGAACAGGTCGTGGCGACAGGCAAGCCGCTCGTCGCCACGACCTGGGGTGGCGTTACTTCGACTTGAGCGTCGTCAGCTTGTCTTCAGGAAACGTCTCGACGACGATGTCCTTGAAGTGGACTTCCTGCGGCACCTTGTTCGCGTGCAATTGCAGGCCGATCGGTCCTTCCTTGATGCGGTCGGGTTCCGGGTCGCGCCAATCGACGACCTGTACGCCGTTTGCCGCCACACGTACCCGGTTGCCCTGGGCGAGGATTTCCAGTTTATTCCAGTCGTGCTGCTTGCCGACCTTCTTGGCCGGGCCGCCATCGACTGGCAGGCCGGCACGTCCATACAGGTCGTACATGCCCCAGCCGGAGGGGAACATCACAAGGTGGCCCTTGTAGGTGTACTCGTCGTGCTGTTCCGGTGCCTTTCGGCCCCAGAAGGCGATGCCCGAGTGCATCTCCGACTGCACCAGTTTCACCGTTGCCGTCAGCCGGAAATCGGTAAACTTTTGTTTCGTCAGCAGGTAGGTGCTGACCTTTACCTCGTCCGTGTTCTTGCCGACAATAACGCCGTCCTGGATCGACCAGCGATCCTCGTGCCCCTCCCAGCCATCGAGGTTCTTGCCATTGAATAGTTTGATGGTCTCTGAAGTGCCCTGACGCGGCGGCACGACGGGCGCCTCCTTCTTCTCGTCCGCCGACCGGGCGGTCAGCGGCAGCAGCGCGGCCAGGCCGGCGGCCAGGGCCACGGTAACGACGAGCATGCGGTTCATGGTGAGGTCCTCGCGGAATGGTGACAACCGGCACAGATCGCTGGCCGGAGCCCGAACGATACCAGCACCTGCGGCGAGAAGCAAGGAGGTGCGCCGGCGGTCACGGCTCCAGGCGCGAATCTTCGGCCCGAAACTGGAGTTCCGCCGTCACGACCCTGGCCAGAAGCTGGATGAGTTGCACTTGCCGCTCCGAACCGTCGAGGTCGCCCTGGACGAGTCGGTCGATCTCCGGCTGCAACACGGGCAAGCTGGCCCAAAGCTGATCGCGGAAAGCCGTGGCGCGAAGTTGCTCGGGTTCCATGGCGTCACTCCTCTCCTAACGGGCGCCGGGATTGGCGCGGGTATTCTCCTCTTCATACGTTATCCTCTGAAAGGACCACCGGGCAATGCCCCAGCGCGGAAACCCCGGGTAAACGAGTGGGACCCTGGCCATGCTGACCGTCGCCGCCATTGTGGATTTTCTGGAACGCTTCGCGCCGCTCCACCTGGCCGCCGACTGGGACAACGTCGGCCTCCTCCTCGGCGATCGCAACGCCCGGGTGCGGCGTATCCTGACCTGCCTGACGGTGACGGCCGACGTGGTCGCGGAGGCCGTCGAGGCGAAGACGCAGCTCATCGTCAGCCATCATCCCATCCTGTTCCGCGGCGCCAAGCGGTTGACGGCGAGCAATCCCGAGGGACGCATGGTGCTGGCGCTGATTCGGGGCGGCGTCGCGGTTTACAGTCCGCATACCGCCTTCGACAACACGCGCGGCGGCATCAACGAGCTCCTCGCCCAACGTCTTGGCCTCATTGAGGTGGCGCCGCTACGGCCGCACGAGGGATTGCGGCAATGCAAGATCGTCGTCTTCGTCCCCGAAGCCGACCTGAGTCGCGTCGGCGATGCACTGTTCGCCGCCGGGGCCGGACACATCGGCCAGTACAGCCAGTGCAGCTTCCGTCTGAGCGGCACCGGCACTTTCTTCGGCTCCGACTCGACTAATCCGACGGTTGGCCGGAAGGGCCGGCGCGAGGAAGTGACGGAGTGGCGGCTGGAAGCGATCTGTCCCGAGAACAGCGTGGAGCGGGTGCTGGCAGCCATGCGTCGGGCACACTCTTACGAGGAGCCGGCCTACGACGTCTATCCCTTGCGGCCCGCACCTGCCACGAGTGGCGATGGCCGGGTCGGCTGTCTGCCCCGGCCGACTCCGTTACACGATTTCGCACAGGCGGTGAAGACGGCGCTGAGCGCCAAATTGGTGCAGACGGTGGGCGATGCGGAGCAGGCGCTGGAGCGCGTGGCCATCGTCTGCGGCGCCGGCGGCGAGATGCTGTCGGATGCGTTCCGTTCCCGCGCCGACGTGCTGCTGACGGGCGAGCTGCGTTTCCACGATTACCTCTCCGCGCAGGCGCAGGGGATGGCGCTTTGCCTCCCCGGACACTATGCTACGGAACGACTCGGCGTCGAGGAACTGGCGGCGCGCATGCGGGAGAAGTGGCCCGATCTGGAAATCTGGGCGAGCCGCCAGGAACGCGACCCCGTGAGCTGTACATAGCTTACTTGCAGCGGGGCGAATTGTACTTTCGCCCGCAACCACGTTGTAAAACCCGCCGGGCGCGCCCTGCGTTGTCGCGCGTGTCCTGAAAAGCTTTGCCGGCTTAACCGGATGCAACGGCATCACTTGAGGAAGTTCCGAGCGCCTTGCCCGCTGGCTCGGGGGCAGCGGCACGCCAGTTGCTAAATGGATGACGTATAGCCCGAAGCTCGTCGGCTGCACTTTGCGCCCTTCGCGCGAACAGACGGCCGCTGCAAGGAAGCGGCGGTTCGGGTTGCGGACAAGGAGAGGTCCATGAAGCGATACGGTTTGCTCCTCGCCACGCTCCTCATGTTGCCACTCACCGGCATCACCCTGGCCCAGGCGGGCTGGTTCAGGTCGCGCGCCGAGATCCCGGCACCAGCGCGGCCCGTCGCCGAGCCGCGCAGCCGCTCCCACGATTCGGTGGCCAGCGACGCCGCCTGGCGCTGGCGTGAGTGCCAGCCGATCCACTGGCACGAATGTGTGATCCAGCCGCGGTGACATGGGTGGGTCTCATGGATGACCTCAGCACTCCCCTGATCCCGAAGGAGCCGGCCATGGGACGGAACGAAACGACTGCGCGAATGCAGGTTTGTCTCGGCGCTGAGGCCCACCACGGGGGGCACCCCTGCGAACCGAACCCGGCTCCCGTGGACGAGACGGACGTCGGCATGCCGAACTGGGAAGCCGCCTGGATTGACCTCGGCGGTGAGGGGTGAATCCATAACGGTCGTACGGCCCCGAACCCCGTAGCGCGCAAGACCGCCTCGTTGAAGCAATTGCTCACTCGTGTCGCAACGCCGCAATCGGGTTGACCCGCGCTGCGCGACGCGCCGGGTAGACCGCCGCCAGCGTCGTCACCACGCCTGCGAACAGCGGCAAGCCCAACGTCAGCCCTGGCGGAAACACGAAGAGCTGCCCCGTCAGGGCCAGTTCCGTCGTCTCTTTCACGACCGACCGCGCCACCGCCTCACCGGGGAACGACGCCAGCCATGCCAGTAGCACGCCCAACGCGCCACCCAGCACGCCGAGCACTGCCCCCTCGACAAGAAAGATCAGCTGTACGTGACCGTCGCGCGCGCCGAGCGCCTTCAGGATGCCGATTTCACGCGTCCGCTCAAGGACGCTCATCAGCATCGTGTTCGTGATACCGAGCACCGACACCAGCAGCGCCGCCGTCGCCAGCAGGTTCGCCAGGATCGTCGTTAGCACGAGGTTCGTTCGCACCTGTTCGATGAGGTTTTGTGGCGCGAACTCGTCCAGCTCCATCTCCCGGATGCGCGTCGTCACCTCCTTGACGTGTTCTTCGCTATCCACTGCGACCACCGCCGCGGGGAAACCATTCTCCGCGTTGTAGGGTATTCGCAGGAACAGGTTCTGCCCCGTCTGCACCGGCAGCCACACGTCCACGTTTTTGCTCAGCGTGTTCACGCCCCAGCCCAGCGGCGTCGTCTCCTTCATCTCGGCTTCAGTTAACTCGCGGAACACGCCGACAATGGTGAACTCCTCGACCACAGGCGCCTCACCGCCCGGCGTCGCGGCCAGTGCAAACCGGCCGAACAGCTTGCGCAGCGTGCTGACGTCCTCCGGCAGCAGCTCCATCTTGTCCATCACCACCGGCAGCCGTTTCAGTGCCTTTTCGATGGCCCGGCTTTCTTCCGGCGTCGGTTCCAGTTTGCCGGCGCCGAGCAGGGCCAGCAGCGCCGCCGGTGCGCTGCTGCTGCCGCGGCATTCCAGCAACAGCTTCTTGCCCACGACGCGCCGTACCTCGTCATCGCCACGGAAACCCCACAGGTAGAGGAGGTATTCACCGACCACCACCTCATGGCCGCTATCGGAGGAGAGGTAGGTTCCGGCGATAATACGGCTGCGGAATGTGTCGTTATCGGCGGTCGCCGCCAGGCAGAGGGCGTCGCGGGATTGGCCGGCGCACACGACTCGGCATGGCTGCTTCGGGGGCACGACGCTTTCGACATGCGGCAACTCGCTCAGGGCTCTGACCCGTTCGCGCGTCAGCAAGGCACGCGGCCGCGGCTGGCCACCCAGGGACTGCCAGCGGCGGACAATCGCCTGGCGGAGCCGCGCGCGCTTGGCGTCGCTCATCGTCCCTTGCACCTCCAAATCGGCGGGCGGGATGTCTGCTTCGCGTGCCTCGGAACGCGGCCAGACGAGTATCTGCCGCAGCTGTTGCCCACGGCGCAGCTGGCGTAAGATCTCCTCGTGCGTGCCCCGGCCGACAGACAGGTTGACCGCCAGGATGAAAGTGCCGATCACCACACCTGACAGGGTCAGCGCCGTTCGGACACGCTGCTGATATAGCGCCGAAAGTGCCAGTCGCAGGATGTCGGCGAACCTCATGACGGTTCTCCTGTGTAGCCGAAACGCGCAGCGGAGCGCTCACTCTCAGGGAAGCAGCTGTCCATCGCGGATGCGCACGATGCGCTCGGTGCAGCGCCGGGCCAGTTCCTCGTCGTGCGTCACCAGCACCAGCGTGGCGTTCCGCTGGCGCACCCGGTCGAGCAGCAAGCGCATGATCTCGTCGGCCGTGTCGCTGTCCAGGTTACCGGTTGGCTCGTCTGCCAGCACAACGGCCGGCTCGTTCACCAGGGCGCGCGCGATGGCGACGCGCTGCTGCTCGCCGCCGGAGAGCTGCATCGGTCGATGACCGAGGCGTTGGCCGAGGCCCACCTGCTCCAGCGCTCGATGAGCGGCTTCTCGGCGCTGCCGTGGCGGCAGGCCGGCAAAGACCATCGGCAGCTCGACGTTTTCCAGCGCCGAACGCGACGCGATCAAGTTATACGCCTGAAAGATCATACCCACGGCCGTCAGCCGGTAGCCGGCCAGGTCGCCTGGGCCGAGCCGCGCCAGATCCCGGCCGACGACCTCGATTCGACCGGATGTGGGACGATCGAGACCGCCGAGCAGGTTGAGCAGCGTCGACTTGCCCGAGCCGGATTTGCCGAGCAGGGCAATCCGCTCGCCGCGGTGGACCTCCAGGGAAATGCCATGCAGAGCGTGGACGGGCGCCGGCGCGCCGGGATAAGACTTGACCACGTCCTGCAGCCGGATGACGACATCAGATTTGGAGTCGGCCCGCGCCGGAGGTGCGAAGGACATGACGTGATGTTACCGTGGCCGGCCGCCCCGGACCACACGAAAGCCCTTGCCGGAGGGCCGTCAGAGCCCGGAGCGTCAGCGACGGGTACAACCAACCGGGCGCTGACG
>JRHI01001115.1_pt1 | contig 24401 bp, 21 predicted proteins | sample 215371 | NCBI WGS metagenome assembly JRHI01 (sample SAMN02929681, study PRJNA255918) | sediment metagenome | biome: cave system; feature: Ice Cave; material: Sediment; isolation source: sediment from deep within a dark volcanic ice cave with no known source of... ...
GGCGCGAGCGACGAGCCGCCGACGAAAAGGCCGGCACAACACGCAGCGAGTGCCGCGATCACGAGCGCCGCCCACTGAGCGAACATGGCAGGCGCGTTTACCGTAGCCGGGCAGGAGTCCCTTGCGTTGCAAACTCGGGCGCGCGGTTGAGGGCTCGCATCGATTGCGAGGATGGGCGCAGCGCGACGATTACGAGCGAGAGGACGGCGACGGCAAGTCTCCTTTGCAAGACATGGCTCCAGTAGAGACAAACGGCAACCCGATGCTGCTCCGCCTGCTCGCGCAAACGATCGCGCACGTCGTCGTTATCGCGTTGCTGTTGTTTCCGGCGGCGGGAAGGATCGCGTGACCCGCGGCTTGGGTCTTTGTCGCGCTGTCGTTATTGGGAGGACTCGCGCCAGGACTCTGGCTCTTGAAGTTCTATCCTCAACTGCTTGCCGAAAGGCTTCGCTCCGTCATTGCGCCCGAACAGCAAAGCTGGGACAGGATGATCTTAGCGGTCGCGCCGACAGCGGTTGCGAGCTGACGCGCTCAAAGGATTTCAGCTTGTGCCCACCAGCGTTTGCTTGAGAATTAGCGCACGCACGTTTCGGTGACTTATAAGCCCCCGGGGCTTAGGACGCGCGGACGCGAAGGAGCTCTGGATGCCCATTCGGCTTCGTACGGCTTCGCGCGCGTTTGTGTTCGCCGCCCTCCTCATCGCTTCGCTCGCGCTCACAGCCTTCATCGCGTTCGGCGCCCGCCTCGCGTTGGGTGCGCCACTTTCTGCCACTCCTTCGCCTGCCGTTTACGGCGCGAAACGCATCGTCTCGCTCATGCCGTCGCTGACGGAAGACCTCTTCGCGATCGGAGCGGGCGGCCAAGTTGTCGGCGTGTCACAATTCACCGACTATCCGGCCGCGGCTGCCACGCTGCCCGCCGTCGCATCGTACACCTCGCTCGATGCCGAACGCGTCGAGCGCCTGCATCCGGATCTCGTCGTCGGCATACCCGCGCAGGGCGCGCTCGTCGCGGATTTGCGACGACTGGGCGTGCACGTCGAATTGATCTCCGACGATTCCTTCGACGATCTTTTCGCGGTGCTCGCGAAACTCGGCACGCTCAGCGGACACGAAGCCGAGGCGCGCGCGCTTTCGAGCCGGATGCGCGCGCGGACAGCGGCACTCGTGAAGAGCGTGCCGCTCGGCGCGCGGCCACGCACCTTCGTCGTTCTGCAAGCCGTCCCGATCTACACCGTCGGCGACCGGTCGTATATCGCGCGGCTGATCGCGCTTGCCGGCGGTCGCAACGCGAGCGGCGTTTCCGATGCATATGTGCGCTACAGCGGCGAGGCGTTGCTGGCCGCGCAGCCCGATGCTCTCGTGACCGATACGCGCAGCGGCATCGGCAGCGTGCTTGGAAAGCCGCCGTGGAATGCGTTGCACGCGGTGCACGATAAGCGCGTGTACGTGCTGCATGACGCCGCGCTGCTCGAACGGCCGGGACCGCGCTACAACGACGGCCTGGCGTGGCTCATCGCGCGATTGCACGGCCATGGCGCGCGGTAGTTTCTCGGCGGCGCCGGCGCTCGAACGTGCGCTCGTGGTCGCCGTCGACGTGCGCGATCCCGAACGGCCACTGGAACCCGAACTCGCCGAATACGAGGCGCTGATCGAGGCCGCCGGTGCGACCCTTGCGGGACGCATCGTGCAACGACTGGATCGCGTCGATCCCGCAACGCTGGTCGGCAGCGGAAAGGCTGGGGAAATAGCGCTGCGCGCGCAGGATGCCGGGGCGACGAAAATCTTCGTCTTCAACGATCTGCGGCCGCGGCAACGCACGAGTCTGGAAAAGTTGATTCCTTTACCGATCGTGGATCGCACGATGGTCATCCTCGATATCTTCGCCCAGCGCGCGCGTAGCCGGGAAGGTAAACTACAAGTAGAACTCGCGCAGCTGCGTTACATGCAATCGAATCTGATCGGCGCGGGGGCCGCGCTCTCGCGCTTGGGCGGCGGGGTCGGCACGCGCGGCCCCGGCGAGACGAAACTCGAAGTCGATCGTCGCAAAATTCAGAATCGAGTTTCTCTCTTGCGTGGGCAACTCGATGAAGTAAGCCGCTCGCGGGCGACGCGGCGCGCGCCCGCCGGTTCGATTCCGCTCGTCGCGCTCGTCGGTTACACGAACGTGGGGAAGTCGTCGCTGCTCAATCGTCTCTCGCATGCGACCAGCGACGCTGCGTTCGTTGCAAATCAACCGTTCGCGACGCTGGATCCGACGCTTCGCCGTGTGTATCTCGCCCCCGACCGTTTCGTACGGCTTGCCGATACGGTAGGTTTCATCACCGAACTTCCCAAGGAGCTCGTCGCCGCCTTTCGCGCGACCCTCGAAGAACTCAAACTTGCAGACGTGCTCGTGCACGTACTCGACGCGTCGAATCCGGATTGGCCGCGGCAGCGGGCGAGCGTCGAGGAAATTCTGCGCGATCTGGAACTCGACGCGAAACCGGTGGTGCTCGCGTTCAACAAGAGCGACGTCCGCGACGGCGAGGGTGTATTTCCGTCCGGCTCGGGAGCATTCCCAGCGGGTTCGATTGCAATTAGCGCACGCACGGGACTCGGACTCGAAGAATTGCGAACCGCACTTGTTTCGTGCTTAGACGCGCTCGCCGCGGGCGCGTGAAGTGGGCGCTATTGGCGGCCGCGTTGGCGCTTGGGACCGGCTGTGCCTCCAAGGCCCAAGGGTCGGACGGCGATCCGTTCGTGCGCGCGTATCGCGTGCTGCGGCCGGCGGTCGTGCTTATCACGATGAAAATACCGAGCGACGATAAGAAAAGCGCGCCGGCGCTGGACGACGCGTACGGTACCGGCGTCGTCGTCACGAGCGATCGGTCGGGCAGCGAGATCCTCACGCTCGAACACGTCGTGCACGACGCGCGTCATTTGCGTGCGACGCTGGACGAGGTCCGATCGGTGCCCGCGCGCGTGCTCGCCACCGATGCTAAGGCCGACCTCGCGCTCCTGGGCATCGACGTACCCAATCGTATCGTCGCACGACTCGGCGCGGCGCGGCAGCTCGAACCGGGCACGCAGATCGGCATCGCGGGCTATCCTATTCCGGATGCGTTTGCCGACGAACACTTGGGCGTGAAAACGTCGGTCTACGCCGGTCGGATATCGAGCGTGCGCGCGAATTCGCTCGAACTCGATCTGCCCGTTATCCCGGGTGAAAGCGGAGGACCCGTCTTCGATGCACTCAGCGGCGACGTCGTCGCGCTCGCCGAGTCGCGTTTCGATGACGAAAAAGCGATCGGGTTCGGCATACCGATCGAGGATGCTCGCAAATTTCTCGCGCGCCGCGCGAAGTTGCCTCGAAGCTCCGCTCCTTCCGTTTCCGGGCCAGGAGCCCGACGCGATGACCTCGTGCGGATACAAAGCCGTATGGGCGGTGCATCGACGCGTGACCGGCACGACTCCCGCCGCGCTGATCCCTAAGGGGCACGACTCCCGCCGCCCTGATCCCTAACGGGCACGACTCCCGCCGCGCTGATCCCTAACGCAAGTTAATCTGATCCCGCGCTCGCGCGAGAAACGAAGCGACGTCCGAATGTGCGATCGATCGTCCGATCGTCCGCGACCGGCGGTTTCTTCGATGCTAGCCTGCCTGTAGCGCGCGTCGTGCAGCGACGGCGCTTGCTGCAAGGAAGAATGCATGTGTAAACGTGGCTTGGTGCACCCGTTGGTCGTCGCTCTGGCGTTTCTCTCGATTTTCTATGGGGAACGACGGTTCTTGCGGGCACGACCGGCTCGTTGATCGGCACTCTGGTGGAAAGCGACACGCATGCTTCCGTCGCAAACGCCAAGGTGACCGCGACCAGCCCTCGCAAACCGTGTCGACGACGACCGATGCGGGCGGTTAATTCACGTTCGCGTCGCTCGTGCCCGACTCGTATACGATCTCGATCGAGAAGCAAGGCTTCGAGTCCCTCTCGCAAGCGGGCATCAACGTTTTCGCCGATCAGGCGCAGACGCTGACGCTTTCGACGCATCGAGGCCAAATCGGCCGCGTGACGTCGCGCAGCAGTGCGGACGTCGTTCGCCCCGGAACGACCTCGGACGTCTATTCCGTCAACGCCGCTCGGGCGGACAAGTCTTCCGCGCTCGGCGGTGGCGGTTCGCTCAATCAAGTGTATTCCGCCGTTGCAACGGTTCCCGGCGTCTACGTTCCGACCGGCAGCAACGGGTGGTTTCAGACGATCCAGATTCGCGGCGGGTCCTTCAACGAGGTGGGTTACGAACTGGACGGCGTTCCGGTCAATCGTTCCTTCGATTTTTACCCCGCGCACACCGCATCGTGGCTCGGTCAGTCCGAAGTTCAGGTCTACACGGGCTCCGCGCCCGCAAATTCGGAGTCGCAGGGCCTCTCCGGCTTCATCAATCAAGTCATTCGAACCGGAACGTATCCAAGTTTCACCAACCTCGATCTCGGCCTCGGTTCACCCGCGTTCTACCATCATGCGACCGTTGAAATCGGCGGGGCGACTTCCAACCGTCCCTTTTCCTACTACGTGGGCATTTCGGGAACGAACCAAGATGTTCGGGCGCTCGACCAATTCAACGGCCGAAGCTTCGACTCGATCTATGGAACGCCGTTCGCCGCCTTGCCGTGCGGCTCCGATCGAAACGCGGCCGGCTGTTACAACGGCGGTAATCTACTGACCAACGCGCTCGGCTCGGCGGTGGGTGCGAACGGATTCGGTTTACTACCGTACGATTTCACGAGCGTCGCACAGATCGCCGATCGCGAAAACGTCGTCAACCTGCACTGCGGGCGGTCAAGTATCCGTATTTTCCGTTCTTCGGACCTTACAACTCGAACACGCAGGGCGGAAATAACTCGCCGTTCTCCGCTTTCTTGTCCGCACGGATCAAGCTCTGAGCCACAGCAGCCTATGACGCGCTGTACCGGGATGCGCGCAGGACTGCCGTCGCGACCTCGCGGCGGCGACACGCTGCGAGCCGGCCCAAATCGTTCGGGCTGCAAGACGTCTTGTTGCACCCTTACTCCAAGCGGGCGGAGGTAGCCGCCCGCGGGACCACCCGCTTTTGGCGCCGCCTCGCCTTCTCGTCTCGGGCTCTACTGACCCGGCCGTGCGTTCGTGCTCGAAGGCAGCGTGATGTTGCCGGCCGAGACCGTCATATTCTTTACGACCAGTACGCTTGGGAGCGTCGGCGGCGGAAAGTAACCCGCGGCGGACACGGTCAAGGTCTGCGTGCCGGCGGCGACGTTTGGCAATGAAAACGAGCCGTCGGGATTGGTCCGGAACGTGTTGCCGGTGCCCGTCGAACTCACGAGCGCGCCGCCGATCGGCTTGCCCGACGTATCGACTACATTGCCGATGATCGTGCCGAAATCTTGGACGCCGATGAACGACGGGTTGGCGCATCCCGCCAGTCCCAGGGCAAGCGCGAGCAGGTGAGCAGGGCAACGAGGGCGGGGCGAGCCGAACTCGGGCTCTTCGTCATACGCATACGCCACAAGCCGTTCGGCGTTGCGGAGGACCGCTCCGCCGCTCGCGAAACCTGAGGAGAGACATGAACCCCTACGCCCCCGTCGCGATCTTCCTCGGCGTCGCCCTGTTCTTTGCCGTCGCCTTCAGTATCGTCCCCGGCCTTCTGGCTCGCCGCAGGCCCAACGCCGCGAAGTCTCAAGCGTACGAGTGCGGCGTGGAGCCCACCTCAGATGTCAGCGGCCGTTTCCCGGTCCGTTTTTACATCGTCGCCATGCTCTTCGTGATCTTCGATGTCGAAGCGGCGTCGTTCTATCCGTGGGCCGTGCAGATGCACGCGCTGCGAACGTTCGGGCTGCTCGAGATGATCGTCTTCGTCATCGTGCTCGGTATCGGGTACGCGTACGTATGGCGCAAGGGGGGATTTCAATGGAGATGATGCAGGGCGAGTTTCTGCTGGGCAAACTGGACGACGTGGCGCGTTGGGCGCAGAGTTCGTCCGTCTGGCCGCTGACGATGGGTCTTGCGTGTTGCGCGATCGAGATGATGAGCGCGACGAATTCGACCTACGATATCGCGCGCTTCGGTTCGGAAGTCTTTCGCGCGTCGCCGCGCCAGGCCGACCTTATGATCGTCTCCGGACGCGTAGCGCAAAAGATGGCGCCGATCATCAAAAGGCTTTACGACCAGATGGCCGACCCCAAGTGGGTGATCTCGATGGGCGCGTGTGCGAGCTCGGGCGGGATGTTCGATAACTACGCGATCGTGCAAGGCGTCGATACGATCGTCCCGGTCGACGTGTACGTGCCGGGCTGCCCGCCGACGCCGGATGGCCTGCTCTACGCGGTAAACCTCATCCAGCAGCAAATCCGCCAGGGCGGACGCGGCGGTTTGTTGGTTCGAAGCTAGTGTACGGTTCGGTACACTAGTACATGCCGAGTTCGCAAACACCGTCGATCGCCGGAAACGCGCTCGATCCAACCGCACTTCGCCCCCCGCTCGACGATGCCGAAATCGTCCGCGTCGCACCCGAATCACTTTATGAGACGCTCGCGTCGTTGCGAGCGGCGGGCCTTTCGATGTTGCTCGATATCGGTGGCGTCGACTATCTCGAACGTGAGCCGCGCTACGATGTCGTCTACCACTTACTCGCGCTACCGCTTAGCGCCGCAAGCGTCGCCGAGATCGGCCGGCCGCGTCGCGTGCGGGTACTCGTCGGCGTGCCGTCGGATGCGCCGCGTGTTCCATCCATCGTGGAGTTGTGGCCGAGCGCAGATTGGGCCGAACGCGAGATTTTCGATCTGTACGGAATAACGTTTACCGGTCATCCGGATCTGCGGCGCATTCAGATGCCGGACGATTGGCAGGGCCATCCGTTGCGCAAAGATTATCCGCTGCGGGGGCCTGCCGCCGAGGCCACACCGCGTCCGCCGTTCGCGTCGAAGAGCAACGTACCCGCGGGCACGCCGCCTTCGGGGAAAGTCGCCGCAGCCTTGCAGAAACAACTCGCGCGCATGGCCGAGGGAGGAAAACAGTGACGCCCGGCGCCGCACCGCGTTCGATGGAGCTCGTCGAGCGCGTGGGCAATACGATGACCCTGTCGCTTGGGCCACAGCACCCCTCAACCCACGGCGTCTTGCAGGTCGTGGTCGAGATTTCCGGTGAGATCATCGAGAAGCTCGAGATGGAGATCGGGTACCTGCACACCGGCATCGAGAAGACGTGCGAGAACCTCTTTTGGACGCAGGCATCCACGGGCATCGAGCGCATGGATTATCTCAATCCGCTCGGCAACGCTCTATGCTATATGCTCGCCGTCGAAAGATTGCTCGGTATCACGGATGAGATTCCGCAGCGCGCATCCGCTATTCGCGTGCTGCTTTGCGAACTCTCCCGTATCGCATCTCACTGCGTGTGGCTGGGAACGGGCGGCATCGATCTCGGCGCGATCTCGACGTTCTTCTACACCTTCGATATCCGCGAAGACATTCTCGATCTCATCGAGATCAGCGGCGGCGCACGCATGCATCCGAATTATCTTCGCATCGGAGGCGTCAACGGCGATTTGCCGGCCGGCTTTCTTGCGAATCTCGATAAGCTCATAGAAAAATTTCCGGTCCGCATGCGCGAGTTGCGCACGCTATTGCAGAACAATCCGATCCTGCGCGACCGCATGATCGATGTCGGGTATGTGAGTTCGCAAGATGCCGTCAAGTGGAGTCTGACGGGTCCTTCGCTGCGCGCCAGCGGAATCGCGTACGATGTCCGGCGCGCGTTTCCGTACTGCGGGTACGAGACGTACGAATTCGATGTGCCGACGCGTACGCAAGGCGACGCGTACGCGCGTTTTCTCGTCCGCCTCGACGAAATGGACGAAGCGATGCGCATCGTGCGGCAGGTGCGCGCGCGGCTCGAACGGCCCGGCCCGATCATGGTAGACGATCCCAAGATCGCGCAGCCGGCAAAGGAAACGATCGCACTCTCGATGGAGGCGCTCATCCACCACTTCAAAATCGTGAGCGAATCGTTCCGCGTACCGCCGGGCGACGTGTATGCGGCGATCGAATCGCCGCGCGGGGAACTCGGATACTACGTCGTCTCGAACGGCAATAACCGGCCATGGCGGGTGCGCACGCGCCCGGCGTCGCTGTATAATCTGCAGGCGCTCAAGTTGCTGGGCCCCGGCAACTTGATCGCCGATGCCGTCGTGATGATCGGGTCGCTGGATCCGGTCTTCGGCGAGGTCGATCGATAAATGAACGGCCCGGCCATGGCGACCCGCGATTTCGCTGCCGTCGCGGCGCGCGTGGAACCCGAAGCGAATCGCCTCATCGCGCAGTATCCGCAAGGTCGAGCGCGCAGCGCCCTTTTACCGATTTTGCATGCGTTTCAAAACCTCGAAGGTTGGCTCTCGCCCGAGGCGCTCGCCCAGGCCGCACTGTGGGTCGGCGAGCCGCTTTCGGTCGTCGAGTCGACCGCGTCGTTTTACTCGCTCTTTCATCGCCGGCCCGTCGGCAGATACGTGCTCCAGCCGTGCCGCAATCTCTCGTGCATCATCAACGGTGCGGGTGCGGTGATGCGACACTTTCGCGAACGGCTGGGTATCGACCATCTCCAAACGACCCCCGATGGACTCTTCTCATACGAAGAAGCCGAGTGCCTCGCAGCCTGCGATCGCGCACCGTGCATGCAAGTCAACCTCGAGTTCGTTTACGATTTAAGCATAGAAAAAGTCGACGCGATGCTCGAGGCGATGCGCGACGGTTCGTTCGAGGTGCCGCCGCTTCCGCAATCCGCGCAGGCCGGCGGTGATTGGCACGTATCGCAGGAAGCGAAGAAGAAGTCTCCGGGCGCGCAAGGCGTCTCGAGTCCGAACGCTCCGGGGGGCCTAGGGGACCGCAGCGGCGTGCGGATGATCGAACGGCTCGCCAAAGATTCGTATCCTATCGACGTACGACCGACGAGCGAACGGCTCATCGTCGACGGCGCCGAACGTCTGGGCGCACCCCCTTTGAAAAGCGAGGATTGAGTGTACGGACCCGTAGATAGCGCGACAGTCGCTCCGCGCTTTTCCGCCCTCGCTGCGTCGCCGCAATTCTGCGCTCTTCGCTCCTTGCGGCGACGAAAAATCGCTGTCGCTTTGCGTCACGCTATCTACGGGTCGGCACGCTAAGCGTGCCGGTCACTAAAGTCCTCACCGACGGAATCGGTGAGTCGAATCTGCGCGAGATTGCGACGTATCGCGCGCGCGGCGGATACGAGCAGTGGAAACGCGCCGTTACCGCTTTAACCCCAGCCGAGGTCCAAGACGTCACGAGTAAGAGCGGCCTTCGCGGACGCGGCGGTGCGGGTTTCCCGACCGGGCGCAAATGGTCGTTTTTGCCGAACAACGGGCAGCCGCGGTATATGGTCTGTAACTGCGATGAGGCCGAGCCTGGTACGTTCAAGGACCGCATGCTGTTGGAGGAGACCCCGCATCAAGTGCTCGAGGGCATTTTGATCGGCACGTACGCGATCGGTTCGCAGCATGCGTTCATGTACATCCGGGGCGAGTTCCAGCGCGGCTACAAGCTTTTCATGGCGGCACTCGCGGAGGCGCGCGAGGCAGGCTTCGTCGGCGAAAAGCTCTTTGGAACCGGCTACAGCGTCGAGGTCACCGTGCATCGTGGCGCGGGCGCATACATCTGCGGGGAGGAGACCGCGCTCATCAATTCGCTCGAAGGCAGGCGCGGCGAACCGCGTCTGAAGCCGCCGTTTCCCGCAGTGAAGGGACTCTACGGCGAGCCGACCGTGGTCAATAACGTCGAAACGCTCGCGACGTTGCCGCACATTCTCAAGAACGGTGCCGAGTGGTTCATGGCGGTGGGCACGCAGCGCTCGCCCGGTTACAAGATCGTATCGGTCAGCGGCCACGTGAAGAAACCCGGCAATTACGAGGTGCCGCTGGGCACGCCGCTGCGCGAATTGCTCGCGCTCGCAGGCGGTCCGCGCGATGCTCGCACGATCGTTGCCGTTCAGCCCGGCGGGGGGTCGTCCGCCTGTCTCTTCGAGGAAGATCTCGACCTGCCGTACGATTTCGATACGATGGCGGCGCACGGCACGATGCTCGGTTCGGGCGCCGTGGTATTTTTCGATGACACGACGAACTTCGTCGAAGCGGCGCTTTCCCTCGTCCGATTCTACGCGCACGAATCCTGCGGGCAGTGCACGCCATGCCGCGAAGGCGGTCATTGGCTCGAAGTGACGCTGAAACGTCTCTTGAACGGCGGCGGAATGGATTCGGATATCGATATGCTCCTCGCCGTGTCGCACCAAATGACCGGCCTGAACCTGTGCCCGCTCGGCGATTCGATCGAGCCGTTTCTGGCAAGCGTCATCAAGCGATTTGCAGCGCAGTTTCGCGCGCTCGTGCGGACGCCAGGGCGCATTGCGGTACCCAACTGATGCTTTCCAGGGACGACGAAACGACGTTCGGTGGTCATGGCTAAAGCGATTCATCTCTCGATCGACGGGACGCCCGTCACGGTACCGGAAGGGACCTTGCTCGTCGAGGCCGCGAAGACGATTGCGACCGACGTGCCGGTGTATTGCTACCATCCCAAGCTCGGGCCCGCGGGATTGTGCCGTATTTGTCTGGTCGAAGTCGAGAAGACGCCGAAGTTACAGATCGCTTGCAACACGACGGTTTCCGAAGGCATGGTCGTCCACACCCACGGCTCTAAGGTCGAAGAAGGCCGGCGCGCGGTGATGGAGTTCTTATTACTCAATCACCCGCTGGACTGCCCGATCTGCGATAAGGGCGGCGAGTGCGATCTGCAAGATTATTCGATGGCGTACGGTCAGAGCGCCTCGCGGCTCGCCGATCCGAAAGCGTCCAAGCCGAAGGCGATCGATCTCGGACCGACGATCGTTTTGGACGATGAGCGTTGCATCGTGTGTCAACGTTGTACGCGCTTCGATGAAATCATCACGAACGAACGGTCGCTGGTCGTCAAAGATCGCGGTCAGCGCGACGTGATCGCGACGGCGAGCGGCGAACCATACCGCTCGAATTTTTCCGGCAATGTCACCGAGCTATGTCCCGTCGGCGCACTTACCTCGAAGACGTACCGTTTCAAATCGCGCCCATGGAACAACAATCGCACGCGTACGACGTGCACGCAGTGCAGCGTCGGCTGCCGGCTCAACATCGACGAACGCTACGGCAACGTGCAACGCACGATGTCCGACGAAGGGGACGAGGCGATCTCCGCGGGCTGGCTGTGCGACCGCGGCCGCTACAATATCGCATTTTACGGCGACGAACGGCGGATAACGAGCCCGCTCTTGCGCGATAGAAATGGCGAATTCGTGCAAATCGGCTGGGACGATGCGATCGAACTTTGGGCCACGCGTCTGCGCGAAGCCGTCGCTGCGGAGGGTCCGGGTTCGGTTGCGGCGCTCGGCGGCGGCCGGCTGCTGAGCGAAGAGATCGTGTTGCTCGAACGCACGATGCGCGGGCTCGGGGTGCAGAATCTCGATTGGCGTGCAGGGCGTCAGCGAGGGGCGTCGCTCGCTATGCGAAGCGGGTCGTATGCGGAACTGGAAGGCGCGCAGCTGATAGTATCGGTCGGCCGGCCGCCATCGCAAACGGCTCCGGTGCTGGATCTGCGCATTCGCAAGGCGGTCTTGCAGCGCGGCGCCCGTTACGTGACGGTCGGCCTGCATCCGGCGGAATCGTTCGTGCCCTCGACACACCTTACGCACCTCGGCGATCTTGCCGCGTTGCTCGACGGCATCGAACGCATCGCGTTTCTATGGGACGGGATCGATGTCGCGGCGGGGGCGCAAACGGCCGACCTCGCGGAGGCGCTCACCGCGAAGGGCACGAGCGTCTTCGGTTTCGTTGCAGGCGAGCAAAATAACGCGCGCGGCGCGGAAGCGCTCGGGATGACGCCGCGCGACGGGGGCCTCGATTCCAACGGTATTTTCGCGGCGGCGCACGACGGTAAACTGCGCGTGCTGTCGCTCATGGGCGTCAATCCGATGCTGCATCACCCGCTCGGAGCGGCGGCCGTACGCGCCGCGCTCGAGCGCACGGCCTTCGTCGTTGCGAGCGATCTGTTCCTCACGCAGAGCGCGCTGCTCGCGCACCTCGTGCTGCCCGCGCGTGCGTCCTTCGAGAAGAGCGGTCACGTCTACGATTTGGCGGGCGACCCTCTCGCGGTCTTCGAAGGCCACGCGGCGCCGGGCGGCACGCTTGCGGACGGCGATATGCTCGTCGCGCTCGCAAACGAACTCGAGATCGCGGTCCCGGCCCCGCACGAACTTCTCGCTTCTGCGCGCGCTCCGCTCGAAGCGACCCCGAAAGCCCTTACTCGTTCGGCGCTCGCGTCGCACGGGGACGCGCCGGCCGTCGCCGCAGCGGGAAACGGTCTGCGGCTCGCAATCGCGGCGCACATTTTCAGCGGCGGCGGTACCGTGCACTTCGACGCTCGGATCGCGGCTTTGCGTCCGGTGGCGCGCGCGACTTTCGCACCGGAGACGGCGGCCGCAAACGGGGTGCACGCGGGCGATCTGCTCGATATCGTGGCAGGCAATCGGACGCTGCCGAATCTCGTCGCGACGTTCGCGCACGACGCGGCGCCGAACGTCGTGACCGTCGTCGACGGCCTGCCCGCCGCACCTGCGAACGCTTTTGCGGAGGGTGAGACCATCGCGATTACCAACGTGCGCGCAGCGCAAGCCGCACTCGTCCTAGGAGCCGTGTAGTGCCCGTACTCGCCACCGACATACTGGGCGTCGTGCCGTGGTGGCTCGTCGTGCTCGTCAAGGCGCTCGTGGTCCTGGTCGTGGTCCTGACGGTCTTCGCGTACTCGATGCTTTTCGAACGCAAAATCATGGCCTGGATGCAATTGCGACCCGGGCCGAACCGCGTGGGACCGTGGGGTCTCATGCAGCCGGCAGCGGATGCCGCGAAGATGCTCTTCAAAGAAGATCTCACGCCGGAGACGGCAGATCCCGTCATGTACAAACTCGCGCCGTTTATTTCGCTCGTCTGCGCGATGGGCACATTTGCGATCATTCCGTTTTCGGAATCGAGCGCGGGCATCTGGGGGATCTCGGACGTAAACGCCGGGATACTCATTCTCTTTGCGATCACGTCGATCGGCGTGTACGGTATTTCGCTTGCAGGCTGGTCGTCGGGTTCGAAGTTTCCGTTGCTGGGCAGCGTGCGGTCGACCGCGCAAATGATCAGCTACGAACTCGCGATGACGATGTCCGTAATCGGCGTGTTGATTCTCGCCGGCACCACGTCCCTTTCCGGGATCGTGCACGCGCAGCACAAGCTTTGGTTTATCGTCCCCCAGATTTTCGGGTTCGTGATTTACATCATCACGGCGGTTGCGGAAACCAACCGCGCGCCGTTCGATCTCGTCGAAGCAGAAACCGAACTCGTGGGCGGTTTCCACACCGAGTACTCGGGACTTCGCTTCGGGCTGTTCTTCATTGCCGAGTACCTGAACATGATCACGGTCTCGTGCATCGCGACGTTGCTGTTTCTTGGAGGCTGGAATGCGCCGTTCGGTTTGACGATCGTTCCGGGCCTCGTGTGGTTCGTGCTAAAGGCCGGCTTGTTCGTTTTTATGTATATTTGGCTGCGAACGACGCTGCCGCGTCTGCGCTACGACCGCCTGATGAACTTCGGTTGGAAGTTTCTGTTGCCGGCGGCGACGCTCAATCTGATGGTGACGGCCGCAATCGTCGCCATTGTGGGGTAGACCTTTGCAATCGGTATTCGGCGGAGTCGTCGCGCTCGCAAAGGGATTCGCGACCACACTGCAGTTCGCGTTTCAAAAAAAACCGACGGTTGCGTATCCGACGGTGAAAAAGCAGCATGCCCCACGCTTTCACGGACTGCACGAGTTGCGTCGCTATGACAACGGCATGGAACGCTGCATCGGTTGCGAGCTGTGCTCGATCGCTTGTCCAGCGAATGCGATTACCGTGACCGGTGCCGAAAACGCGCCGGACGACCGTCGTTCGCCCGGCGAACGCTTCGCCGCGCGCTACGAAATCGACGAACTGCGGTGCATTTTCTGCGGCCTCTGCGAGGAAGCGTGCCCGACGGACGCGATCGTGCTCACGCCGCGCTTCGAGATGGCGGATTACCGGCGCGGCTCGTTCATCTATAGCAAAGATCGCCTGCTCGTGCCGCCCGAAGCCGGCAGAGGTACGGCTCCGGACGAACGGCCCGGCGGCATCCCGAGCGATCTGGGCGGGGTCATCGAGCAGAAAAGTACGATCGATATCGCGGCCGGTTACGGCGCAACCTATCGCGGAGAAATCTTGAAGACCGAACGCAAGGGTTTAGCGGGGTGACGCGCGCGTGATCTTGTTCTACGCGCTCGCGACCGTCCTGATCGCAAGCGCGCTATTTACGATAACGCAAAAGAGTCCGGTCTATAGCGTCGTCGGTTTGCTGGTAAATTTCCTCGCACTTGCCGCGCTCTATTTCACGCTCAACGCGGAATTTCTCGGCGTCATCCAGATCGTGATCTATAGCGGTGCGATCCTGATCCTTTTCGTGTTCGTCATCGCGCTGCTCTCGAGCGGCGTCGGTCCCTTCAGCGCGGGCCCCAATCGCTTGCCCAAGATGAAGGCGCCGGCAATCGTCATCGTGCTCGCTGCGTTCGGGTTTCTCATCTATGGCCTTGGGCGCGCGCCGCTCGGCGCGCTTCCCGCGCACGCCTCCACCTCCATCATCGGCGACGTCGGCCGAGCGAACGTTTTTGGGAGCGTTGGGGATTTCGGGATCGCGTTGTTCACGACGCATTTGTTGCCGTTCGAGGTCACGGCGTTTATTCTCATGGTAGCCGTCATCGGCGTCGTTCTGCTCGCAGGGGAAGCGTCGCCCGAGCCGACCCAAGGCCGGCACGATCCGCGCAAAAAAGCGCGCGAACGCGAATCGATCGTGAAGATTTCCAAATGACCATGAGCGTCGATATCTCGAATTACGTGAGCCTGTCGGCCATGATGTTTTTCATCGGGGTGGCCGGCGTCGTGCTGCGGCGCAATCCGTTGATCGCCCTGATGGCGATCGAACTGATGTTTAACGCTGCGAACCTGGCCCTGGTCGCCTTCTCACGCGCTTGGGGGAATAATGCAGGCCACATCTTCGTGTTTCTCGTTGTGACCGTGGCCGCGGCGGAAGCCGCAATCGGTCTTGCGATCGTGGTTGCGGTGTTTCGGCGCGCGAAGAACGTCGATATCGACGAAGTCGCAAGGCTGCGCGGATGAGCCTGCACGCGGTTGCGCCCGCCGGCTATCTCGCGCCGAGCCAAAGCGTAGCATTCACACTCTACGCGCTTTGGCTCGTGCCGCTCGCCGGAGCGCTCGCTCTGTGGGCGTTCGGGCCGGCTTTGCGACGCAGCGCCGGATATGTCGGTTCGGCGACCGTCCTGCTGTCGTTCGTGCTTGCGCTATCGTTGTTCGGCGCGGGAAGTTCGCTTGCGCAGGGAGCCGGACGCGCGGGTATCGCTCTGCCGCTGATAACGTGGATTGCGGGCTACAGTTTCGGATTGCTGCTCGATCCGCTCTCGCTCTTGTGGACCCTGATTATCACGGGCGTCGGCGGCCTCATTCATGTGTACTCGATCGGCTACATGTGGTCGGATAAAGCGATCGCGCGCTTCTTTGCATACATGAATTTCTTCGTCTTCGCGATGCTCACGCTCGTGCTCTGCGATAACATCGTCGGACTGTTGGTCGGGTGGGGTCTAGTCGGGCTCGCTTCCTACTTTCTGATCGGGTTTTGGTTTTACAAGCCAAGCGCGGTCGCAGCGGCGCACAAGGCATTCGTGATCAACGTCGTCGGCGACATCGGTATCATGTTCGCAGTCTTCGCGCTCTTCGCGGCAACGGGCTCGATCGGCTTCGCGGATATCTTCGCAAAGGCGAGCACCTTCTCGACGCCGCTGTTGCTCGCGATCTGCGTCGGCCTGTTCGTCGGCGCGATGGCGAAATCGGCGCAAGTTCCCCTGCACACGTGGCTGCCGGACGCGATGGAGGGACCGACTCCCGTTTCGGCTTTGATTCACGCAGCAACGATGGTCACGGCCGGCGTGTATCTGGTCGCGCGTTTCGCGCCGCTTTGGAATCTCTCGCCGACGGCTCAGGAAATGGTGGCGGTGATCGGCGCGATTACGATGGTGACCGGTGCGGTTCTGGGCGTCGCGCAGTGGGATATCAAACGGATCCTCGCGTATTCGACGATGTCGCAGATCGGTTACATGATCGTCGGCGTCGGCGTCGGCGCGTATCAAGCGGGCGTACTACACTTCTTTACGCACGCGTTCTTTAAAGCGCAACTGTTTTTGGGCGCCGGACTCATCATCCACGCGCTGCACGACGAGCAGGACGTCCGCAAGATGGGTGGCCTGTACGCGCGCATGCCCTTCGCATTTTGGGCGATGCTGCTTGGTACGCTTGCGATCATCGGGTTCCCGCTCTTTTCGGGTTACTACTCCAAGGACGCGATCGTCTACGGCGCGCTCGAACACGGCCATCCGGTGTTATTTTTGGCAGGCGCATTGACGGCGGGGATCACGGCGTACTACATGTTCCGCATGCTCTTTGCAACGTTCTTCGGGCCGTATCGCGGAGATGTCCCCGACGTCCTGCTCGCAATCGCGCCGGGCGCGCACGCGGCCGATGCCGAGGATCATAAGGACGCGCACGCACCCCAGTGGTTGATGCAAGCGCCGGTCGCCGTGCTGATGGTTCCGACGGTCGCTGCGGGCTATCTTGCGATCGGCGGTACGAGTAGTCCGTGGTACCGATACTTCGGCACGTTTTTCGGCCACGCCGATAACGTTGCCGGCGTGCCGCTGCCGATTCCGGAATGGGGCTCGACCCTCTTCGTGCTGGCGCTCGTGACCGTCGGCATCGTGCTGGCGTATGTGCGATACGGAGCGCCTGCCGTGCAAAAGGCGTCCGTCGACCGCTTGCGGGGCGAAGCGTTGCGGATGCCGCACGCGCTCACGCGCGCCTTTTTCGTCGACGATGCCATCGAACTCGCGATCGTTAAACCAGCACGCGGGCTCGGTTCGGTTCTGTCGCGCTACATCGATCCGCACGTTATCGACGCAGGCGTTCGCGATCTTGCGTGGGGCGCCGGGGCGCTTGGCGCCGTCTTCCGGGCGCTTCAAAGCGGACTCCTTCGTGCGTACGCGCTCACCCTGGTCATCGGAGCCGCGTGCTTCATCGCGTACTTCGCGTATCTCGGCGGCGCGAAGTGATCGCCGCGCTCGTCGTCGTGCCGATTCTCGCAGGACTGCTGTTGTATCTGCTTCCGCGCTCCGCCGAAGGCTCCGCAAAGTGGACCGGCGTCGCAATCGCGTTCGCCGCATGTGCGGTTGCGCTGACGCAGTACGGAGCACCCGACGAATCGCTGCGCTGGCTTTCCCGGCCGTTCGCCGCGAACTTTCATGTGGGCCTAGGCCGGGGTCCGAGTTATTGGATCGTGCTGCTCCTCACGCTCTCGACGGGCTGCGCGCTCATGGTGACGCGCTTGCCGCGCGCGCGCGATTTCATCGCGCAGATGATGGTGCTACTCGGCGCGATGACCGGCGTGTTCGTGGCGCGGGATCTCTTGCTCTTCGCGCTTTTCTGGGATCTGATGTTGATCCCGGTCTTCATCACCCTCGTGGCGTGGTCGCCGTCCGGGACGAGCGCTACGGCGTGGAAATATCTCATCTATAACCTCGTCGGCGGACTTGCGCTCTTGCTTGCGACGGCGGCATACGGCGTCGTGCAGGGCACGACCGACGTGATCGGCGCGGAGAGCGCGCGACTTGCAACGATCTCGGACGCGTGGGCTTTTTGGATCTTCGGCGGCTTCGCGTTTGCGTTCCTGATCAAGACGCCCGTCTGGCCGCTCCACACGTGGATGCCCGATACCTACGCCGACCTGCCGGCGCCGATGGTCGCCGTCGTGAGTGCCGTGCAATCGAAAGCGGGACTCTACGGTTTCATCGTCGTCGGGCTCGCGCTCTTCCCGCGCGCGGTGCACGCCGCCGCGCCGTTGATGTTCGTGCTCGGGCTCGTCGCGCTCGTGTATGGCGCGCTCTGCGCGCTCGTGCAGGACGATGTCAAACGCGTCGTGGCGTATTCGTCGCTCTCGCATTTGGGACTCATCATCCTTGCGATCTTCAGCTTCAACCCGATTGCTCTGGGCGGAGCGGTCGTCTATATCGTCGCGCACGGTTTGTTCAGCGCCGGGCTCTTCATGACGATCGGCGAGATCGAAATGCGCGAAGATACCCGGCTTCTGTCTCGCCTGGGCGGGCTCGGCGCGCGAAATCCACGCCTAGCCGGCGGTCTTACGATTGTGGCGCTCGCCGCACTCGGATTGCCCGGCCTGGCCGGGTTCGCCGGTGAAATTCTCATCCTTACGGGTCTGTACCAAGCCGGATTCGTGTGGCAGACCGCGCTTGCGCTCGCGCCGATCGTCGCGGCAGCAGCCTACATGTTGCGCCTGTTCCAAGGCATCATGCACGGACCGCAGGCCCATGACGTGCCCGAACGTGAAGACATGTCGCCCTTGGAAATCCTCGCCCTCGCCCCGCTCGTTATTGCAATTGTCTTGCTTGGCCTCAATCCTGGTCCCCTCACTCACGTACCGCGCCTGGCCCACGATTCGTATGCCGCATTCCCCTCCACGCAGACGTTAAAATGAACGTTCCGCAACTCGTCATTCCCTATGGCAACGGAGACTATGCCGCGCTCTACCCGACGTTCCTCGTGGCGTTGACGGCGCTTTTGGTCTTGCTCGCCGATCTTATCTTGCCCCGGAAGAGGCGTCGCGCAGTCTGTATCGCCCTCGCCCTCGCCGGGCTCGTCGCTGCGGGCGCGCTCGCACGCGGCGCCTGGGGACATCCCTTTGCGGCGTTCGCGGGTGCCTTCGTCAATGGCGGATTTACGATCGTCTTCGAAGAAATCGTCATCGTCGCAGCGATATTTTCGCTGCTGATGGCGTACGCGCTCGGCCGCGACGATCAGGCCGGCGGCGCAATCGCCTTGATGCTTTGGAGCGCGAGCGGCGCGATGCTCATGGCGGGCGCATCGAACTTACTGACGATTTTCCTCGGACTCGAGTTGCTTTCGCTCGCGCTGTACTGTCTATGCGCGATGGCGTCGCGGCCTGGCGCGCGTGAAGCGGCGCTGAAGTATCTCATCCTCTCGTCGACTGCGTCGGGATTTCTGTTGTACGGCATGGCACTGCTCTTCGGTGCGACCGGAAGCGTCTCGCTGGCGGCGTTCGCAGCTCCTGCCGCCTCGAGCGCGCTCTTCGATATCGGTTGCGGACTGTTTCTGGTGGGCCTCGCTTTCAAGCTCAGTCTGGTTCCGTTCCACATCTGGACGCCCGACGTGTACGAGGGCGCACCGTTGCCCGTGACCGCCTTCATGAGCGTCGTGACCAAAGCGGGGACGCTCGCGGTGCTCGCGCGGTTCGCATACGCAGCCTTACCCGCCGCGCACGCGCAAGCGATCCTCCTTCCCCTATGGATCGTCGCCGCGATTTCCATGATCGGGGGCAACGTCGCGGCCCTCGCACAGACCGATATCAAACGGCTGCTCGCCTATTCCGGCATCGCGCAAGTCGGCTACATCGTTGCAGCGCTCGCCGGCACCACGTCGCAAGGTTTGCGTTACGCGATCTTCTATTTCGGTGCATATGCGTTCATGAATCTCGGTGCGTTCGCCGTCGTCGCACTCCTCTCGCGCGAGCACGACGAGGGCTCGCGCCTCGCGTCCTTTGCAGGCCTCGGCTATCGTCAACCCGTGCTCGCGGCAGCGATGACGTTTTTCTTGCTATCGCTTGCGGGGCTGCCGCCGACGGCCGGTTTCACCGGGAAAATCCTCATTCTCGCGAGTTCTGTAAATGCGGGTTACGTTTGGCTTTCGGTGTTGCTCGTGATCGGTACGGCGGTCTCGGTGTACGCGTATTTCAAGATCGTACGAGCGATGTACGTGCGCACGACGGGCGCGCCGATTCGGCGCGCTTTCGTTCCGGCTAGCGCGCTCCCATGGATCGGCGTCACGATTTGCGCCGTCGCGACGCTCGCTCTGGGATTGTATCCGCTGACGCCGAGCGACATACTCCCGCTCGTCAAGTAGCGCGGCGGTCTCCAATCGATCACCGGCTATTCGTCCCAAGCCCGCAGCGAAAGCACACAGGGCTCGCACCGCTCGTCGTCGCGCTGCACGGCTGCACGCAAACGGCGAGCGATTTTGCGGCGGGAACGCGCTTCGATTCCGTCGCAGAGCGTGCCGGCGCTTACGTCGTGTATCCCGAACAAGCCACAAGCGCAAATTCGAATCGCTGCTGGAATTGGTTTCTGGAAGCGAATCAATACCGCGAAAGCGGTGAACCGGCCGAGATTATTTTACTCGTGACCGATCTCGTCACACGCTATCCGATCGACACGGGGCGCGTTTTCGTCGCGGGCTTATCGGCCGGCGGGGCGATGGCGGCGATCCTGGGCGAACAGGCGCCCGATGTTTTCGCGGCGGTCGGAATCATGGCGGGAGTGCCCTTGCATGCGAGCAGCGATCTGACGACCGCGCTCTCTGCGATGCACGGCGACGTTTCGCGTGCCCATCTCGCGCCGCATCCGTCCGGCTACGAACGCCTGCGCGTTTCGGTGTGGTCCGGGCGCAGGGATCGCGTGGTCGTCCCCGCTAACGCAAGCACACTCGCCTCGCAGTTCATTCAGCTGCTAGCGCTCAAAGAGCGTGTAAGCGAACGCGACCGCCGCGAAGAAATGGAAATTCTGCGCTACTCCGACGCGAGCGGTCGCGTGCGAGTGGAGGAGTGGCGAGTGGATGCGCTGGGCCACGCCTGGAGCGGAGGCAGTTTCCGCGGATCGCATACTCATCCAAGCGGGCCGCGGGCGAGCGACCAGATGATGGCGTTTTTCATGGATGACGAAGAAATCGTGCCGCGGGCGGAAGACGCGGCTTTAGCCTGACGGCGCGCGTTCGCCCGTACCGAACCGATCGCGCTCGAAAGAAAAGCGGTGTCGGTCCGACCGGTTCACACGCCGCTTTGCCGTCGAGGCTTTCCGTCAAAGGCGACGACCGGTATTTGCAGCTCATTTGGCGATAGTGTCATTATGGTGGCATAAATGCTATCATATGACTGTGACTTCGCCGTCAAAAGGACTTTTTGGTTCGAGAGTGCGCGAGCGAATATTGAAGTTGCTGGGCCTCCTCGAGCATTCCTATCCTCGTGAACTCGCCGCGGTTCTCGATGAGGATCTGACCGTCGTGCAACGTGCCGTCAACGACCTCGAGCGCGACGGCATCCTTGCTTCTCGCTTAGCGGGGCGAACGCGGCTCTTCGAACTCAATCGTACGTACCAATATTATGGCGCACTGCGCGACTTGGTGGTCCGTATGGGGCAAAGCGATCCGGAAACGGTCTCTGCAGCGCAACGTCTGCGACAGCGACCGCGGCGTGCGGGGAAGACGGTATAGGCCTCGATGCAAATGCGACGTTGACCGACGTCGCGTTTGCCGTTTGCACCGCACTAGATCGAGCCGGGGAACGGGCGGTATTATGCGGGGGAAGCGCAGCGACGTACTATGCGCCCGAGGTCTACCAGTCGCGCGATCTCGATTTCGTCTTGCGATTCGGCGCACGTTCGAAGCACGTTGACGCGGCCTTGAAGCCTCTGGGCTACGTTCGAGCGCCTGAGCGTGTTTATCAACATCCGAATATTCACTATACGGTCGAGTTCCCGGCTGGTCCGCTCGCGATAGGGTCGGAAACGATAACAAACTATGCGACGGAGCGGCGCGGGGATCTCGTGCTGCACGTCTACACGCCGACGGACGTCGTTCGTGACCGCTTCATGCATTATTGGGCGTGGGGCGATCAAATAGCGCTACGAGTTGCTCTCGATGTCGCGGGCATCCGCGCGTCGGAAATCGATGTCGCGCTGATCAGCACGTGGACAGATCGAGAGTTGCAAGAAACCCCTGTGTACGATCGGGCTCGCCGAGAACACTTTATGGCCGAACTGCACCAAATTGTGGGTTGACCCAATCGCCGCGAGCGTCCGGAAGATAGCCGCTCGTCCTTCGCACTGCGCAGTCGTTTGCACGAATTCCCCGTGGGACAGAAGGCGTTTGCACGACTATCGCGGCGCACAAAAACATTGCCGGACCGCTATACTACGCATAGGTCGCGGCGTTCCGCAGCATCGAGGCTTCTCGTTGGTCGCACGGCGGGTCGCACGATGAAATCCCCTCGCGGCGGGGCACGGCTTGCCTGACGGCGGTCCAAACCGGAACGCTGCTCGGGTGCGTCAAAGAGCGGTTCATGGCTACGCTGGTTTCCAAATCCGACCCCGCGACGCCCGCCGCGTCGCCGGTTCACGCTTACGGCACGCTGCCACGCGTCGACTACTATGCGATCGACGATTTATTGACGCCGGCCGAACGCGACGTGCGCGACCGCGCGCGGAGTTTCGTCGATGCGGAAGTCACTCCGGTCATCAACGACTATTGCGAGCGCGCGGAGTTTCCGTTCTTCCTCATCGATAAGCTCAAAACGTTGAACGTTGCCGGCGGGCCGCTCACCGGCTACGGTTGCCCCGGCATGAGCATGATCGCCTCCGGTCTGCTCGCGGCTGAACTCGCGCGCGGCGACGGAAGCGTCACGACCTTCTTCGGCGTGCACTCGGGGCTAGCAATGGGAGCGATCGGACTCTTCGGCAGCGACGAACAGAAGAAGACCTGGTTGCCCGCGATGGCCAAGCTCGAGAAAATCGGCGCGTTCGCGCTGACCGAACCCGAACACGGCTCGGACTCAATCGGACTCGAAAGCAGCGCGCGCAAAGACGGCAGCGACTGGATACTGAGCGGCAAGAAGCGCTGGATCGGCAATGCGACGATCGCCGATGTCGTCGTTTTCAACGCGCGCGACGAGGACGGCAACGTACGAGAGTTTCTCATCGAAAAAGGCATGCCGGGCTTCGAGGCCGTGAAAATGGAAGGCAAGGTGGCAAAACGTGCCGTCTGGCAAGCCGACATCAGCGTGACCGACGTGCGCGTGCCGGAACGCAACGTTTTACCCGGCGTCAGGAGCTTTAAAGACGTCGGCAAACTGCTAGCGGTGACGCGTTACGCAGTCGCCTGGGAATGCATCGGACACGCCATGGGGGCGTACGAATGCGCGCTCGCCTACGCGAAGGATCGCAAGCAGTTCGGTAAACCGCTCGCGTCGTTTCAATTAGTGCAGACCAAGCTCGCACACATGTTGGCCGAGATCACATCGATGCAATTGCTGTCGCTTCGTCTGGGTCAACTCTTGCAGAGCTTCAAGATGACGAGCGGCCAGTGTTCGCTTGCCAAAATGAACAACGCCGCAAAAGCGCGCCAAATCGTAGCGGATGCCCGCGACATCCTCGGCGGAAACGGCGTGCTCTACGAGTACGTCGTCGCACGTCACTTCCTCGACATGGAAATCGTGTACACGTACGAAGGAACCGATTCGATTCAAACGCTTATCGTCGGCAAGGATATCACGGGGATGCAGGCGTTTCGGTAACGGCCATGGCAAGCAAGAGCATCTCGGTCGCCGCTCCGTTCCGTACCGGAGGATGGCAGCCGAAAACCGCTAGACCGAGCTGCAGCAACGATGCATAGTGGTCTGATGACGACATTGGACCACGCGACGTGCTATCGCATCATCGCCAGTCGCGACGCGCGATACGACGGGAGACTGTTCGTCGGCGTGAAGACGACCGGCGTCTATTGTCGTCCCATCTGCCGCGTTCGCATGCCTAAGTCGACGAGTTGCGTCTTCGTTTCCTCAGCCGTCGCGGCGCAGGCGGCCGGCTTCCGCCCATGCCTGCGCTGTCGGCCGGAAATCGCACCGACCCTCGCCGCGTGGAACGGCACGGCGACGACGGTCGATCGCGCCTTGGCCCTTATCGCCGGCGGTGCGCTCGACGACGAGCGACTCGACTGCCTCGCTGCGTGTCTGGGTATCGGAGAACGACATCTCCGGCGGCTCTTCGCCGAGCATCTCGGGACGACGCCGATCGCCGTGCTTCAGACGCGGCGCGTGCTCTTCGCAAAGAGGCTCATCTCTGATACGTCGCTGCCGATGACGCAAATCGCGATGGCAGCCGGCTTCGGCAGCGTGCGGCGCTTTAACGAGGTGATTGCGCGCGTCTACCGGCGCCCGCCAAGCGAGTTGCGGCGTGCTCCGGGCGGTCGACGCGACGGGCGGCACGACGACACCGTGACCCTGGCTCTGTCGTACAACGGCGCCTACGCTTGGTCCGAAATGGCGGCGTGGCTCGGCTCTCGGGCGATCCCTGGGGTTGAGGCCGTCTGCGCGCACGGAGGATACATG
>JRHI01001116.1_pt1 | contig 24368 bp, 30 predicted proteins | sample 215371 | NCBI WGS metagenome assembly JRHI01 (sample SAMN02929681, study PRJNA255918) | sediment metagenome | biome: cave system; feature: Ice Cave; material: Sediment; isolation source: sediment from deep within a dark volcanic ice cave with no known source of... ...
AGCCTTTCTTCCTATTTCACCAGTTAGTGGCGCTGTACCAACATAGCAGTATCCCCCCTTTTTCATATATGTTTCAATGGTCGGTCACAGAACGCAATCAAAAATTCTGCCCCCATCTGTGAAGCAGAATTTTTGACTGCGTTCTGTGATCGATATATTTTTTAATAGTCGTCATCGCGGCGACGGCGACGATAGTAGCGTTCGCGCCTGCGCCAACCATTATAGGTTAGTGCATGCCAGATGGCGACGACTACGAGGGCGCCAAGAAACGCTTTAATAATTGGAATGGGTTGCCCTAGTACCGTGAAGTCTCCGGGGATGCTCACCTGAATAACAGTATTGAGGAGCCAGATACCAATTAGTGCTGCGACGAATGCGCCTACAATGCCGAAGGGAAGCCGCCACCCTACAATAAATTCCGCGATCAAGCCGACGATGGCGGCGATGGCGAAGTAGATGATCATTCCTGTAGTGATAACAATCGAATCACCGAGAATTATTCCAGAAGCTAAGGGGGTCATTATAATTGTGCTCCTTTATCTAAAAACTCTGACTACCATACCGCCGTCCACATGGTCAATGTCGCCCATATGGTATACGGCCACGAGCGGGCGCCATGAATGTGGCCCCTACGACCATAGTGTATGCGATTGTCTCTACTTATGCAAACGTATGAGGAGGTGATAATTCAAACACAGAACAAGCGACATGCCACTAGTCGGCGGCATGTCGCTTGTTCTGTGTTTGCATAGAAACAACTTTGAGATGCTAGGCATAGCGGCGACGGCGTGACCATGAACGGTAGGTTATTAGGTGCCAGAGTCCGACGAGCACGATAGCGCCAATGAGCGCTTTGATGAGCGGCACGCCGTAGAGAGTAGGGTCGCCGGGAATGTTCAGTTGTATCACACTCGTGAAGAGCCAGACACCCAGGAGGGCTGCTACAATGGCTCCAATAATACCGAATGGTAAGCGCCAACCTACGATAAATTCTGCTACAATACCAACGATGGCAGCGATAGCCCAGTAAATGAGTTGGCCCAATGTCAGCACAAAATGATATCCAAAAATGTTGCCGGTCATGACAACGGTATCCGCTACTAACATATGCATTGTTGTTTACTCCTTTTTTTCAGATTTTTCCCGTACATATCTATGTAGTAGCACGAATGCATCACTTAAAAAGATGCATTTTAGGGCATGAGCAGAGCCATACCGTTGCAAGTCTCAGGGTTCTTTCACTTTTTGTTCAGCTTTCTAAGCTAAGATTTTTCTTGACTGCTCAGTGCCGCTCTGATATGGTATAGAATGTACTCTCTGAGAGGGTGTTTTACGTATATCTTTATAGGAATGTTGTATGTTGCGGCCAGAAGTGCTTTCTCTTGTGATTCCCCTGGTCATATGAGCTATAATGTGACAGAAATACTTTTCGTTGTTTATTTAGGAGGTACATGTATGAAAAATGCAATACGGTTCTCAATTATCGCCGGCGTGGTCCTCGTTCTTCTCATCATTGGCATCATTGTAGCAGCCATCTTTGGTGTGCTACTCGAAGTCCTCTATATCTTTTTGATGGTGCTGGCTGCACTACTGATAGCTGGCACGCTATTGCAGGCCTACTCAATTCTCGTGCTCATTCGTACGATTACGCTGGTACGCAATGAGGTGAAGCCGCTCGTGGCATCGGTGCAGGATACGATAGGGATTGTGCAAGATACTGCGAAGACGGCTGGCAACACGGTTTCGACGATTGGCGCGACGGCTCAGTTAGCGAGTGAGTTTGCCGTCGGGCCGAGCATACGCGTGGTGGCGGCTGCACTGGCTGGGCAACAGATACTGCGCGTCTTCTTGGGGAAAGGGCAGACAAGAAGTCGTGCAGAGCAACGACGTAAAGAACAGATGGAAGCCATGGCCGCCGCAGGAGGTGAGTAATGACACTGCTAGTACTCGCAGTGGACCCCACGCTAGCAGCATGGGGGCAAGTCGCAGCGATAGTGATTGGCCTCTATGCACTGGTGTTCATCCTTGTGGCAGTGGTTTTTAATGTAGTGGCTGCCTTGGGTCTGGACTGGCTACGCGAGAAGATCAATATCATTAAGCTGTTGCGCCCAACGGTGGATAGTCTCAATACCACAACAAAGTTAGCAGAGCAGGGTGCGCCACCAGATGCTAACACGAATGTCGTAATTCGCACGATTGCGGAAGGACCGGCGCGTCTGCAAACCATTGAAAAGAAGGTGGACGAGGGAGCGGAGAAGGTCGCGCATTATGTAATTGAATATCGTGCGCGTGCCGAGCAAGTCAAGAGTATAGCTAAGGCATTCTTTGTACCGGCAACTACACAGAAGCAGCTCAAGGAGCCGATAGTTGATACAGAAGGTTTGGAGTTCAAAAGCCCTGGTTATCGCAAGTTAATGCAAGCTGTTCCGGCAGCTCCTTCAACAGATGGTCCTGCTCAGGCTGTGACAGCCTCGCAACTGAAAAATGTCCCTGCTCGTTGAGTATCTCCATGCATGCGGGCGTTTCCAACGAAACGCCCGTCTTTATTTGTTGAGCAATGCCCTCAGTGGCGTCACCACTGCCATTATTGTTGTTTTATACAACCTCTATCTTGCCTCGCTCGGCTACAAGACTGATTTTATTGGCCTAGTGTATCTCGTCGCTGCAATAGGCGCAGGAATTGGCATTCTTCCGGCTGGTTTCCTGGTTGATCGCTTGGGAGGCAAAGCGGTACTCATCTGGTCAAGCGTTGCTATTGGCATCGCTGGCACAGCGCAACTCGTCTTGCGCCAACCCATTCCACTGCTGCTCTCAGTATTCATTGTCGGACTAGCTGGAGCCTGTACCATTGTTGTGAACGCACCTTTCCTTACGAATAACAGCACCCCCATTGAGCGTCCACAGTTGTTTAGCTTGAATATCGTGATAGCTCTAGCAACAACGGTCTTAGGTGAGATTGTAGGGGGAGCATTGCCGCTCTGGTTTCGCTCTATCCCCTGGCTCATGTCCCCCTTTCCCACGTCGCTCAACTGGCTACTAGCCGACCAAGCGTTACCGCGTTCGTATCAACTCACCATGCTGCTAGCTGGCATCATCGCCGCACCCAGCTTCATTCCCCTCTTCTTGCTGGATGACGATAAGCCGCAACGGACAGAACGCCCGCAAGGGGATGCCCCTACAGATGCGGATTTGAGGACAGGGCACCCGCAAGGGGATGCCCCTACAAAGATACGCGCACCTCGATGGCACCCACGTGTTTTTGTAGGGGCATCCCCTTGCGGGTGCCCTGTCTTCGCAATGATCAGTCGCTATCTTTCGCATCCTCAAAAGATGGTAGCGAGCGCCTTTTTTATGCTGATAGTAGTGCAAGTGTTGATTGCCTTTGGCGCGGGTTTATTTATCCCCTATTTCAACCTCTATTTTGTGCAGCACCTGGGAGCATCCTCGGCCCTCTTCGGCTTGATCGATGGTGGGGCTAATGCCATCAATGCCCTCTTAACTCTGCTAGCTCCACTACTAGCTGCACGTATCGGAAAGATCAACACCATTACTGTGACACGTCTATTAAGTATTCCACTGCTCTTAACGCTGGCCTTCACCAGCACATTACCGCTCGCGACCCTGCTCTATCTCTTTCGGCAAGGCACCATGGATATGTCGCTTGGGCTGTTCCAGGTATATGCAATGGAGGCGGTGCCAGAGCACAGACGTGGTATTGCCAATAGTTCGTATCAGATCGCCATGTATGTACCGAATGCACTGGCTGCGTCTATAGGGGGAGTGATTATTACGCATAATGGGTATGCGCCGGTGTTTGTGGCAGGGGCGATCTTTTATGTGGTGGCGATAGGAGTGTTGTGGGGCAGGTTTGGCTCCAAACGCCAGTAGGGATGAAACCATTTAGCCACCTGGGTTTTCGAGATCGTGCTGATATTACTTGAGTAATTCATCCTGATGATTAACGACCTGCAAACCTTCTAAGAGTTGAAGGAGACATGGCCATAGCAAAGAACCATCATCGGCGTGAATTGCATACACGCTCCCATCGTTGGCTCCTACATAGACGATGCCATTGGTGGTAACGGGTGATGAAAGTAGTATACCATTCGTTTTATATTGCCAGAGCAGAGTAGCATTATCTGTACGTAATGCAGAGATGGCCATCGTTTGTACCAATATAGAGCGTATCTTGTATAACGGCAGGTATTGCAGTAGTGAAAACGTCTCTATCTATCGTTAGCTGATATTGCCAGAGTGGTTATCCTACACCTCAATATCCGCAATTGACTCTCGTATCCAGGTGGAGCGATAGGGGAAGCGCTCTACTTGCTCGCGTTTGGTTACTCCAGTAAGTACGAGGATGGTGCGTAGGCCGCTCTCGGTGCCCGCGACTATATCGGTGTCCATGCGGTCGCCGATGATGGCGGAGTCTTCGGAATGGGCGTTGAGGGTGCGTAGTGCTGTACGCATCATGAGTGGATTGGGCTTGCCAACGAAATAAGGCTTGACGCCCGTGGCGGCACTAATCAAGGCAGCAACGGCACCAGTCGCAGGCACGATTCCTCCTTCGCCAGGACCCATTACGTCGGGGTTGGTGGCGATGAGGCATGCACCATCCAATACGAAGCGAATGGCACGAGTGATGCGTTCAAAACTGTAAGTGGTTGTTTCACCCAGAACGACATACTCAGGAGCTTGGTCAGTCAAGATGTACAGGAGGACTCCATCCATATCGATTAAATAATTTTTGATGCCGTCCAATGCTTGAGCTCCATTTCGCAGTACCTGCCCTGTTTCTTGAACATGAAATATTGTTCGTAGTGTAGCACATGGGGGTGTTCAGGAAAAGAGATTCCATAAGTTTCGTTTTCTCTTGGTTTTCTCAAGTATGGTCATATCGAAGATGGCTCCATCAAGCGTTGCATCTCGTATATCTGCTGAGGTGAGATCGGCCACTTTGAGATTGGCGGCACTAAGATCAGCCTCTCGTAGGTCGGCCTCGCGGAGATTGGCGGCATGGAGATTGGCGGCACGGAGATTAGCCAATCTCAGGTCTGTAGCACTGAGATTTGTCATGGTGAGATTGGCCTCTCTCAAATTAGCCATTCTCAAGCTCGCAGTACTAAGATTCGCCATGGCGAGATTGGTTCTGCTAAGATTAATACTGTTGAGATCAAGTCCGTTGAGGACGGCTTTACTCAGGTCAGGTAATACCGTTGGATTTTCCTGCCTCCATTGATTCCAGTATACCACCCCCTTTTTAAGAAGGTAGATGTGTTCTTGCTGCGCCATTTCTTTTATCTCCTTGCCCTGTTGTAATCGCTCTCATTCTAGCAGGCTAACCCCTAGATACCCTCTAAGGGTGTGTTCTCTTCGTATCAAACATTGGCTTTCATAAATATAGGGCTGTTACAAGATCGGGATTATATCATGTAGAGGGGTGTAGGGCCAGCTTCAGCACGCCCGTCGTGGTAGCGGTCAATTCTTCCGACGTTGTCGATGCCGACGACGAACGCGCTGAAGCTGGTCCCTACGACGATCTTGCAGCAGCTCTGCTTCATTATAGAGGGACTGGGCCTAGCTTAGCAAGTAATACTCACTTTTGGGTATTCAGAAAGACAATACTAATGCTGCAATTACCTGAATTTCCCGTTACGAATTCATTGATATAACATGAAACAATATGGTACAATTTGCTATGTGAACTGCGCAGTTGCAGGATGTAAACTCCAAGCATGGTTGCTTTCTGAAAGAAGACAATCGGGGGAAGTCTTCATAATAGAGTTCGTTGGCGAATTTTCCCTTGCCAAGGTGGACAGTGTGTGTCCATTGTAGCGTTATGCGCGGAGGAAATTTCGTGCCCTGAACATGCTCCGTGCTCGTAGGTGGTAATGAATTGCTGAAAGGAGTTACCCAATATGGTATCGCAACCTCCGCGTTCACAGGCTCCTGCCCCTCCGGCGCTTGATCCTCGGCGTATTTTGGACATGAATTATGCATTTGCGAGTACAGCTATGCTTGTGGCTGCTGTGCGCCTGCGTCTTTTCACCCATATGGCGCAAAAGGCACTGACACCCACTGCACTCGCTGCACTTGCGTCTACTGCACTCGGTCCAACAGAACGCCTGTTAAGGGGGTTAGAGGTACAGGGACTTGTTGAAAGAGAGGGTGACGCCTACCGCTTGACATCTCTCTCCGATCACTTCCTAGTAGAAGGGAAACCCGCCTATCTCGGCGGTGATACGTTGGCAATGCTCGACTACCTCCCGGCTTGGTTTGAACTGGATCGTACGCTGTGTACGAGCCAACCATACCGCGATCTGGGCGATGCTGCTACCGCCGAGGCATTCTTTGCCCCTCGTGTACGCGACCTTTTCCCACTCGTCCATCCCGTAGCGAAACGTACTGTCGCTCTTCTCCCTTTAGAAAAGCAGAAGCAATCTCTACATGTCCTGGATGTGGGCGCTGGAAGTGCTCCGTGGAGCGCTGCTTTTGCGCAACAGTATCCTTTTGCCCATGTTACTGCTGTTGACCTACCCAAGGTTGTAGAGCAGGGGCGGCAGCAGGTGGCTGAGCTAGCAATGAGCGAACGCTATACCTGGATCGAGGCTGATATGGAGACAGTGACATATCCTGCTCTCTCGTATGATCTTGTAATCGTGGCGCATGTATGTCGTTTCATTGGTGAAGAGCGTGCACGAGCATTGCTCGGAAAGCTGACAAAGAGTCTTCGTAGTGGTGGAACATTGATTCTCGCTGATGTCTTTTTCGCGGATGATCGCAGTGGACCTGCGGCCGCTCTCACGCTCGATCTCTCTATGCTCGTGAATACTGCTCAAGGGCATATATGGACATGCAGTGAAGTCTCTGCTTGGTTGAAGGACAGCGGGCTTTCTGAAGTTCGTCGCCTTGATGGTGTGGGACCTTTCCCAGTTCTCGTTGCCCAAATCCTTACTCATCCTGCCAACGACGCTACGCGTCTAGTGCCTCGCACTTAGGCAGGATGCAAGGAAGTAATCCTTACTCATCCTGCCAACGACGCTACGCGTCTAGTGCTTCGCACTTAGGCAGGATGCAAGGTGGTAAAAGGAGAAGGTATATAATGCGCCGAGTTGTCATCACTGGTTTGGGTGTCATCTCTCCAGTAGGTATCGGCAAGGAAGCGTTGTGGAAGAACTTGTTCAATGGGGCTTCAGGGGCCACAACACTAGATCGTGTCACGTGTTGCAGCCTATTCGGTCAGCATGAATTTGGCGCTCAGGTCGTCTGTGAAGTGGAGAATTTCCAGCCAGACGAGCAGAGTGTTCCTGCTGCTTACCGCTCTATGGATCGTTTCATTCAGTTCGCTCTTGCTACGACACATCAAGCCGTTCATGACGCTTATTTGGATCCGCAGACCGTAGATTATACGCGAGTAGGTGTGACGCTCGCAACCGCTATTTGTGGCACACAAACACTGGACTTGGAATTTACCAAAGCCACCAACGGGGGAAAAGAACCGCTCCGCGCCCAAGGTATCTCGCCGCATCTCTATGCAGCAGCCATGGGAAACTCGGCGGCACTGGCCGTTGCTTCACGCTATGGTTTTCAAGGAGAATGCACTACGTTATCGACTGGTTGCATTGCTGGCGTGGATGCGATTAGCTATGCTTACGAGCAGGTTGCCTATGGAGATCATGATGTGATGATTGCAGGGGCATCCGAGGCTCCTATTACGCCGATCACGATTGCTTCCTTTGATATCATCCACTGCCTCTCACACCACACAGCAGACCCAACCACGGCATCGCGCCCATTTAGCCGTGAACGAGATGGATTTGTGCTCTCAGAAGGGTGTGGTATTGTCGTACTTGAGGAGTTGGAGCATGCCTTACAGCGAGGAGCACATATTTATGCGGAAATCGCTGGCTGGGATGTCACCGCGCATGCTACGCACATGACCGATATGTCTCCCGAGGGCCGTGATCTGACGCGTGCTATCGCAGGAGCGTTGCAGAATGCCCATCTCGCGCCACATGAGATAGACTTTGTCAATGCTCATGGAACATCAACGCCGCAGAACGATTTCCGCGAGACGCTGGCAATAAAAGCATCGTTGGGCCAGCATGCCCATAACATTCCCATTAATTCCACTAAATCGATGGTCGGCCATGCACTTGCGGCGGCAAGCGCTGTGGAAGTGGTTGCCTGCGCCATGAGCTTACAGTTGCAGTCTATCCATCCAACGATCAATCTGGAGGACCCTGATCCTAAGTGTGATCTGGATTATGTGCCAAACCAGGGCCGTGCCCACGCTATGCGTTGGTTGCTGACGACTGCAAGTGGCTTCTCAAGCCTGCATGCAGCGATGGTAATGGGTAGCTATGCGACAGAGAGGAACTAATGACGGCACGAGTTGTAATCACCGGCATGGGAGTAATCTCTCCCTACGGTGTAGGCCCTGATGTTCTATGGGACAAACTGATGGCAAGGGAGACAGGTCTCACGGCACTCACGTCCTTTGATACATCGCATATCCAGTGTAAAGTTGGTGGTCAATTTACTGATTTTCGCCCTGAAAGTTATATAAGTCCTCGTATTGTACGCAAAGTAGATCGTTTCTCCACGCTAGGATTGATCTCTGCGCAACAGGCACTGCAAGATGCTGGTCTATTGTTGGATGATAGCAAGCCAGTCTGGAGCCAGAGAGAGAACGGAGGAGATCGCGTAGGCATTATGGTTGGCAATAACCTGGGGGGTTGGGAATTTGCCGAACGGGAGCTGCGTAATCTCTGGAAGTCGGGGCCACGTGAGGTCAGCCCATATATGGCAACCGCGTGGTTTCCGGCAGCTGTGCAGGGGAACGTCTCCATTCAGTTTGGCATTAAAGGAATTGGGCGCACGTTTCTGAGCGACCGTGCCAGTGGCGCACTCGCGCTCATACACGCGGCAGATTGCCTCATCAGAGGCAGAGCAGATATCATGCTCGCTGGCGGCTCAGAGGCGCCCTTCTCTCCCTATGCAGCCCTATGCTATGAAACCTCTGGCTTCATGTCAACACGAGCCTCCGATGGTTCAACCGATGTCTATCGCCCCTTTGACTGTGCCCATGATGGACTGGTCGCGGCTGAAGGTGCTGCCTTCTTTGTATTGGAGCGTGCGGAGGATGCTTTGAGCAGGGGAGCAAGAGTATATGCGGAGCTTGCTGGCTGGGCGACCACACATGACGGCTACGACTTCGTGCAGTGCGCCCCTGATGGACAGCGTTATGCAGCGGCTATGACGCAAGCCATGGAACAGGCCAGTATAAGCGCAGACATGCTCGATTGTGTGTTCGCGGCGGGATCAGCAGTGCCGGATGAGGACGTTTCTGAAACGCGAGCCATCCACCTAGCGTTGGGCAATGAGGCCCCACATGTGCCGATCAGCACGCCCAAATCTGCCTTCGGAAATCTGTTTGGAGCGGCTATGCCTATCGATATGGCAATTGCCTTGCGCTCTATGCAGGAGAAGGTAATTCCGGCGACGTTGCACCTCGATCAACCTGCTGTGGGCTGTGACCTAGACTATGTACCACGGACTCCTCGTCCCGTTGAGCGCCTTGACACCTGTCTCGTCAACGCACGCGGTATGGGCGGGGCGAATGCAGCAGTGCTACTGCGACACCAACTCTGAGAGCATCTTTGTATAGAAACGTTGTAGTACGTTCTTGATAGCGCATACATATATGGATGTGTGTAGGGGCCTGATTGATCGTGCCCGTCGTGGGCATGGTCAACGTCGGCAGAATTGACCGTTGCCACGACGGGCACGATCAATCAGGCCCCTACACACATCCCATCCTATGAACATTGGCAGAGTAGGGGCAGCAATTCATAGCGCCCTGCAAGGACGAGCGTAGCAAGGTCTTTGCGTATTAGCAGGAGAACACATTCTATGATACAAGAGTTTACGCAGGAAAACGTTGTTGCACGTGTTGAGAAGATCATTCGTACACAGGTTGGTAGCGATACTGTTTTGTCGCCCGAGACCCATTTACAAGATGATCTCGGTATGGATTCTTTAGAGTTGGTCGAACTTGGCATCGCGCTGGAGAACGAGTTTGGCATGGAGTTGCCTGATGCAAATGTGCGTAGATGTGCCACTTTGGGCGATATTGCCCAGCTTATACAGCATGCCGAGTCAGAGCAAAAGGTGAAGAGCGTATGAGCACTTGGCCGCGGCAACAGGTGCGCGAGGTGGCAGATGGCATCGTGACGATTGTGCATGGGCGCGGAGAAGTAGGTGTGGCGAATGCGTCCTTCATTGTGGAAGGGAAGCACGCCATGGTGATCGATACGATGACCTTTCCAGAAATGGCATCCGGTATTGTGAACGAAGTTGAGCGTCGGGGCGTACATGTCGATGCCGTTTTGAACACGCACCATCATATCGATCATGTGGGAGGAAATTCGCTCTTTGGCGATGTACCCATCGTTGCTCACCCGGCGTCTATTCAGGCGCTGCAACGATTGGGACTTCCCGCTGCTCGCTATGATCGTTTGATGCCTCAATTCCGTGGCCGCTTTGACACACTTGTGTTGTCGATGCCAAAACCTAGACTCGATCAGCTTGTGCCACCTCGTGGAGGAGTAGTATGTGCTTTTCCGGCTGCACACACTCCCACTGACTTGGCAGTGTGGTTCCCCACAGCACGTGTCTTAGTCGCGGGTGATCTCTGTTTCATAGGGGTGACACCGTTGGCGGTCAACGGTCTTATTTCGGGTTGGATAGCCGCGCTCGATACTCTGATTGCACTCCAACCAGCAGTGGTCGTTCCTGGACATGGCCCGCTTGGAACGGGCGAGGACCTCAGAATATTGCGCGACTATTTTCTCGCTATCCAACACATTGGACGAGTAGCCGTCGCACAAAACCTATCTTCTCAGAATGCTTTGGCACTTCTGGATACAGGTCCGCTCATCGAGTGGATCGAGTCTGAGAGGAATTTGATTAATCTCGAACGGGCCATGCAAGAGGCATCTGGCGAAATTGATCAGAGGAACCTCTTTCCAATGCCCCCAAGCACACGATAACAGTAATTGTACCGATGAAAGGAATAAATAACAATGCCTCAAGCTAAGGCTTCTATTACCATTCATGGCGATGCTGATCGGATTTTTGCAATCACCAACGATATCGCACGCTGGCCCGAACTCTTTAAAGAGTATAACTCCGCCCGGATTCTCACATCACAGCGAGATGGACGGTTTGCGAAGCTCGAATTTGAGTTGACGAACGAGGAGGGACAAACGTGGCAGTCATGGCGTATCCTGGATTTCCAGGAGCGCATGGCGATAGCGCAACGAGGCACGCCAAAGTTTCCATTTCTCTACATGCACCTCACATGGTTATATGAGCCTGTAGAAAATGGTGTACGCATGACTTGGATTCAGGACTTTGAAATGGATCCGAAGGCACCTGTGACGAACGAGCAAGCGCTTGTCCGTATGGTTAGCCATATGCAGAACAACCAGGAGCATTTCAAGCAAGTGCTTGAGAGCCAAGCAGACATAGCCGCAGGTACCGTGTAGGGGCCCAATTCATTGCGCCCTCGTTGGCCGCAGGCACCATTGGGACATGACGATTTGAATAACATACACGAAAGGAGGTGCTAATGGAATCCATACCGCGTCTCACCCCCAGTCCTATCATCGAGACGACATGGGCCTTTGCCCAAAGCTGCGTCCTGTTGGCAGCTATCGAGCTAGATCTATTTACAAGAATCTCACAAGGCATGAGCACGCCGGAAACGTTGGCAAAGCACGCTGAGGTGTCAGAAAATGCCCTGAGACGCTTGCTAGGGGCCTTGAGCATGATGGGCTTTTTGCAACGTAACGGAGACGACTACGCGCTGACACCGTTGAGTGAGCGTTTCTTAGTGCGGGGCCAGAAGTCGTACATGGGCGATGTGGTATTGCAGAACCGCCAGGAATGGGATGCCTGGATTCATCTCTCAGATGTTGTGCGCACAGGTCAAGCAGTCCGTTTCATCAACGAAGAGCCGCTTGGTGGTCCCTTCTTTGCGCCCCTGAATGAATACTTGTTTCCTATTGTTCATCCCTTGATGTATATGATTGGTCAGCGTCTCGGTATTGGATCACGCCTTCACGGGCTTCAGGTGCTAGACCTGGGAGCAGGCACGGCACCGAGCGCAATCGCAGCCCTGGAACTGGACGCAGACACCCATGCCGTGGCAATGGATTTTCCCGATGTGTTAGAGCGTACACGCATTTATGCTCAGAAACATGGAGTGGATAAGCGGTTAGAGTATTGGCCCACGCAACTTGAAACCGTCGAGTTACCGCCGCAACGCTTTGATCTGATCTTCGTCAGCCACGTGTTCCGCATCCTGGGTGCGGAGCACACGCAGCGGCTCATTCAGCAATGCTATCAGTCTCTCATGCCCGGCGGAAAACTGATAGTGGTTGAGACTTATAATGAGCAAGGGGCGAAGCTCTTTCCATATATCATATCCCTGAATATGCTGGTCAACACACGGCACGGCGATACGTTCACCTCGCAACAGATGCACGAGTGGCTATCCACAGCAGCGTTGCAGGTCGAAACGTGGCCGAATGTAGGGCCGGATGTGGTGCTGGTCGGCACACGTCCATTTGTGAGTGGGGACGGGAGTGGATGAGTGGCGGAGTGGGGACCCTTGTGGGCGTCCGCCCCTGTCTCTGTCAAAGAAAAGAAAGGAAGCATATGACAACCATTACACCACACACGCCGCAATGTACCTTGATTAATGTCTTCACCGTCTCCCCTGAGCGGCAACAGGAACTGGTTGATACGTTAGTTGCAGCAACGGAGCAGGTGATACGAGCGTTACCAGGGTTTGTCTCTGCCAACATCCATAAAAGTGTCGATGGCGTACGTGTTACCAACTATGCTCAATGGGAGAGCGCGGCAGCACTGCAAGGGATGCTCGGAAATCCTGAAACCAATGCACATCTCGAAAAATGTCGTACATTGGCAGAGCATATTGACTTTCACCTGTATACGGTCGAGCACTGTAGTGTCGCAAACGTGGCTGGATAGATAAAGGAGGCATCCGTGGTTCAAACGAACAAGAGCGAGGTGCGGGCAACAGGCGTTCCCCCTCAGGCCGTTTTGTTGGATTATCTCTGTGGTATGATGAGAACGCAAGCGATTCATCATGCGACGCGGCTGAGGATCGCCGAACTCGTCAAGGATGGCCCTAAAAGTATTTCTGAACTTGCAGAAGCCACGCAGACACATAGACCCTCGCTGACTCGATTGCTACGCGCCCTTGTGAGTATCGGAATTTTCACAGAGATGGAACCGGAGTATTTCGCTCAAACGCCCCTCTCTGCTCTCTTAGAGCCCGGAGTTCCTGGATCGATGTATCATGTTGCGCTTTTACATGGCGATTACTGGCAATGGCATGTCTGGGAAGGATTTGCCTATACGCTACAAACGGGCGAGCAGACCTTCAGCCAGCTCTTTGGTATGGAGATGTTCCAGTACTTCACTCAGCATAGTCCTGAATCGGCAAAAGTATTTAACGATGCTATGACGGGCTTCTCTGAGCAGGTCAATATGCCTATTGCCACCACAAATTACGACTTTGCCTCTCTGGATATGCTCGTAGACATAGGTGGTGGTATGGGAACTCAGCTCACGACATTGCTGAAGGTTCACCCCACTATACGTAAGGGCATCCTCTTTGATCGTCCTCCTGTCATCGCACAAGCTCAGGCAACTATTGCAGCTAGTGGTCTAGGCGAGCGCTGTGAACTGGTGGGCGGAAATTTCTTTGAGGGAATTCCTGAAGGGGCAGATGCTTATTTCATGAAGCAGATCATCAAGGATTGGAACGATGCTCAATGCATTCAGCTACTGAGCAACTGCCGTAAAGCCATGAAGCTCGGTGGCAGAGTACTCGTTGCGGAAATTGTGCTTCTTCCAGGCAGGGAGACCTCTCTACAAAAGTTTATTGACTTGCAGCTCATGATTCTTTCACCCGGGCAGGAGCGAACAGAGGCACAGTATCGACAACTGTTTGAGGCGGCAGGCTTCACACTAGCGAGAATTGTGCCCACTACTTCTCCCTATAGCATTCTCGAAGGGGTACCTGCGTAATACTTGCTGTATTATCCTGGACGTAGAGAAGAGAAAGGAGCACCAAATGACAACGCAACGACCATTCCGTTTTGGCGTCGCCTATCGTAGTGCAGAGTCGCGTGCTGACTGGGTAGAACAGGCACGAAAGATAGAGAGTCTGGGCTATTCAATCATGTTAGCAACAGATCATTTAGAGATAGTGGACCTCTCTCCTGCTATCGCGCTGATGACCGCGGCGGAAGTAACGAGCAAGCTGCGGATAGGAAGTTTTGTGTTTAACAACGACTTCAGGCATCCCACGATTCTTGCAAAGGACGCAGCAACGCTAGATTTCCTCTCAGGTGGCCGCTTTGAGCTAGGTATTGGCCCTGGTTATTTGCCTGACAACTACGAGCGATCAGGAATTCCTCTTGACCGACCGGGAGTTCGTATTGCTCGTATGGAAGAAGCGCTACATGTGGTGAAGGGGCTGTTCTCTGCTGAGAAGGTTACATTCTCTGGGAAGTATTATACGATTAATAACCTGCAAGGTCTTCCCAAGCCGATTCAGAAACCCTACCCGCCTATCTACATTGGTGGCGGTGGTCAGCGTATTCTTTCTGTTGCTGCACGCGAGGCCGACATTATTGGCCTGACTGCTATACTGAAGCCAGGAGGGAAAGACTTCAACATGGCGGATATTACTGCGGAGGCGACCGCACAGAAACTCGCATGGGTTCGTCAGGCTGCGGGAGAGCGTTTTGGTCAGTTGGAAATTAATTGCTTCGTGTTTATTATACAGGTGACCGATCATCGAGAGGGAGTAGCAGCGGGCATGGCCTCCCATTTCGGGCTTACCGCAGAGCAGGTGCTCGCTAGCCCTCACTGCTTAATCGGCACGCCAGAGCAAATTGGCGCGGATTTGCAGCAACGGCGTGAGCAGTTTGGCATCTCGTATGTCACTGTTCTCAAAGAACACGTTGATGTGTTTGCGCCTGTGGTGGCTCGTCTTGCTAGTACATAGTATAGGTATGGTAACAGAGGTGACGAATGGAGACCCTTTCGGCGTTGCCCAAAGGGTTCCCAATCGTCACCTCTGTTACCATACTTCAGTAGTAGCTATAAAGAGGGATTGTATTGACAAATGAGAATAACAAGCGGTACTCTTATTCTATCAAAGGATGCCTTAGCAGGATAGTAAACGGGATAGGTATCCAGAACGGAGTTTTTTATGAATATAAAACCATCTTCTCAGGACGCCCTTTTTCCGTCCGCGACTCCTCGATCCTCGCCTAAAAGGTCTCGCCCGCTTTCTTGGTGGCAAATGCCTCTTCACTGGTGGTATTTTCTTACTGCACCGCCGGAAGCACCAGAAAATGCCTCCCTAGCACAGAGAGAGACTGCCCGACGTGGACACTTGGCAAGTGTCGTATTGTTTTTTGTGATTTTGTTGGTCTTACCCGCTATTCCATCAGCAATTGGCAATCCTATTCTGATAGTTATTTTGACCCTTGTCATCGTGATGGACTTTGCGGCACTCGCCCTCAACCGCAGTGGCAGAACCAACTTGGCAGGTGTTCTCGTTGTAATCGGTATTGAGATAGGCCTTGGCTCCTCCATTCTCACGGTCCCAGGAGGAATAGGGCCGAGCAACCTGCCAATGCTTGATTTGATGGTCCAAGCAGAATGCGTTGCAGTTTCCCTCTTTCTGCCTAGTAGTGTCTTTCTTGTAGCTATAATTAATAGCCTATTCTTTGTGGCTCTACTCAACTTGACACCGATCACTCCCGAACTGGCACACTTGCTAAAAACGGATGGAAGTAGAATCATATCTTCTCCCATCATCTTACAGGTAATTGTGGCGATTGTGACCTATGTGTGGGTGAGTAGCGCCAATAAAGCCATTCAACGTGCAGACCGCGCAGAGGAGATCGCGGCCTTGGAGCAACGCGAGATCGAACAGCAACAGCTCCAGATCGAACAGAAGCAGCAGTTGGATACAGATATTCAGCTCATTTTGCAAACGCATGTACAGGTAGCCAATGGAAATTTTGCTGCACGTGCTCCTCTTGGCAAAGAGAACGTGCTCTGGCAAATTGCGTACTCGCTCAATAATTTGCTTGCACGACTGCAAAACTATAGCCAGATGCAAGGCCAGTACCAACGCCTACAAGAAGAGAATTATCGCCTGCATAATGCATTGCAAAGCAACGCATCTGCTCAAAGTGAACTGCAACGCACGAGAGAGGCGTCTGCTCGTCTGATCGAGTTACTCAAACAGTCGAAGGGTGGGCGAATACCTGCTTCGTCATTGCGCAGTGGGACAGTCATCGATAGTGTCGTTACACAATTAAATAGCTTTACAGGCCCTTTGCCTACCTCAGAGCCAAGACCCATTATTCCACAACACACTCGTTCCGAGAAGAATTGAAGTAGTAATTACCCATGCTGTTTTCTAGACGATGCGCTAAAGCGACTTTAAAAGTCGCTTTAGCGCATCGTCTAGAAAACAGCATGGGTAATTACTATTATATAACCTTGTTCCTATAATCACTACCGAATCTTAACCCACTCTTAACTCTCTTCCCCTTCCATTTTGGAAGTACAGTCTCCATACTATATGCACGATGCCATACCGAAAGTTGTGTAACGGTGAATTACAGAAAACTGGGAAGCTTGGCCTGGACTGGCTTTAACGCCTTCTCGCTTTACGCCATTACACAAAACTCGGTATGGCATCATATGCACTATAGTATTTACTTTGAATGATGAGGATTCAGTTTGAGGCGGCACATTTACACCTTTCACTACTGGTATCCGAAAGAAAGCGCAAAATCTATGCAAACATTGAACGCGAGGCAAATGACAATTATTGCTGATGACGGACATTCTACTGTCACAGAAGTGGTGAAATTACCGGTCCAACCAGAGAATTTGCAACGTATGATGAACTATGTGCAAGAATGGCATGAAACTATTATTCCTGCCTTTCCCGGCTTTCAGGGTGCAGCCCTACTAAGTAGCCCTGCTGGAGCAGTGTTTGTCTATGCAAACTGGAGCAGTAAAGAAGCAATTGAAGCGGCGAATCATGACCCGCGCATGGGTAAGTACTTTCAAGGGCTTTTTCCCTTGCTCGCAGGCCAACCAGAGGTGTATTTCTGCTCCGTTGGAATGATAGCTAGGGCTGAAGCTTAATATCCATAGCATAGAAAAAGGGTTCTAGATCTCGCATGCGAGACCTAGAACCCTTTTTCTATGATACTTACTTCTTCGTGATGCGAATGAAGATGATAGTCAGTTCGTAGAGGAACGACATCGCCGCTCCAAGAATGACAGGGCTGTAGATGTCCGCTCCTGGTGTCAGGAAGGTTGCGGCAATCCACATACCAATGTGTGAACTGGCCCGCTTCTTCCTGAGTAGGTCTGATGAGACTAATCCCACTTGTGCCAGAAAGGTCAGAACGAGGGGTAGCTCGAAGACCAAGCCAAAGGCCAAGAGGAAGAAGGCGACAAAGGTAAAGTAGCTGCCAGCCGTAATCAACTCAGCAAAACTGCCAGATGAGAAATCGACGAGCCACTGTACGGGAAAACGCAGGACAATATATCCAAGCGCAACACCGAGACAGAAGAGAATGACGCCCACAAAGATGAATGGGACGGCGTACTTCCTCTCCTTGTCGTACAGTCCAGGGCTGATGAAGGCCCATGTTTGATACAGGATAACCGGGAGTCCGATAATTACACCACAGGCAAAGGAGAGCAGGAGGTACACGGTCACACCTTCGGTTAAGCCGTTGACCACCAGTTTTCCACCTGTCAGCTTGAGCAAATCTGCTACCCGAGGCAAAGGTAATTCTAGGAACTGAATGATGTAATCTCTGAAGAAGAAGGCGACAATGCCGCCGACAACGATGGCAATCAACGATTTGAAGATGCGCCAGCGTAGCTCTTCAAGATGATCCACCAACGACATCGCCGATGGATCATCCTCATCTCCGCCCAGATTGAAATTCTCGAACCCTAACATATCCTGCTGATTATCTATGTCACTAGTTGTCATATAAGCTCCTAAGCAGGTCGATCCAATGTTTATTCAATGGGTGTTTCTGTACGTGTCGCCTCTTCACGAACAGTGCTGATTGGCTGGTGGTTGCTTGCTTCGCGTTCGATGGCTTCGTAGGTTGATGCGGATGGAGTCTTTGTCTCTTCTTCCTTGTGGGCAGTTAACTCGCTCATACCTTTGCGGAATTCCTTGATACTTTTGCCGACAGCAGCACCCATTTCGGGGAGCTTCTTAGGTCCAAAGACCAAGAGGGCGATAACGAGAATAACGATAAGGTCTAGTCCGTGAAATCCTGGAATCATGATGTGTACCCTTTCTGCTTTGCTGTATGTATACAGTTTAGTATTTATGCGGATATACTTTCCGCATCTATTCAATTTGTATTTCTACTATATTTTACTACGACGATAACGAACATTTGGATCACTATTGCAAACTTCTCAGTACCTACGATGCATGATGCCAACGACATTGACTATGTTGACGACGGGCGCCATGAATGAGGCCCCCTACCACGGTTATGCGCCGCATACAGAGTTAGGGAAAAGCTGTTTGGATAATGTCCTGACCAGCTAGAGCTGACTCCACCATCTGTATGCCTTCCATGCCGAGACCGAGTAGGCCAAGTCCTGCTGAGCCAAGCGCCACAAGTCTGACGGCGCTGCGTCGATTGACACGGCGTGTTGCAACAGAGTACTGCTGTTGCTGCATCTCGCTAGCTTCCTGGCGCACAGAGGCACGCAGGCGCTGCTCTAGCCCATCGGGAGTAGGTGCTATGCTACCATAGTGGCGTAACAGCAGTGTTTCGAGAGAGTCATTCTGCATACAAACTCCGATTATTACAGCGAACAAAGGATATACATGAGAGATCACAGGTGGCGTGATGCCAGAGCCGTCGATTTCCAAATATGATCCTTATTATTGTGCTGTCTAGATGCGTGTGTGTTATCAGTTGTGTTGGCGGTGTGAGTGGCTTGATCAAAAAGTTCTTCGCTACTCTCACGGGCATATTCTTGTTGAAACAGTTTTCTGGCTCGTGCTAGGCGTTGCCGAACGGCTGGCTCCTTCAGATCTAACAGGGTTGCGATCTCAATTGATGAGAGACCACCAACAATTGAAAGAAGGAGGCACTCGCGCATAGCCTCTGGTAAGCGTGCCATAGTGCGTTGTACCATATCTTGTTCAGCAATCGTTTCAGCCATATCGCCTGTGTCCCTTGCGCCATACCCGACGGGCTGGACAGGAGCAGCTTGTTCATTCATGGTTTCGCTATCGTTCTCTGTCACGAGGCGTGAGAAGGGAATAAAACGAAAGATAGTACGCCGTCGCCGCTGCATGCGAACTGTGTTGACTGCAATACGCAGGAGCCATGCTTTTGCATGGAACTGTATACCACTCGCAGTACGGGCAGCATCGATTCCCCTCAGAGCTTGGTGAAAGGTCTCTTGTGTCAGGTCCTGGCTCTCCTCCCAATCGTTGGTTAGCCCATAGATGGTATGAAAGACCAGTTTGTAATATTCATGAATGAGTGCTTCTACTGCCTGGGCAGCTGGTAAGATATCCACATACAACTCGTTTCACATGGTGTAGTTTGCGCTACACTAATAGAGATGCATGAACATGGGAGATTGTGACAAGATAAAAAGGGAAAATTTCCAAGATAAACAGTATGGCTGGCTACACGCTGCATGAACATACTATGCCTTATGCAACGTGTAGCCAGCCATACTGTTTATCGTGAGTGTTCGTCGATATAATCTTCGGCTTCTTGTACTGTCGTGATTTTTTCTGCATCTTCATCCGAGATTTGCAGTTTGAACTCTTCCTCAAGAGACATGATGAGTTCCACTAGATCGAGAGAGTCAGCATTGAGGTCTTCGACGAAAGAAGCACTCGCAACAACCTCGCTCTCATCAACACCTAGCTGATCAACAATAATTTTCTTGAGTCGTTCCTGAACAGTTGTCACTATTTCACCTCGCTTTCAGTTTCCGGGATGGGCAGTTGTTGTGCCCGATTAAATATAGTGCCCAGGACGCCATTAATGAAGCGGCTGGACGTGTCACTGCCAAACGTTTTTGCAAGCTCCACCGCCTCATTGATAGCGGCTTTTGCTGGTACCGTATTATTAAACAGAATCTCGTAGATTGCAAGTCTCAGAATATTCTTGTCAATACGGGCCATTTGTTGCAAAGGCCATTCGCGTGCTGCGCTTTGGATATGTGCATCAATATCGGCGAGGTGGTCGCAAACGCCCAGAAGCAGTTCTTTGGCATATTCTACCACTTTGGGTTGCAGATGGCGCTCCTCGGCATGGCGATGCAAAACCTCTGTAGGAGTGTGATGCGCAGTATCGTATTCATAGAGTGTTTGCAGTGCGATCATTCGCGCCTGTCTGCGTATTCCTGGCATAATATCCTCGAAACGTTCCTGCCTCACACAGGCAATATACCATAACATTACGGTTGAGTCTATCTGTGCTCTGCTGTCTGTATAACGTATCACTTTGCCTCATGTATACATGGATTTTCATCGTTTATGCAACATCTTGTATGTATACGCTGACTTCGTGTACATGCATGCCCACCATTTCCTTTATAGCTGCCAGCACTTCTTCCTGTACGGCTGCGCCTATTTCAACAATGTTGGATCCGGATGTGACGACGAGATAAAGGTCGGCAGAAACAGTGTTGTCATTGTTTCTCTCCCTGTCCTATTATACATCGTTCTATGCGCTGAAACACTGTCTTATAATAGTCCCATATCTCGTACAGTTTGTGCTGCTTCTGCAACTTCGGCAACGGTGCCAATATTCAAGAGAGTTGCCCCTTTGACAATACGTTTGACCATGCCAGTCAGTGCGGTTCCGGGGCCGATCTCGATAAACACTGTGACACCCGCATCGCTCAAATATTCTATACTGTGTGTCCATTGGACGGAGGATGCAACCTGTTGAGAAAGCTCTTCCAGAAATGCTGAAGCCTTTACAATAGGTGTCGCATGGATATTGCTGATCACAGGAATGGTGGCATCATGTAGTTGGGCATCTGCAATGGCTGGCATTAATGCCGCAATGGCTGGTTCCATAGTTGGTGAATGAAAAGCCGCACTGACAGCGAGTGGAATAGCTCGTTTCGCTTTACGGGTTTTCGCTAAGGCGATAGCTCTGTCTAGCGCTTGTCGTTCACCGGATATGACAATCTGGCCGGGTGCATTATAATTTGCCACAGTCACTTTTCCCAGACCGGGATGTTGATGTAGCGCATTTGGATCGTGTGTGAGCAGTTCGGCGATCACCTGTTTGGTAGCTTCCTGACAAATCTCCTGGAGTATCTCCGCGTCCATGCCAATAATAGCAGCCATGCCGCCAGGGCAACGTGTTCCTTCCTGATGCATGAGTCGCCCACGTTCGCGTACGAGCAATGCGGCATGCTCCAGATCGAGTGCGCCAGAGGCCACCAGTGCTGCAAATTCTCCAACACTATGTCCAGCGGTGTACGCGGGAGTGAGTGGAAGTGCCCACGAAGGGACGATAGGTGAAGAAAGACGCTCCTGAAAGGCGGCAAGAAAAGCGAGGCTAACAGTGACGATAGCAGGTTGAGCATTGATCGTTTCGCGCAACGCCTCTTCCGGGCCTGTAAAGCACAAGGTACTCAGTGGAATGCCCAGCGCGGTATCTACGGTTGTAAAGACCTGTTGTGCGGCAGGGGAGGTTGCGAAAATATCAGCACCCATCCCTACAGCTTGGCTACCCTGCCCAGGAAAAAGAAAGGCGACTTGTGTCGTCATGGTTCTTCTGTTTCGTGTGTAGATGGAATACAATTTCTCATTCAGACATGGTGAATAAGAAATTGTATTCCTCTATTACTTCTGGTTCTTTGGTAAGAACACTTGACGCCCACGGTAATAGCCGCAGTTGGGGCAAGCATGATGCGAAAGTCTTGGCCTGCGGCACTGTTTGCAAACAACCAACTGTGGTAAGTCCAGGTGCTGGTGTGAGCGCCGATCACCCTGGCGGGCATGCGATGTACGTTGTTTTGGTAGTGCTCCCATTGATCATTTCTCCTCTTCCACCAGTAATATCTGTCGTACTTGACCATTGCCACGAGCGGGGCCGATAAATCAGGCCCCTACGACGGGTATTACGAATGATTTTCCAATAATTTTGAAAGTATACTCAAGCGTGCGTCAACCTCTGGCTTACATTCACATGGACCAAGGTTCAGATCATGTCCGCATTGGGAACACAGACCCGCACAATCTTCTTTGCAAAGTGTCACCATCGGGATAGCGATCAGGACATGTTGGCGTATCGCCTCAGTCAAATCGACTTGATGGTGCTCGTCGATGGGGAACACGTCGTCCTCATCAATAGGTGGAAGTGGTGCGCCTGTGACCACATCCACGGTTGGATAAAAGCGCTCTTCAAAGGTTACATGCATGGACTGCTCGAATTCGCGCAAACAGCGTGTGCATGCGAGCTGTACTGTTAGATCAACCCAACCGTTGACTAACAATCCCTGGTTGACGCGTCGCATACGCACACGCCCACTCAGTGGACCAAGCAGCTTAAGGTCTTCGTCAAGCTGAACGTTTTCTTCATCAATATCAGCTTCAAATGAAGCCCCGACGTGGGATTTCATGAGTTGCGCCATATTAAAGATCATAATAGGATATCCCTCCACATACTAGTACCACGTTTGTGGCACCCCACAACGAGATGAAATGGTAATTAGGGTAAATATAGCATGGCGCAACACACCACAAAGATTGCTTTTTGGTGCTTGCTTATTATAGACAAGGTATATCGTATGTGTCAAGCCCTCTATCTAAAAATTGGGGCCACCCATGGTATCGTTGGCAAGTGAGGCGCGGCGCGGCGTAGGATATGTTGTCATGTGAGCATTATGGCCGTCTTCGCCTCCCTCTTGTTCCTCTTGTGATTCTTCATCTTCTGCGAAGACCTCTTCATATTTTTGCTCTTCCAGGCTTTCCAGCCCTCTTTCGATACTGAGAATCGTACGGCTGATCTCATCTTCGATGCTTGAGAGATGTTCACGTAGGTTGTGCAGTGTCTCCATCGCATATGCATCGGCCTCTGCCCTCATTTGTTCTGTTTTTTCCTCTGCCTGACGAACCAACGCCTGTGAACGCTCTTCGGCGGTGTGTAGCAAACCTTCGTGGTTGATAGCGCGTTCAGACTCCTCACGTGCTTTGCTCAGAAGCATGGTAGCTTCTGCTTGCGCTTGTGCGAGAATACGTTCTCGGTCTTGGAGCACACGTCTTGCTTGCTTAATCTCTTCAGGAACGGATGTGCGCATCTCCTCAAGGACAGAGAGAATGTCGGCTTCCCTGAGCATGATTTGATTGACCAGAGGCACTCTGCGACTACTGGCGATGAGGTTATCTAGGCGATCTACAAGATATAAAATATCCATGGTTGCCCCTCTTTCCTCTTTCCAGGCTCCAAAGCTATTCTTAATAATAGATTCACGTGGTCTCCTTGCCGTGCTGTTTGCGTTGTAAGGCCCGTATCACAGTTGCTGGCAGCATATCGGTGACATTTCCACCGAGACGCGAGACTTCTTTGAGCAAGGACGAACTGACAAAGAGATTGTCCAGGTTGGTAAGCAGACACACCGTGTCGATCTCAGGTGCCAGTTTGCGATTCATCAGCCCTTGTTGAAATTCGGCGTCAAAATCGTTGGGTGAACGAAGTCCTTTCACGAGAACGTGAGCACCAGCAGAGCGTGCATAATCTACTGCTAAGCCTGTGAATTTATCAACACGGATGTTTGCTAATCTCTCGGTGGCAATCACCTCTTGCCAGAGGGCGACCCGCTCATCGACTGAGAACAGCAGATTTTTCGCTGGTAACGCATAGACTGCAACAATTACTGTATCAAATAAATATGCCGCTCTACAGGCGATATCGAGATGCCCATTGGTCAGCGGGTCGAAACTGCCTGGATAGACTGCTATCAGTTTATTGTCACCGTTCACACGCAACTTCCTTTACTGATAAAAACGTGCCTATGAGCACAATCCTTGGAAACCTGAAAGTATTCTCTATTAAATCATATCACTGCTTATTCGGCAATGGGGTACATTCATGAATTCGTCGTAGGGGCCTGATTTATCGCGCCCATACGCATCAAGCTAAGAACGGGTGAGTTTACAGTAGGGACGGGGGCGGCGTGGCGAGATGGGTCCCCAC
>JRHI01001118.1_pt1 | contig 24365 bp, 24 predicted proteins | sample 215371 | NCBI WGS metagenome assembly JRHI01 (sample SAMN02929681, study PRJNA255918) | sediment metagenome | biome: cave system; feature: Ice Cave; material: Sediment; isolation source: sediment from deep within a dark volcanic ice cave with no known source of... ...
GAAGCCCCAGTGCTTCCATCGGGAACGATCTCGCTCTAGGCCGATGTCAGTTCGTGGGCGGCTTGCGCGCCGTCTCATAGGTCTGCGTCGCCGACGGACCGCCATTGCCCCGCAACAGCGCGGCCGCGATGAATCCGACTGCGGCAATCGTCAATAGCGCAGCGATCACGATCTCGCGCATCCATCGTCGCGCCCGCCGCTGATGGGGATGCTCGCCAATATCGGAACGATTCTCCATCGCAGAATAAAGGCTGGCGCAAAGGAGCTTTTCCAGAGCGCCAAAAGCCGCGCGACAGATCGGCACAGAGCCACGCGGCCAGAGGCCCACCGCCCTAGAGACCACGCATCACGCAGCCCAGCACCAGGACGAGGTAGGCGCCCCACATGGCGTAGAACTGCGTCGTGTCCCCGGTGAGATAGGGAACGGTCGCGCCGAAGAAGCGCGAGAACAGCACCGCGAGCGATAGAACGATGGACAGCGTGAAGATCAGGATTCCTGGAGCTTTCAAAGCCATAAGTTCGTTCTCCCTCTATGGCCCTGCAACCCGAGCCCGGCGACGACTCGCAAGAACGGATACCGATCGGCGCGGCTTATAGCAGCGAGCGCGAGCGCCACGACAGGGCAGACCGCAAATGGCTTGTGGGTAACCCGGGGATAGAGATGAAATCAGGGGTCAGGGGTTAGGCTTGAAACTCAACTCCTGACCTCCCCTGGCCCTGATACCTGAACCCTGTGCCCGCCACGACCACCTCGATGGCGCCGCTGGTGATGGTGGGGTGGGAAATGCGGATGCCGAGCACGCCGTCGTAGCCCAGCTCCCGGGCTCGCTCCGACAGCACTTCCAGCGCGCGCGCGATCGTCTGATCCAGCAGCGCCTCGTACTTCGTCATGTGGCCGCCGATGGTGTTGATGACGGCCTCGCGCATGTCGCGCAGGATGTTGGCGCCGCTGACGGCGCAGGCATAGACCATGTCGCCCTGCTCGATCGGGCGGTCCGGGATGATCTCGCTCGTGACCAGCCGCATCAGCGGCGGCCTCCGCGGCCGCCCGGCCGCTGCACGACGATCCTGGCCCGCGTGCCGAACAGCAGCCGCTTCATCATCAGCAGAAGAGCGACGGCGAGGAACGCCGCGGCCAGAAGGGAAGCCGGGTGCTTCTCCCACAGCAGCATTGGGCTCACGCGGCCGTCGAGCACGAGGCGCAGATGCTCCAATATCAGGTTCGGGTCGGGCATCGAGTTGGCCTGCAGCATCATGCCGACGGCTGCCGCTTGGTCGCTCGAGGCGAGGATCGCATCCCGCACTCGGGGCTTGCCGAGTTCCGCCATGCGCGCGGGCGTTTGGGCCACCGCCTGCAACACGCGCTGGGCGGAGGCTTTGTCGAGGCTCGTAAGATAGCGCGAGAGGCTGTCGAGCTGGGTCTCGTCGAGCACGCGCGCCAGGGACTTGAGCTCTGCCGTCTCCAGCTCGAAGAGCGGTGTGCGGGCCGCCGGCGTGAGAGACGCGAGCCGCGTGATGGCGAGGCGGTCTTCCAGCCCGAGCAGGCGCTGCAGGCTCGCCTTGGTGAACGCTTCGGGCTTCGCGCGGCGATGCACCTCGTATTCGACCACCTTCGGCAGGCTGTTGCCGGCAACCGCCGACCATTGCAGCGCCGCCTCGAGGGATCGTGCCTCGCGGGCAATCTCGATCGATCCCGGCGGCAGGCCGGTCACGGCGCGATGCAGGGTGCCGTCGTCCAGCCGCTTCAGGACGCCGGGCTCACCTTCGCCGGCCAGCACCAGGGCGACGATCTCGTCTAGCCGCGGCATGTCGTCGGGCTTCACCGTGTCCAGGAAGCGCTTGAAGCCGTCCTGCCGCTCGGCAATCTCCAGCACCTTGGCGTGGGCGCGGCGGAACTCGAGCCAGATCTCCACCACACGCTCGGCGGTCTTGTCGGAGATCTCCTTGACGCTGTCGTGGATCTGCTCGGCGATGGACTTGGCCAGCTCCTCGCGAACCTTGTCCTTGGTCGTCTTCGCCTTCATCTCGTCGGCGATGATGGGCAGCACACCGTGCCTGAAGTCCCAGATGTCCTTGGCAATGAGCACGACGCCGACGCCGCTGGCCACCACCGACACGAGGCGGCTCAGAATCGAGCCGACGATCCGCTGGCCGATGCGAGCCGCCATGTTGGCGAGCTGACGGCGCACCACCAGCACCACCGTGCCGGCTATACCCTCGCTGCCTTCGACCAGCACCTGCCCCGTCGAGACCTGTGCGCCGCCCTTGGCGGGGTCGATGGAGTATTCCTTGCCGGCACCGTCGGCGACGATGCGCGCGACGGTCGAGCCGTAGCGGCGCCCGAGGAACGCCTGCATGCATTGCGTGGCCGGGCCGGCCGTGTCGATGGTGGCTAGCTCGATGCGTTTGCCGATTTCCTTGCCGAGCCCCGTCGCCAGCCCCTCGATCGCCTTCTTCATCGGGTCCGACCGGTAGACGCGCTCGGCGGCGGTGGTGGCGAGCTCCTGGGCCTTCTCGCGCGACGCCAGCGTTGACCACAGCTTGAACCAGCTCGACTCCTCACGCACCTCGCCAATGGCCCGATCGACCTCGCGGTCGATGATGTCGTCGATGTTGCCCCGTCGCCATTCGTCGGCAACCAACACCTTGTAGTCGACGTTGGCGAGGCCGCTCTCGAGACCCCGGCGAGTCAGCGTCTCGATGGCGGCGCGAAAGCCGTTCTCGTCACGGGCCTGGCAGGCCTCGTATTCGGCGCGCGTCATGGCAGATGCGGCTTGCGCGATCGGCACTTGCGCTAAGATCAATGCGGCAGCGGTGAGGCAGGAAACAGCTGGTCGAATGCGGTTGAAAGCCGTGCTCACAAGACTGCTCGCCTTTGCCTCGATGCCCCGATACTGGCGCAAATATGGGGATCCCCGCACGAAATGCTCAGCCCTGACCTAAGCACAAAAAAAAGAATGCAATGCGGCAGTCCCACAACGTTCGTTCATGCAACGCATCACTTTCGTCTAATCGCCACCGCTCGGCCAGCGACGCGAGCTGCACCGCTCTGGTTGCATCGGCCGAGCCTGCGTGCAATGCACCCCATGGGGCCGACGCGTCCACGGGGGGAGACCGTGAACTGGGTGCTGCTTGCCATCCTGGCGTATGTGCTCGTCCAATTCGCCATCGGCACGTGGGTTTCCCGGCGCATGGCGAGCGAAGCCGACTACATCCTCGCCGGCCGCCGCCTCGGTGTTGGCTTGATTACATTTTCAGTCTTTGCCACCTACTTCGGCGCCGAGGCCATCGTGGCCTCGGGCGGGGCGGTGTATGAGAAGGGGCTTACCGGGGCGTTGGTCGACCCTGTCGGCTACGCGGTTGCCATCATACTCGTTGGCGTGTTTTTCGCGCGGGCGTTGTGGAGTCGCGGGCTCACTACCTTTGCGGACCTTTTTCGGCACCGCTACTCGGCCGGCGTGGAACAGCTTGTAGTCGTCGTGCTGGTGCCGGGCTCCGTCATCTGGGCGGCGGCCCAGGTGCGTGCCTTCGGCCAGATCATGAGCGCCAACTCGGGCCTGGGTCTTGTGGCGGCTATTACGCTCGCCGCGTTCCTTGTTGCAGCCTACTCGGTCGTCGGCGGGCTGCTGGCGGATGCGGTCACCGATGTGATCCAGGGACTCGCCGTGGTCTTCGGCCTGATCCTGCTCGGCGCTGTCGTGGCCATTCACGTGGGAGGCATCCCGGCGGGCCTCGCCCGGCTCGAGCCGGAGCAGCTCCAGCTCTTCCGCGCCGATGCCGGGTTGCCGGACATGCTCGAGCAGCTCGCCGTTCCGATCGGCGGCACGATTGTGGCCGTGGAGCTGATCTCACGCTTTCTCGGTGCGCGCACGGCCGAGGTAGCCCGCCTCGGCACGGTGCTTGGCGGCGCGATGTATCTGGTGATCGGGCTGATCCCGGTATTTCTCGGGCTGATGGCCCCCCACGTCACCGGAACGGTGCCGGATTCGGAACAAGTCGTGCCGCGGCTGGGGGAGGTTTTCTTGCCGGGCGTGCTCTACGTCGCCTTCGTCGGCGCGATCATCTCGGCTATACTTTCCGCCGTCCACGCCGCCCTCCACGCGCCGGCTTCGCAGATCTCCCACAACATCGTCCTGCGGCTGATCCCCGGCATGACGGATCGGGGCAAGCTGTGGTCCGTGCGATTCACCGTCATGGCGCTCAGCATCGTCGCTTATCTGCTCTCCGTGACCTCGCAGCGCATTCACGATCTGGTCGAAACGGCATCCGCCTTCGGCAGCGCCGGGGTATTCGTGACGGCGCTGTTCGCGCTCTTCACCCGCTTTGGAGGGTCTGCCAGCGCCTACGCCTCGGTGGCGGCCGGCATGCTGGTGTGGGCCGCAGGTAAGTACGCCGTGGGACTGGCCACGCCCTACCTTTTCGGGTTGCTGGCGGCTACGATCGCCTACGTCGGTGTTGCTTTGCTGGAGCTCCGACGCAAATGAACAATTATTCAGAAATAGGAGGCGTGGCGCTTAAGCCTGCGCTGCCCCTCCGGATTCGCTGCGGCCTTCTGTCCCGATCAGCGTTAATTATTCCTAATCCGATCTCGAACTACGTTACCTTTCGGCGGTAAGCGCATGCGTTGTACACGCCGCGCTATTGCTGGTTGCCATCGCTGAGCGAAAGGTTAACGTAAACGTGATCGAAACTGATTGGCATGCCAGCGGATGGGGGTTAAAGAGGCCATCGTCGGCGCGGCTCTTGGGCCGAGGCGGAGCAGATCTGTCAACGGGTTCCATCAACGTGTCGCGTGTGCGTGTGAAGTGCCGCCTGTTGGTCGATTTTGATGGAACGATTGCTTCCGTCGATACGACGGACCATCTCCTCGAGCGTTTTGCGGCTCAGGCCTGGCGGGATATCGAGGAGGATTGGAAAGCCGGCCGCATTGGTTCGCGCGAATGCATGGTGCGCCAGATTGACTTGGTGCGGGCGAGCCAGGCCGAAATGGATGAGTTCGTCGCCGGTATCGAAATCGATGCCGAGTTTCCCGCCTTCGCCGAACTCTGCGCGCGACTGGGCCACAGCATTACGGTTGTATCGGACGGGCTCGATCGCATGGTCGAGGTGGTGCTGCGGCGTCATGGCCTCGAGCTGCCCTACTACGCCAATCATCTGGAATGGTGCGGCGACGATCGCTGGCGCCTCACCTTCCCGCACGCGCGCAGCGATTGCCAGTCTCTGTCTGGCACCTGCAAGTGCAACTTCGTCGCCGACGCGCCGCGCGAGTTGTCGATCGTAGTGGGTGACGGACGCTCCGACTTCTGCATCGCGGGCCGAGCGGATCTGGTGCTGGCCAAAGGCGCCCTGCTCGACCATTGCATCGAGACCGATCTACCCCATGTCGCGTTTGCCGATTTCGGCGACGCGACCGAGATTCTGGCGGGCTGGCTCGAAGGCCGCATCACCACCGACCTCGACCAGCAAGCGCAGAGAGCGGAAGACTGAGGGAAGAAGAGCCAGCTGACATGCACGAGCTCTTGATGCGGCCACCTGGCCATGCCGCCAGGGTCGACGATGTGAACGGCGAGACGTCGGAACGGGAGCTTCTGGCGCTTGAAGCCATGTACTGCTCGCACGGCGACACCGTGCACTACACTAATCCGCCGAAGATCTTCGAGAGCTGCGAGGGCTCCTTTCTCTACGATGCGCAGGGCCGCCCGTACCTCGATCTGCAGATGTGGTATTCGGCCGTCAATTTCGGCTATCGCAACCCCCGTCTGAACGAGGTGGTGCGGCGCCAGCTCGACCGGTTGCCGCAGCTGGCGAGCCAGTACTTGCACCGTGAGAAGATCGAGCTCGCCGCCATGCTGGCGAAGCTGGCCGAGCAGAAGTTCGGGCTGAAAGGCCGCATCCACTTCAACGTCGGAGGCAGCCAGGCGGTCGAGGACAGCCTGAAGCTCGTGCGCAACGCCAAGAACGGCAAGAGCCTGATGTTCGCCTTCGAGGGCGGCTATCACGGCCGCACGCTCGGCGCCTCCGCCATCACCTCCTCCTACCGCTATCGCCGGCGCTACGGCCACTTCGGAGATCGGGCCCAATTCGTGCCATTCCCCTACCATTTCCGCGGCCCCAAGGGGATGAGCAAGGAGGAATTCGGGCACCACTGCGTCAAGCAGTTCGAGCGCCTGTTCGAGAGCGAATACAACGGCGTGTGGGACCCCAAGACCGGCCAGGCGGAATACGCCGCATTCTACGTGGAGCCGGTCCAGGGTACCGGCGGCTACGTCATCCCGCCGAAGAACTACTTTACCGGGCTGAAGCGCGTGCTCGACCAGCACGGCATCCTGCTGGTGGTGGACGAGATTCAGATGGGCTTCTACCGCACCGGCAAGCTCTTCTCGATCGAGCATTTCGGCGTCACGCCGGACGTCATCGTGTTCGGCAAGGCGCTCACCAACGGCCTCAATCCGCTGGCAGGCATCTGGGCACGTGAAGAGCTCATCAACCCGGAGGTCTTCCCGCCCGGCTCCACACACTCCACGTTCAGCGCCAATCCCATGGGCACCGCCGTGGCGCTCGAAGCCATGAAGATGATGGCCGAGACCGACTACGAGATGATGGTCGTGGACAAGGGCGCCTATCTGCTCGAAGGGCTTAAGGAGCTGAAGCGCCGCTACAAGATCATCGGCGACGTGGACGGCCTGGGAATGGCGCTGCGCATGGAGATCTGCGAGCCGCACGACAGCTTCACGCCATCGAAGGCGATCGTCGACCGCATGGTCGACGAGGGGCTGAAGGCCGATCTGGAGGTCGACGGCAAGAAGTACGGCCTCGTGCTCGATATCGGTGGCTACTACAAGAACGTCATCACGCTCGCGCCGAGCCTCCATATCACCAAGCACGAGATGGACTTGAGCCTGAAGCTGCTCGACCGCGTCTTGCATCGCGTCAGCAAAGAGTGAGGTGGTCGCACGCGAAATCGGTCCCGTCTGTTCAAAAAGGGCATTCCCGGAACCACTTTACCGGTTGCGGGTTTGGGGCATCGAGGCAGCCTCCCAAGAACAAACGATTTTGCCGTTGCCACCCAGGCAAGGAAGAGGCGGACCTGCCGGGTTGTGACAAGTCGCACACTCGCTGGGGAGTGCTGCGGCAAGCGTCGAATGTGAACTGCCGTCGTCGAGAATGGAAACCCATCGGGTGTGCATGAGCAATGACTGAACAAGACAAAGAGCCAAACACGGACAGGGAAGTTGCGGAGCAGCGGCAGCCCGCTCCCGACGAGCAGATCCGCGGACAATTCATTCGCGGCGGGCGCCTCGGTGTATTGCTCGTGCATGGTCTCGGAGGAACGCCGACCGAGCTCAGCTTCATCGCGCACGGTCTCGCTCGCGCCGGCCACACCGTCTATTGCTGCCAGCTCGCCGGCCACTGCAGGACGCCCGAAGAGTTGCGGCGCTCGACGTGGCGGGAATGGTACGCCAGTGTCGAAGCGGCCCACGACCGGCTGAGAGAGCATTGCGACATCATTGTTGCGGGTGGCCTGTCGATGGGCGGCATCCTGGCAACGCACCTCGCCCATAACCGGCCCGATGGTGTGCACGGACTGCTGCTCTTTGCCCCCACGCTCAAGCTCGACGGCTGGTCGATGCCTTGGTACTCGCGGTTGCTGCACTACATCCGGCCTCTGCCGATCAGGTTCGAGTTCGACCTCACCGAGCGCGAGCCCTACGGCTTGCGGGACGAGCGCGTTCGCGCCCTGGTGCTTTCCAGCATGCAGAGCGGAGATGCCAACCTCGCCGGCACCTTCAGCACGCCGATGCGGTGCTTCGCCAACTTCAACGCGCTGGTCTCGGTGGTGAAGCGCCAGCTCGGCTCCGTGCGCCAGCCCGCGCTCATCGTCCACCCGCGCCAGGACGACATGGCAAGCCTCAAGAACGCCCACTATCTGCAGGCGCACCTCGGCGGGCTGGTCGATACGCTGGTCCTCGATGAGAGCTACCACATGGTCACGCTGGATCAGCAGCGTCACGTCGTGGCGGAGCGCACGGGGCGTTTCGTGAGCTGGCTCGAGGGGGCAATTATCGCAAAGGGCGAGATCGCCCGCATGATCAGAGGTATCAGTGGAGAATGATCGCGGCGCCTTGCGGTTCTTGGCAACCAAGTGGTCCGCGCCCGTGCTGCGTTCATGAACGAATGTCGTCGCAAACTGGCGGAAGCTCGCTTCCGGCCCCGATCACGAGGAAAAAATGGGGCAAATTGAAGCGCTCGAGGGCTTGGCCGAGGGGCCTCCGTGGCTGAATGGGGCCTTTTCGCGCGCGCAAGGCGCCCCAACTGCCATGTCGGGAGCTCCGGCGGCTCTTGTTGGTCGTAATGACCGCCACATGGCCTTATATAACAACGACACGTTAGATTGCTGGACCAGCGGCAGCGTTGCAGCAGCCACGTTCCGCTGGCAGTTCCGTACGTCCGCAATCGCAAGTCCACCCCGGCACTGCGCCGGGGTAAAACCCAGTTGGTGATCCGCGCCGCGATGACGTTCACGTTGGCTTTCCGCAACCTGTTTCACGATCGGATCCGGCTCGCCGTGACCATGGTGGGCATCCTGTTCTCGATCGTGCTGGTTGCCGTACAGCTCGGCCTGTACCTGGGAGCCCGCAACATCATCGTGTCGATGATCGACCGGTCCGACGGTGATCTGTGGATCATGGCCTACGGCACCAAGAACTTCGAGGAGGCGCAGCCGATCAACGTGCGCGAAAAATTCGCTGCGCTGTCGACCCCGGGCGTCGCCAAGGCCGTGCCCATCGTCGTCTCGTTCACGGACTGGCGTAAACCGACTGGCGGCACCACGCTCGTGGTCACCATCGGCACCGACGCCGAGGAAGGCGGCCTCAAGCCGTGGAACGTGGTCGAGGGCGACGTTTCGGGCCTCGGCGCACGCGATGCAGTGATCGTAGACAAGAGCTATCTGTCGGACCTCGGTCTCAAGGGCGTCGGAGACACGGCCCAGATCGGCGCATCGAGGGTGCGCGTCACCGGCATGACCGACGGGATTCGGTCGTTCACCGTCACGCCTTACGTTTTCACAACGCTCACTCGCTCGCGCAGTCTGCTCGACATGCCGGCCGAAAACGTCACCTACGTCCTGGTCAAGCTGGCGCCGGGCGCGGACGTTCAGAGCGTGCGCCGCCAGTTGCGCGAAAAGGTGACCGACAACAGCGAAGTGCTGACCAAAGCCGAATTCCACGACCGCAGCCTCAACCATTGGCTGTTCGCGACCGGCGCCGGCGTGGCGCTGATCGGCGGAGCCATTCTGGGGCTGGTCGTCGGCACGGTGATCGTGGCGCAGACGCTCTACTCGAGCACCAAGGACCACATCAACGAGTTCGCCACGCTGCGTGCGCTGGGCTCGTCTTCGGGCTACATCCACCGAGTCATCCTCGCACAGGCGGCATTGAGTGCCGTGCTCGGCTACGCGCTGGGCATGATCATCGCCATGACGGTCGTCTACATGAGCGAGCAGACACCGCTGCCGATCATCATGACGCCCGGCCTCGCTGCCCTACTGCTCGGACTGACGGTTGCAATGTGCGCCATCTCCGCCCTGTCGGCGATCGGCAAGGTGATGCGGATAGATCCAGCAGTGGTATTCAACCGATGAGTGCGGACGGCAGCAGCATCGCAATTGCACCCAGCGCCGCGCCCGGCATTGTGCCCACCGCCAATGTCGTGCTGGAGGCGCGCAATATCGTCAAGGAGCTGGGGCAAGGAGCGCGCAAGACACGGGCGCTCAAGGGCGTGAGCCTGTCGCTCAACCCCGGCGAGTTGACCCTGCTCATGGGCCCGTCGGGCAGCGGCAAGACAACGCTGCTGTCGATCCTCGGCTGCATCCTGACGCCGACCGAGGGGACGCTGTGCATCGCCTCGCGTTCCACGGCGGGGCTTTCGCCGGAGGAGCTCGCCCGGCTGCGTCGCCGCCATATCGGGTTCATTTTCCAGTCCTACAACCTGTTCCCGACGCTGACGGCCGAGGAGAACGTGCGCATCGCGCTCGACGTGCGCGGCGAGCGTGGCTCGGACGCGATCGTGCGCGCGCAGCGGGCGTTGCAGCAGGTGGGCCTGCGCCACAAGCTCAAGTCGTACCCGGCCAACCTGAGCGGCGGAGAGCAGCAGCGGGTCGCGGTGGCCCGCGCTCTCGTCGGCGCACCCTCCGTCATGCTGGCCGACGAGCCGACGGCGGCGCTCGACAGCGAGAACGGAGTGGCCGTCATGCAGCTCTTGTCGGAGATTGCCAAGGATGCGAGCCGGGCAGTGCTCGCCGTCACCCACGACCCGCGAACCATTCCTTTTGCCAACCGCGTGCTGCGCATCGAGGACGGCCTGATCGTCGGCGAGGAGCGTCGCGCTGAAGGCGTCGAGACTGTGCACCAGCTGGCACGCAACAGAAAGCGCAAGGCCAATGCCTAGAGGCGATTCCTCTCTCAATATGCTGATCGTCGCGGCGATACTCGCGCTCGGCGTCGGCTATTACGTGCCGCAGACGTTCAGCGCCAAGCCGGCGATCGAGAGCGTCAAGTCCTCCGGCGACGGCGTAAAGGCCGACAGCTCGGCCAAGCCGAAAGCGGCGGCCAAGAGCGGCTGGGCGACGTCGGCCGCGGGCCGCGTGGAGCCGATCGGCGGCGAGGTGCGGATCGGCGCGCAGCTGCCGGGCCGCGTCGCGGAGGTGCTGGTTGCCCTCAACGACAAGGTTGCCGCCGGCGATCTTCTGGTGCGTCTCGACGACGAGGAGCTCATAGGTCGCGCCAATGCCGCGTTTGCGGAAGCGACGGTGCGCAAGCGCGAGCGCGACAACGCCGAGAGCTCCGCGGGCAAGCTTGCTCAGGATCGCAGATCCGCCGAGGACTCGGTGGCCAATGCGGAGCGGCAGCTCGTGCAGAACCGGGACGAGTTCGATCGCGCCTACAAGGCGCGCCGCAACGGCCAGGAAGCCGACCTCGAGAAGACGCGCGATGCGGTCAACAAGTCCAAGGAGCGGCTCGAGCAGGCCCGCACCAATCTGCGCAAGGCGCTCGCCGCCGACGGGCTGCCCGCGCCGACCCGTCCCGAGGTCGCGCTGACCGCTGCTCGCGCGGATCTCTCCGCGGCAGACGCGGCGCTGGAGCGCACGCGCGTCAGGGCTGCCTCTGCCGGCACCGTCCTGCAGGTCAATGCCAAGGCCGGCGAGACCGCGACGCCCTCGCCCGAGAACGCGTTGATCGTCATCGGCGACCTCTCCGGTTTGCGGGTCAGGGCGGAGATCGAGGAGCGCGACATCGGCAAACTGCGCGTAGGCCAGGCCGCGATCGTGCGCTCCGACGCCTTCCCCGGCAAGGATTTCGACGGCAAGATCGCCACTCTCGGGCAAGCCTTGGGCCCGAGTCGGCTCGGGCAGCGCGGACCTCGCAAGCCGACCGATGTCGACGTGCTCGAGGTGATCATCGATCTCGCCGGCCAGCCGCCGGTGCTGGCGGGCATGCGCGTCGATGTGTTCCTCAAGCCGGACACGACGGCCAGCGCGCCGCAGGCGAATTAGGCGCAGCCGGCAGTCCGACGTCGCAATCGATCTGGATCATTGCGACGGCGCTCCGGAACACTCACTAAAGAGGTCCCGCCCGCCCATTGAGCTTTCCCGGGCACTGCGTCATGTTAATCATTGGCCATGATTGCCGGCTCGGTGGTCAGGGCCGCAGAAGTGCTGCATAAGCCGCAACAAGCGAACGACGTTGGTGCGTTCCCGCGTTTGTCTAGAGGGATGCATGTTGGCTCGAGTGAAGAAATTCATGCTGGCGGTCGCTGTTGCGACTTTGGCATCACCGGCCGGCGCAGGCCCAGCCTTGCTCTTCGAAGCGGCCGACGGCCGGGTGCTCTATGCCGAGGACCCCGACAACCAGTGGCATCCGGCATCGCTGACCAAGATCATGACGGCTTACGTCACCTTCGATGCTCTCAAGGAGGGCAAGCTGACGATGGCGAGCAAGATCGGCTGCTCCGAGCTCGCCAGCAGCCAGTCGCCCAGTAAGGTCGGCCTGCCCGTCGGCGCCGAGATGACGGTGGAGACGGCGCTGCAGGCCCTCATCGTCAAGTCGGCCAACGACGTTGCGGTGATGCTGGCCGAGGCGGTTTCAGGGTCGCACGATGCCTTCGTGGAGCGCATGAATGCCACGGCTGCGCGCCTGGGCATGACGCGCACCAAGTTCGTGAACGCCAATGGTCTGCCGGCGACGGAGCAGGTCACGACGGCGCGGGACCTGGCCAGGCTCGCCTCAGCGGTCGTGCGCGATTATCCCGAGCATGCGCAACTGTGGTCGATGCTGGAGGTGCGGCTCGGCAAGCGGCGCCTGCACACGCACAACGGAATCCTCACCAACTACGCCGGCGCCGACGGCATGAAGACCGGCTTCATCTGCGACAGCGGCTTCAACGTGGTGGCCAGCGCCACCAGAGAGGGCCACAAGCTCATCGCCGTCGTGCTTGGCGAGCCCACCGGGGGGGAACGTACCGTGCGCGCCGCCAACATGCTCGAGCACGGGTTCAATACGCTCAAATGGAAGGCGCTGTTCGCACCCCAGACGCTCGAGACAATGCCGGTCGCGGAGGATGCCAAGGGCCCGATGACCATGCGTCAGGCCGTCATTTCTTACGAATGCGGCACAGGTGGCCGTCGTCGCGCCGTGACCAAGACGAAGAAGAAGGGTCCGGGGCAGGTTGTCTCGGAAAAAGCCGGCAAGCAGCAAAAGGCACCGGCCAAGAAGGCCAAATCGGCACAAAAGGCCGCTGCCTCCGCTTCACAGCCGTAGAGAACCGCAGCCGTCGCGGCGGTCGTTAAACAATCAGCTCGAGCTTGCTTCCCTGGTCCGGGCAGCCTCGCCCTTGCGGCGGCGGCTCGTCGTTCGCCGAGGGCCCATCCTCTCGGGGTGCCTGGCTTTCCGGCCGTGGCGAGGGAGGCAGCGGCTCAGGCCGCCGCTTCAGGTTGGGGGCAACCACGTCGGGCCCGCGCTCCGGCTTGCCCTGGGCTTCCGCCCCGCCTGCAAAAGCCGCCAATGCGAGCGCAGACAGGACGCCGATAGCTACTCTCGAGGCGATCGCGGCCTTCATCGCACCCTCCAAAGCTTCGATGTCACCGACCCATGGCGCCTCGGCTATGCGACGCGACGGCGCCTCCTGGCCTGCCCAACCAACTCGACACACACTTTGTTTCCAAGAATCTGCGTATTCTCCTCGCCCGCGCGGCCCGGATGCACCGTTAACTGTGGTGACCGGCCGGGTCCGTCGGCCGATATAGTCTTGGCGTCGATCTTGCTTCCCAGCGCATAGCACATCGCCGGGGACGCAAAGATGGCATCGGGTTGGCAATTCCACGAGGACACAACGCCCACGCCGGGGGAGGTCGAGGCCATGGTCGCCGTGCTGGAAGGCCGGCATGGCGCTTGGGCCGCCGACGTGGCCGAGTTCTTCTCCACGCTGCACAGCCTCAAAGGCGACGCCGGTCGCAAGCTGGGCGTGGGCCGGTGTGGCCGAGTTGGTACGTCGGAATGCCGAGGCACGTCTGGGGGAACAAGCCCCATGAGGATCTGAGTCTGGAAGTCTCACAAGACCCGAAGGTCGTGGCCTCACCGAGCCAGAGCACACTGGGAATCTCACTGCACGTCTACGCCGCGGATTTCGCGCGGCGGGCCGGGCAGATTTACCGTGCCGAAAGCGAGCGCTCGCGCACCCAGCGCAATGCCGTCACCGCGTTCACCGTGCGTGTCGCCAGCGCCGGCATTCTCTATCTGTCGCAAGTGGTGCTGGCGCGCTGGATGGGCGGCTACGAGTACGGCATCTACGTGTTCGTCTGGACCTGGGTGCTGGTGCTGAGTGGCCTGTCCCATCTGGGCCTGCCGACGGCCATGATCCGGTTGCTGCCGGAGTATCTCCAGCGTGGCGAGCATGGGCTGCTGCGCGGCCTGCTGCTGGGCGGCCGCGCCATTGCCGTCCTTGCCGGCACAGCCGTTGCGTGCGCGGCCCTGGCGCTCCTGTGGCTGATCGGGGATCGGCTCAACAGCCACTACGTCCTGCCCGTCTATCTGGCGCTGGCCTGCGTGCCGCTGTGCGCGCTGAGCGATGTGCAGGACGGCATCTGCCGCGGCCGCGGATGGATGATGGTCGGCCTGATGCCACCCTACATCCTGCGCCCGCTGCTCCTGCTCGGGTGCATGACTGCAGCACACCTCCTGGGCCTGCCGACCGAAGCCAGCACGGCTGCGGGCGCGGCCGTGGTCGCCACATGGGTGGCGGCGCTGGTGCAGATGCTGCTGGTCGAGCGCCGCTTCGGCCGTGAGATCGACAAGCCGAGCAGGCAATACGATTTCAAGCGCTGGTTCAGGGTGGCGCTGCCGCTGACGGCCATCGCCATCTGCGACATTGCCCTGCAGAACGCCGACGTGCTGATCGTTTCCGCCTACTTGTCGCCGACCGAGGTCGGCATGTACTTCGCTGCCGCCAAGACGATGAGCCTGATCATGTTCATCCACTACGCGGTGGGGAGCGCGGTTGCCAACCACTTCTCGGCGCTCAAGGCCCGCGGCGACCACGAGAGCCTCGAGGCGCTCGTGCGCGATGCCGTGAATTGGACGTTCTGGCCCTCGCTGATCGCCGCGGTTGCCATCCTGGCGCTCGGCAAGCCGCTGCTGTGGCTGTTCAGCCCGCAGTTCACCGCCGCATACCCCGTGATGTTCGTGCTCGCCATCGGCTTCCTGGCGCGCGCGTCGATGGGCCCGGCCGAGTTCATCTTGAACATGCTGGGCGAGCAGCAGCTTTGCGCGCTCGTGCTGGTCGTGTCGGCGGTCCTCGACGTGGCGCTCAGCTTCGCCCTCGTGCCGGTCTTCGGCATGATCGGAGCGGCGGCGGCGACATCGGTGGCGCTCATCACCGCTGCGGTCATGAATTATGTCGTCGCCCGCCGCCGCCTCGAGCTCGAGATTTCCATCTGGAACAGCTCCCGCGCGCGGTAGACGCCGCGCGGCGGTGTCAGCGCACCTGGAGGACGAGCTTGCCGCGCAAGTGGCGGGCCTGGCTCACCTTGTGGGCGGCAGCCGCCTCCGCGAGTGGAAAACGGGTGATCTCGGGGACGCGTATGGCCCCCTTGCCGACCAGCTCGACGATGCGGTCGAGGTGCGGGCGATCCCGGCCGACCTGAGGCCTCAGGGACTGCACGTCGCCCCGGGCCGGCTTCGGCGCCTGCGCACCGGAAGCGATGAATGCCGCGCGTCCGCCCGGCTTCAGAACGGCAAACGAACGCTGGGTCACGTCGCCTCCGACGGTATCGAACACGGCGTCGCAGCCGGACACCACCTTCGTGAAGTCCTGCGCGTTGTAGTCGATGATCTGATCGGCACCGATCCCGCGCAGATAGGCATGGTTTGCGGCGCTGGCGGTGGTGATCACGCGGGCGCCGATATGCTTGGCGAGCTGAATGGCGATGCTGGCGACGCCGCCCGCCCCGCCCTGGATGAGGACCGTCTCACCGGCCCGCAGCTTCAACGTGTCCTCGATGGAAACCAGCGCAGTGAGACCGGCAAGCGCGAGGGCGGCGGCATCGACATGGGAGATGCTGGCAGGCTTCCGCGCGACGATGGAGGCCTTGATGGCGATCCTCTCCGCGTAAGCGCCCTCCTGGCCCACGTCGCATACCGCGAAGACCGGATCACCCACGGCAAGGTCCTCGACTCCTTCTCCCAACGCGCTGACAACCCCGGAGAAGTCGCGTCCCAGGACGTAGGGAAATTTCGTCTGCGGATAGGACTCGCCGGTACGCACCTTCCAGTCGGCGCCGTTGACGCTCGCGGCATGAATATCGACGACCACCTCGCCGCGCTTGGCCACAGGATCGGGCAAGACGCCATATTTCAGCTCTTCCGGTCCGCCGTGCCGTTCTATGAAAACTGCTTTCATTGTCGCCTCCCTGCGTCAGCCCATCCACATGGCCATTCGCGCCGGGTCTCCTGAAACAAACCGGCTACGTCGGCGCTTTCTCGCAAAGTGGGCGGGGACGACGATGATACCCACCACGCACCGCACTTGGGAAGGCTGGTTGGAGAAGACGGGCTGGGTGCCGGGCTCGGCCTCGTGGTCGGCGTGACGCCCAGGCTTGTCGGCGACACGACCGACGCGAACGTGGTGGCGGTTTGCCCTGCCGTATCGTGCGGACGACCTGGGCACATCCACTCGTAGTATGCGGCCGCTCCGGGATGCGCGCTGCCTCACGCGGTGGCGAGACGCGACTGCTCCGGTCGCCCGCGGATGTCGAAGAACAGGGCCTGGCTGATGATCGCCTTCACGTTGTCGGGGTGGAACGGCTTGGTGATGAGGAACGTCGGCTCGGGGCGCGTACCGGTCAGCAGCCGTTGCGGGTAAGCCGTCACGAAGATCACCGGCACCGAGAACGTGCGCAGGATCTCGTTGACGGCATCGAGGCCGGAACTCCCGTCCGCGAGCAGAATGTCGGCCAGAACGAGGCCCGGCCGCGCCCGTTTGACCGCCTCGACGGCCTGCCGCTCCGTGCGGGCGATCTTGACCACGCGATGGCCGAGCGCGGTGACCAGCCGCTCGAGATCGAGGGCGATCAGCAGCTCGTCCTCGATGATCACCACGTCGGTGGCAATCTGCCGGGCGATTTCGCGACCCGCCTGGTCGACCAGGCGCTGCAGCTCGGCCCCATCGACATCCATGACCAGGGCGGCATCCTGCGGCGAGAACTCCTCCACCGAAACGAGTAGGAACGCTTGCCGCGCCCAGGGAGTCAGCACCTCCAGGTTGCGGTGCGCCGCCTCGAGGCCTGGCACCAGGGCATCGCGCGATCTCTCGTTGTTCCACTTGATCGAGCCAAGGATCCTGAGGAAGGTGCGATAAAGGGCAATGCGCGGCGGCAGGACCTCCGAGAAGATGGAGGGATCGGCCAGGATCGCCTCGAGCGTCGATACCACATAGGCGTCCCCGCTCTTCTGGCTGCCCGTGACAGCGCGGGCGAAGCGGCGCAAATACGGCAGATGGGTCGCAACCCGTTCGGCGACTGACATGGATTTCCCTCCTCGCGCACCCAGACTGAGCGTCTGGAACCACCTTAATCAATGCAATGAACGCCCCGGAAACCCGCGAGTTCCATCAAGGGAACCTTTGCGGCCCCACGCCGTTTTAGGGGTACTACCGAGGACGAGGACGAGGACGAGGACGAGGAATCGTGGCGTCTCAGGGGCCGGGGGCCCAGGAGGGCAAGATAATGGCGGAAAAAGAGGGCTCCTCCCAGCTGTCCGCGCCGGCGGCGGGCGAAGGGGGTCAGAACGAGCAGCCAAAGAAAACACGGCAATCGAAGAAATCACGGCAATCAATGAGCGAAAGCAAGCCGCTAGTAGCCCACAACAAGAACGACCGGGAGCGGGAAGCAAGCATGGAGCCGCCGCGGCCTTCAGATCTCTACAATACACCGCGAGGAATGCTGGATCGTTCCCTTCAGGCCCAACTAGGACGCCAGCTCAGAGCCATCTTTTCCGATGTGGCGCAGGAGCCGGTACCCGAGCGCTTCATCAAGCTGCTCGAGGCGCTGGAGGACCGGGAGAAGCGAAAGTGAACTCGGATTCGGTCCCGCTCAAACAGGCGTTGTTGGGATTGATCCCCAACTTGCGCGCGTTCGCCGTCTCCCTGTGCGGCGATATCGAGCGCGCCGACGACCTGGTACAGGAGACCCTGCTCAAGGCCTGGGACCACCTGGAAAGCTTCCAGGAGGGCACCAACCTGCGCGCCTGGCTGTTTACCATCCTGCGCAATACCTATTTCTCCGAATGCCGCCGCCGGCGGCGCGAGGTGGAGGATCGCGACGGCAACAAGGCCGCCGACCTGGCTGTTCACCCGGGGCAGCAGGGGCATCTCGACATGCAGGATTTCCGCCGGGCCCTCAATCTGCTCCCGCCCGATCAGCGCGAAGCACTCGTTCTCGTGGGTGCGGCGGGCTTCTCCTACGAGGAGGCGGCGGCGATATCGCAGTGCGCAGTGGGGACGATCAAGAGCCGCGTCAACCGGGCCCGCGCCAAGCTCACCGAGATGCTGGGCGTGGCCACGCCGCGCGAGTTCGGGCCCGATTCGGCGACCGAGGCCATCGTCGCGCGCACGGTCGGCAGCTCCCGGCAATCGTGAGCCTTCCAGTCTTCCCACCCCACGCCGTTCAGTAACCGCAACTCACGTTGCGTAATGCCTTCGAACCGTTAGGTTAGGGCGCGACCCCGCCTGCCGGAGAGCTGCGGGGCTCCACTGGGATCTGTGGGAGAGCGCCCGTTGCACGATAGGCCGGCCGGCGGCCACGCCGTGGCTCAGCACACTGGCGCGGACCACGCCGGAGCGGACGCCGTCCGCTTTCGCGGGGTGACGATCGAGTTCCCGCTTGCCCGAGGTGGACGCTACCCGGCCGTCGCCGCCACCGATCTCGCCGTCGCCGCCCACGAGTTCGTCGCCATCGTCGGCCCCACCGGATGCGGCAAGTCCACCCTGCTCAACGTGGCGGCGGGCCTGCTGGCACCCTCCTCCGGCTCGATCGAAGTGCTGGGCGCGCCGCTTGCCGCCGTCAATTACGCCGCCAATTACGCCGCCGGCTATCTTTTCCAGCAGGATGCCGTGATGCCGTGGAAGACGGCGCGCGATAATGTCGCCATCGGCCTGGAGGTTGGCGGCGTTGCGCGCGAGCGAGCCCTCGAGCAGGCCCAGGCGTGGCTCGAGCGCGTCGGGCTGCGCGCCTTCGGCGACCGCTACCCCCACCAGCTCTCGGGTGGGCAGAGGAAGCGGGTGGGCCTCGCCCAGGTGCTGATCCGCGACCCCAAGATCCTGCTGATGGACGAGCCGTTCGGGCCGCTCGATGCCCAGACGCGCCAGATCATGGGCAACCTGTTGCTCGAGCTGTGGGCCCGCGACCGCAAGGCCGTGCTGTTCGTCACCCACGACCTGGAGGAGGCGATCGCGCTGGCCGACCGGGTGGTGATCATGTCGGCGGGGCCGGCCGCACGCATCATCGGCGACTATGCGATCGACTTGGCCAGGCCCCGCGATGCCTCCGAGGTGCGCCTGATCCCGCGCTTCCACGAGCTGCACAAAGCCATCTGGACGCAACTCAGAGACGAGGTGATGAAGGCCTACAGCGGGGAAGTGGCATGAGCGGCGGCCGCGCCAAGCTCCTCGTCCTGCAGGCGCTGGTGGCGGTTGTCGCCATCGGAGTGTGGCATGTCGGCTCCAGCGTGCCCATCGGCGGCGTCTACCTGCTGCCCAAGTTCTTCTTCTCGACGCCCGTCGACGTCGCGGCGCGGGTGTGGACGCTGTTCGCCGACGGCACCGCCAAGATCGCCGGCTGCACCGAGCCCTTCGATTTTTCACGCCTGCTCAGCACCTCCAACCCCTGCTTCGGCAAGACGGTGTGGCAGCACCTGCTGATCACCCTGACCGAGGGTGTCCTCGCCTTCGTCATCGGGGCGGGGGCCGGCGTGGTCCTGGGCTTCTGGCTTGCCCGCAACCCTCTCATGTCCGCGATTTTCGATCCCTACATCAAGATGCTCAACGCGCTGCCCCGCGTGGTGCTGGCGCCGATCTTCATGCTGTGGCTGGGGCTCGGCATCTGGTCCAAGGTGGCGCTGGGCGTGACGCTCGTGTTCTTCATCGTCTTCTTCAACGTCTACCAGGGCGTCAAGGAGGTGAGCCCCGTGATCCTCGCCAATGCCCGCATGCTCGGCATGAACGAGCGCCAGCTGTTCGCCCACGTCTACTGGCCCTCGGCGCTGTCCTGGATGTTCTCCTCGCTGCATACCTCGGTCGGCTTCGCCATCATCGGCGCGGTGGTGGGCGAATACCTGGGCTCGGCCGCCGGCCTCGGCTACCTGATCCAGCAGGCCGAAGGCACGTTCGACACGACAGGCGTATTTGCCGGTATGGTGATCCTCGCCGTGTTCGTGCTGATCATCGACTGGCTGGTGACGCTGGCCGAGCGGCGCCTGCTCGTCTGGCGCCCGCCGGCGGCGATGGGGCAGGGGTGAGCCGCGGGCAGAATGATCTGGAAAAGTCCGGTATAGGCGGGCACGTCATCGCGTTTGCCAAGGTACTGGCGCATTGTTCAGGCTGTGAGTCTTGAAGGCCTCGACCACGTGCTGATCACGAGCACCGTTCCTAGCGGTTCAGATGGCGAAACGCCGATCACGACTGCCGCAGCGGATTGAATTGCGCAATTGCGCCGCCAGCAGGGGCAATCACCTGCCGCCATCGCTCGTTATGTGCACAACACGTGTCACACCTCCTGGAGCAAGAAGTTTCCTTGGACGCTGGCGGAGCGCCAGGAATTGGAACGGCTTGATCGCGCAGCTGAGGTGCGCAAGGCGGAGAAAACCAAGAAGGCAGCGGATGCTGCCGAAGCCGCAGCACGCCAAACCGCCGCATGGCGGGCGTCGCTTCCTCCGCGTCCCCCTAACATGGGAAGGAAAGGACTGTCCCCGACGGCCGTTCGAGATGCCCTAGCGTGCTCGGTAGCCGAGTTGGATCGTTGGGCTGAAGACGGCCGACTACCACCGGACGGTGAGCGGCTCTACATCGGTGTGGGCCCACGTGGTGGCAACAAATGGGGACGCGCGTGGCTCTCCGAAACCGTTCATAATGCAAAGGCGTGCGTTGATCAGTGGCGCGCACGGGACAGCGCAGAGATGGTACGCCGGTGGGGCTCCGAAGCCTCGCTCTTCGACCTCGTGCGGTCTCGGTTTCCGGACGCGGTTTCCCAGTGGTCACCGGATTGGCTCGGCAGACAAGCGGTGGACATCTACGTACCCTCAATCAACGTGGCCTTCGAATATCAGGGCGAGCAGCATTACAAGCCGGTGTCTCTTTTCGGCTCGGAAGAAGGCTTTCGTGCCACGCAGGCCCGCGATGCCCGAAAGCGCGAGTGCTTAGCACGCTGGGGAGTGGCTCTGGTCGAGTGGCGGTTCGACACGCCGATCGTTGATAGGGAGCTTGATCGTGTACTTGCTCTCGTCATCGGCCGAATGGCTTCGCAGGAATACGCCGCTAGACCTCGCGTAGCGACTTGCGGTCTGCCTGCGAGTATCGTCTCCTGTGGTCCGAACACGAGCAGGATCAAGGGAGGCGCCAGATGAGGCCCTGGAGAACTGTCGTCGCCGCCGTGGCAGCCGTTGCGCTCGCCACCGGCACCGCGCACGCGCAGGTGCCGGAGAAGAAGGACATCAAGCTCGGCGTCGGCGGCGCGCCGGCGCTCTACTATCTGCCGCTGGCGCTCACCGACAGCCTCGGCTTCTTCAAGGAGCAGGGGCTCAACGTCGAGATCAACGACTTCAAGGGCGGCTCGCAGTCCCTCACGGCGCTGGTCGGCGGCTCGGCCGATGTCGTCACCGGCGCCTACGAGCACACGCTGCGCATGCAGGCCAAGGGCCAGGATATCCTGGCGGTCATCGAGCTCGGCCGCTACCCGGGCATTGCGCTCGCGGTGAAGAAGGACCGGGCCGACAAGATCAAGACCATTGCCGACCTCAAGGGCGCCAAGATCGGCGTCACGGCGCCGGGCTCCTCCACCAACATGATCGTCTGGTATCTGATGGCCAAAGCCGGGCTCAAGCCCGACGATGCCTCCTTCATCGGCGTGGGCGCTGCGGCTTCGGCAATCGTTGCGATCCAGCGCGGCGAGATCGACGCCATCTCCAACGTCGATCCCGTGATCTCCAAGCTGCAATCGACCAACGAGGTCGTGGTGCTCGCCGAGACGCGCACCACCGAAGGCACCACCAAGGTGCTGGGCGGGCCGATGTCGGCGGCCGTGCTCTACCTCAAGCGCGATTTCATGGACAAGAACCCCAACACGGTGCAGGCCCTGGTCAACGCCTTCTACAAGACGCTTCTATGGCTGGACAAAGCCACTCCCGAGCAAGTTGCCGACAAGGTCCCGCAGGAATATTGGCTGGGCGACAAGGCGCTCTACGTTGCCGCCGTGAAGAACAACCTGCAGGTCTACTCCCGCGACGGTATCGTCAGCGCCGAGAGCCAGAAGCGCTCGCTCGACTTCCTCAAGCAATTCGACAAGGAAATCGCCGCCGCCACCATCGACCCCGCCAAGACCTGGGACAGCCGCTTCGTGACGAAGGCTGCCGCAACCATCAAGTAGCAATCCGGGGTCAGACCCCTCGCGATCGCGATCTCGCATACGCGCTTACGTCGAGGAGAGGGGGCTGACCCCGCTTCGGGAAACAGAAGGAGCGACGCACATGCCCAAGTTCATCATCGAGCCGCATTTCCGCCTGCAGGAGTGGGTCGCCGAGGAGAAGGGCTACTTCCGCGAGGAGGGCCTCGACCACGAGTTCAAGGAGTTCGTGCGCGCCAGCGGCGGGGCCCATCACGTCAAGCCTGGCAAGACCGGCGCCTTCCAGTCGATCGAGAAGGGGCGTGAGTCCAATGTCACCTGCGCCTGCCACTGGACGGTGAACGTGGCGGCCTCCCGGGGCCACACCAAGCTCTATGCCGACGCCTATTCGGTCGCCCCCTGCGGCATCTTCGTTGCCGCCGACTCGCCCGTGAAAACGCCGGCCGACCTCGCCGGCGTGCCGATCTCGGTCGGCTACCAGTCGGGCAGCCACTACGCCACCGTACAGGCGCTCGAGCAGTACATGGCCGCAGACCGGATCAAGCTGTCGTTCGGCGAAGGCATGCTGTTCGGCCGCATGGAGGCCTTCCTCGACGGCAAGGCACCCGCCTGCACGCTCTTCAGCGGGCCCTACTACTTCGCCGAGCAGCTGGGCTTCCGCAAGATCATCGACAACACCTTCATGATCGCCACCATGCTCAACGGCAACCCCGAGCCGGAGGACATCCGCAAGTTCTTCCGCGCGCTGAGAAGGGCCCAACGCGACATCGACCTGCGGCCCGAGCTCTACACGCACTACTACAAGGCCGAGTTCCCCGAGCGCTTCCACGCCCGCATGGACACGCGGCGCTGGGGCCCCGGCGAGCGCATCGTCTTCGAGCCCTACACCAAGGAGGTGTTCGAGCAGTCCTTCGCCTGGATCGCCAAACGCGAGATCTTCGAGGACGGCAAGATGGGCTCAGGCCGGTACGAGGACGCGGTCGTCACGCTGGCTGCGGGGTAGGCGCGGGCCGGAGGGAGCGTCCAAGCATCTCCAACCCCATGGTGAGCTTGCCTGCCCTCGGACTTGTTCCGGGGGTCGAACCATGGCTGGAACGCGTGGACCGTCCTTCGACAGCCTCAGGACTTGGGGCGATCCGGTTGCGAGGGCACCGCTATGCACCTTGTTGCAACTCTAGGAAGGCGGCGTTGAACTGGGGCGCCGCCTCGTAGGCCACCCAATGGCCGGCGCCCTCGATGAGACGAACCTCCAGCTCGGGGTGATGCCGGCGCAGGATCTCGAGCCGCGTCTCGATCGATGGCCTGGCAATGATGTCGCGCGCGCCCCAGATCGTCTTGACCGGCGCCGTCACCTTCTCCAGCGCGCGGGCAAGGTTATCGGTGGCCGCGAACGGCCGGCTGCGGAACCGGGCACGCTTGATGTTCTCGCCCTGCAGGTGGACCGCCAGTGCGTCGATGTTGGCCGGATCGGCGAACATCAACACCGCCAGGTTCTGGCGGAATACGGCTGCAATCTCCGCGGGGCTCATGCCGGGGCGCTGCTTGGCGAACGGCTCGCGCGGGTCGGCGCGCAGCCCGAGAGCCGCCACGCCGATCAGCGTCAGGGCGCGCACCCGATCACCCAGCATGGCGGCCGACAGGCCCGCGACCTGACCGCCGAACGAGAACCCGGCCATTCGCAGCTTCGTATGACCGGGAAACAGCTGGTCGAGGCCCGCGACAACGACGTCGGCGATGCTCGCCGGCACCCACGGCTTGGGCGGCATGGCCGAGTCTCCGAGGCCGGGAATGTCTGCGACCCACACCTCGTAGTGCTTGGAAAGCTCGGGAATATTGCGGATCCAATGGGTCCAGGAGCCGGACCCACCGTGGAACAGCAGGAGCGGCTCACCGGCCCCCCACACGCGCCAAACCATGGAGCCCTCGCCGCATGGCGTCCGCACCTTGCGGGCGGTGCGGGCAATCGCGTCGACGGCGGCGGCGGGTTCGGCGCCCGCCACCAGAAAAGGGCTCTCGCTCGACATGCTGGGCTTGTGCATTCTCGGATCGTGCAAGCTGGAAGGGAATTGGGTGCGGCTGACTGTCGTCGGGGCCGCCAACCTCGCACGAACCGATGTCGGCGTCAGCCCTCGGGCCCGCATGGCAGGCATTTAGGCAGCTCGCATGAACAAGTGAATCAAAAATGCCTCAGGCGCGACGG
>JRHI01001119.1_pt1 | contig 24353 bp, 21 predicted proteins | sample 215371 | NCBI WGS metagenome assembly JRHI01 (sample SAMN02929681, study PRJNA255918) | sediment metagenome | biome: cave system; feature: Ice Cave; material: Sediment; isolation source: sediment from deep within a dark volcanic ice cave with no known source of... ...
CCATCTCGTCAATCGGCGCCGCGGTGCAGGACCAACGCACCCGCCCGTTGGGCGCCGCCGCGGCAAGCACGGCCGCGGCGTAAGGGATGGATTGCTCATCGACGTCGTAAGACGTGTCGTGCCATTCGTACGGCGCCGCCCTTGTTGGGGTGCTCGGAATCGGGTCATGAGAAACACAACGACAAGGCAAGCCCAGATTTAGATCTCGCCGACGCCGCGTGCCGGAATCTGAGAGCGCCCGCAAGCTAGCAACCGCACAACCGCACAACGGACATGATTTGATTACCCACTTCTGCTATTATATATCATTGCCAGTGTGGTGTCCAGCCGGGCGGTGTGACGAGGGCCAACACCAGAGCGCACACGCAACTGGACAGAAGAAGGGTGAACAGCCCAAGGCCAGGCGCGATTTAGGGCGTTGGGGTGCCAGAACTCATCCACCCCTCGTGACCAGGCAGTTCGCAGCCGGCGTGTTGGCATGCGGCAGCCGCACATCGCGCGTCTTGAGGCGGGCAATCACGAGCCCTCGCTTACAACTTTGGCTCGACTCTCACGCGCACTCGGTATCGAGTTTTACATCGACATCACGCCGAAGCGGCTCGAAATCACCGCGTGACTCGGCGTTTACACTCGCGTGGGCTTCCAGAAGTCGATCACGTCACGCGACCAGGTCGTATTCGTGGATGAGTCCGGCGAGTACATCACGACGGACGATCTGTCCGAGGCCAGCCGGCCGGGTTGTCGAATGCCGTGGCGCCCGCGCAACCAGCCCCAGGGCCCGATGAGGTCGATGGTCGTTGTAGGGCCATGACAAACTTCGAGAGGACGCGGCCGAGGTGACGCGGTTTGACGATCAGCAGGTGATCGAGGCACTCGCGGCGTGCGGTCTCGACCCAGCGCCCGGGGAAGGCGCTCGCGTTCGGAGCCCGGATCGGGGTGCGCACGACCTGGGCGTCGATCGGCGCCCAGACGTCATCGGCCCAGCTCCGCCTGACTGCTGACGTGCTCGACCCGGTACGCGATAACACGCATCGCTACCTCGTGCGCAAACTCCGTCCGCTCCGCCTCGGCCCAGTACTCGGCAGCGCCCAGCACGACGACGGCCAGGTTCGCTTCTTCTCGCGCGGTGGCCTGACGTCCCTGGATCGTCTTGGAACGGATTTGTCACTGCGAGCCCGTCATACGGGTGCCGACGACCGCCGATGGGAGCAGACGACGTCGGCGTAGAAAGTGCCGTTGAGCAGCGCTGATGCCGACGAGCGCCTACGGGCACGGACCAGCGCGAGGGTCTCATAATCCGAAGGTCGTAGGCTCAAATCCTGTCCTCGCCGCCGCGCCGCACCGCCCCACCCGGTGCCCCCGCCCCCGCGGTGGTGTTCACCGAAGTTCGCCTTCGGTGGCTGGCTCCAGCGCAGGGGCCGACGTGTTCTCGACGTCGACCACCCCATGTCTTTCGGAGCGTCCCGGCGGTCTCCATGGTGGTCCTGACGGGCGCCCAAATCCGAGGAACCCCGCGCCGTGTCAACGGCCAGATTTCGGTCCTCGCTGGTGGCCAGCGAAAAGTCCTCACCCTCGGGGTTGTTCAGGGTTTGGTCGAGCGGCGTGGTTCTGGTCGTGAGCGGGCTGCGCGCATGCGGTAGCTCGCCTTCGGTGCCGTTTTCACTCGCCAGAGAGATCCAGTGCGAACACGAGACAATGAGAGATAGCCGTACGAAAGCCGAAGCCTAACAACTACAAGGGAATTCTTGCATCGCCCCTGGCAGCGCTCTGCCGTCCGAAGCTCGTTAGCAGTGAGTCCGATTCGGCCGCTCTCGCACGTCTCCTTGGGACCACCGCACCACACCAGGTCAGCGCCATCCGTGAAAGTGATACATCCGCGAAGCCATACGCCGATTCTCCGGAAATGCATGGCCTGTTGATCACCTGCCCCGCAACTCGGATGTGAGTAACGCCCCAATCCGCTCGATGCCGAGCCTCTCATCGTTCGGCAGAATCCCCTGGTAAACCGACAGGAAGGTCTTGAGATCGCGGTGTCCAGTCCACCGCATGGCTTGCATGTAATCGACGCCAGAGCGGAGGTAGTAGGACGCCCCAACGTGGCGCAGGTCATGGAGGCGAATCTCTGAGCGCTTCCTGGCACGCTTCCAGCCCACAGAACCGTCCTCGGGTCCCTTAAGCGACGGCGTGGGAAAGAGTGCGGCCCGGGCCGGCCGCCAATAGTCCTCGCCGAAGTTCGTCGGATCCAGCGGTCCTCCCCGAATCGATGGGAACAGAGGCGCGTGCGGCTCAGGGCCAACAAACAACTCCATGTGGATCCCAAGCAGAACCGCCAGCCATTCGACCACCGGCACGCGACGTACGTCGTCTGCGTCTCTCCCCTTCAGCGGGCCCCAGACTGGATCGTCCCCAGGGCGAAGGAATCTTTTGGCGGCCCGACGGCGCGTGCGGCCGACTACCAGCCACGTCTGACCGTTGTCCTCGAGAACCGAGTCGCGGGTCAGCCCAGCGGCCTCCGCGGGGCGGAGCGCACAGAACGCAGATACGAGCACTAGGGCGAAGAACCGACGAGCCTTGGGGCGCAGCTGTGCGCACGCGGTAGCCATTTTCACGACTTCATGGAGATCCAGGATGAGGTCGGGATCGGCCTGCAGCCGGTCCTCGGCTGCGTTCTTGCGGGGAGCCAGCTGCTTCAGACCGACGAACGGATCGGTGTCAATGACCTGACGCGCCAGAGCCAGCCGCCACATCTGCTTGAGCGGCGCGGTCCAGCGAGCCTCGGTCGCATGGCTTGCAATAATTGCGCGCCCGCTCCGCTGGTAGGTCCGGTACGCGTCGAGCATGGCTCGCAGCTCCTCCCAGCCGACCTCGCGCATTGGCAGCGACCATCGGCGTAGATAGGCCTCTCCCGCCAACTCTTGTTCGGTCCAGCTTTGCCGTGCCGGCGGGCTCACCTTGAGCGAGCAGCGCTCCAGGTAGACCTGGACCGCCGCCGCTTCGACCGGCAGAGTCTCAGGTCGGGAGGGAATCAAGAGCCTGGAACGCGCCCGGTTGAGGGCGAGTTCGACGCGCCCGAGCGTTCCTGGGGCGTGCGACGGCCAGTACTCGTTCCAAAATGCCTCCGTGAATCCGAATACGGTTTCGGCTTTGACGTCGTCGGTGCTGCTCCGGGCGGACGGATCAAAGAACCGCTTCGCGATCGGATCGAACAGCCACCCGCGGGTGAATCCCAAACGGAGATCATCGGCCCATGCCCTCGCCTGAGCCGCCGTGTATGGCTCCGTGAACCGCTTGAAGAAATCCCAGCCGTCCGCGCGGCCCCGAACTGCCCAGTAGCGCACGACCTTGCCACTGCGTCGGGTCGCTCTCGCCGTTCCAACAGGGAACACCCGAAAGCGCTGGGGACGAAACGGCGCCGCCGGTACCCGGTCCCCCTTTGCCGCTCGCACGGTCGCTGCTCGAGGAACCGGTGCCATACAAATAAGTGTAATCAGAGTGGAATCAGCGAAGCCACATGCGAGTCGTTGAGGATTAGACCTGCGATTTTGCCTGTCCTCTAAGCGCTTTATCAGTGCTGCGCTCTAACCGGCTGAGCTATAGCCCCTAAAACGGGTGATGGTGCGCCTGAAACGACGGCCGCCTCGGATCAGGCCGGGTCAGCTTAGCGTCGGGTGCGGCCCGTTCATCCGGAATCTCGAATGGCCGCGCTGGCCCGCGTTCGAGGGCACGACGACCTCGACAAAACGCGTGACAGCTCGAGAAGGCTGGGTCAGCCTTCGGGTGATCCGCCGTCGGCCGGCTTGTCGGCCGCGTCGGCATCGGCGGCCCGAAGAACGTCGACCCCGTCTGCCTCGATCTTCTGTAGGTCGGCGACCAGACGCTCGATGTCTGCCGTCGTCCCCTCGACCGCCCGGTTGGTGTGCTGCCGGTAGACCAAGGCGCCGAGCTCTTGGAGGAGTCCCTGGGCGCGCTTGCGCTCCTGGAGACCGTCGAGCTTCTCCTTGCCCGTTTGCAGCCCCTCCTGCGCCTTCTCGGCCAGCTGTGTCGCCTGCGATCGCACCTTGTCCATGAAGCCCATGGCGTCGCTCCTTCTCTCTTGTCGAGAACCTGGTCCGAGGTTAGCCATCGGATCGAGCGTCGCCCTGAGCGGTCACTTTGGCGTCAAGCGGTGAGTTCCGTGGGTGTGACCGCGAGCGATCGCAATTGGCCGGCCCGCAGTACGTCGACGAGGAGCCGCTGGCCAATGCGCTCGGCGTCCATCAGCCGCTGAAGGTCTCCAACGCCCGGAACGGCCGTCCCGGCCACCTTGACCACGACGTCGCCCGGCAGCACGCCCGCAACGGCGGCCGGGCTTGCGGCCACCACGGACGTGACCTCGATTCCCTTCTGGACTCCGGCTCGGCGGGCATGCTCCGGCGAGAGACGGCGGGTGCCTCCCGCCAACCCCAGATAGGCCCGGCGCACCCTGCCTTCGGTCATCAGCGCGGCGATGATCGGGACGGCGAGGCCCAAACCTTGACCGGCGAAGGCACCGACGACCGCCGTGCTGACCCCGACCACTTCCCCCGCGCTGGTCGCCAAGGCGCCACCCGAGTTGCCGGGGTTCAGGTTGGCATCGGTCTGGATGACGTTCTCGACCAGACGGCTCGCCGACCCGGTTTGCGTGGTCAGGCTCCGCCCTAATGCGCTCACCACCCCTGCACTCACCGAACCGCCGTAGCCGAGCGGGTTGCCGATGGCAAGGACCAACTGTCCCACTCGAAGCCGGTCGGCATCACCAAGCACGGCCGGCGGCAAACCGTCGCCAACGCTGCCGGTGGCCCGCGGCACCGCCAGATCTGACAGCGGGTCGGCCCCGATCACATCCACGGCGAGCTCTCTCCCGTCCGCGAATACCGCCGAGGCGCCTTCCGCCCGAGCCACGACATGCGCCGAGGTAAGCAGGAAGCCGTCCGGGGTCAGCACCACGGCTGACCCCGAACCGACCTGTCGATTGCTGCCCCGCACCCGGGCCGAGACCTGGATGCTGGCCACGGACGGCACGAGCCGTTCCGCCACTGCCACCACCACTTGTGAGTAGGCGTCCAGAGCCTGCAGTTCCTCCGACGACAGGGCCACGGTGGTCACGCACTGCCTTCCTCGCGGGCCGCCTCCGTCCCGTCCGCAAAGGTGACGGTCACGGAAAGTTCCTCGGCGCCCCGGACCACGGTGACCAGCAGAGAAGCGGCATCGCCGAGCTGGTCGAGGGCGTCGTACAGCTGATCCGCGCTCGTGAGAGGACCCCCCCCAGCGGCCACCAGAAGGTCGCCGCTACGAATGCCTGCCCTCGCGGCTGGACTGTCGTCCTCGACTACGCGTACGAGAAGCCCATCGCGTTCGGGGAGTCCGACCGACCGACGGAGCCGACGCGCCACATGGGAGGGAGCAAGGCCGACACCGAGATGGCGACGATGCGGTGACTCTCCGCGAGCCAACCCGTCCACCTTCTCTCGCAAGGCGGTATCGGCGGGAACGGCCAGATAGAAGCCCTCGGTCAGCCGATTGGTGTTGATGCCGAGGAGGTGACCCTCGGCGTCAACCAGCGGACCGCCCGACGAGCCCCGGCCCATCGGCGCGGTGTGCTCAACACTTCCGGTGATACGCCTCCCCCGCGGGCCTCTGAACTCGCCCGCCACGGACGACACCTGGCCAGCGGTCACGCGCAGCCCAGCGGCCGTGCGGGCGACGGCCACGACCAGCGCGCCCAATCGCTGGGGACCGGCGGCGGCCCACTCGACTGGACTCTGCCCGGAGGTGTCCGCCTCGATGACGGCCATGTCGCTGTCGACGTCGACGCCGCGCACCTGACCGGTGACGCTGCGGCTCCCGGCCCCCTCGCCAAAAGTCACCGTCGTCTGCGGGCCGCGGAGATTGTGGGCGTTGGTAAGGATCAGGCCCTCACCGATGACCACGCCCGACCCCCGGCCGGGACCCTGCCCGATGCGTACCACCGCCGGCCCCACCCGATCGGCGACCGCTCCGATCACCTGCTCTAGTTCCTGTACTGCTCCCATCGGTCCTGCCTCCTCTAGCGTCGTGCCTGTGGTGTGAGCGACCATTCCACCGCTCACTAGTGATTTGCAAATCGCAATGTACCCCACCTCGGAGGTTATGCTGGCCGATGTGCGCAGCTCCCGCCATGCGACCACGACGGAGTCCCGTCTGACCCGATCACCGCTAGCGGAGGCGGTCGGACGGGTCGGCGACCGCTGGAGCCTGCTCATCGTCGACGCCCTGCTCGGCGGCCCCCTGCGGTTCGGTGACCTGCTGGAGCGCGTCGAGGGTCTGGCCCCGAACATCTTGTCGCAGCGGCTCAAGCATCTCGAGCGCGAGGGCGTGGTCATGGCCCGGCGCTATTCGGACCGGCCGCCCCGCTACGCCTACGAACTCACGGGCGCCGGCCACGACCTGGCCGGCGCCCTCCGGCTGCTGGCCGCCTGGGGGGTCGGTCGGTCAGAAGACGCCGAACCTCCCCGTCATGATGTCTGCGGGACACCGCTCGAAGTTCGCTGGTACTGCCCGACGTGCAGCCGACCCGCGGACGAGAGCTCTAGCGATCCGCCTGCTGATCGCCTTCGCTACCTCTGATCCCGGCCTACTGCGAGGAGGCCCGCGCCTTGGCGCGCTCACGGCGCGACGGGCGGCTCGGCGGCGGCAAAGACCCCGATGAGCCATTGGTGGCCACGGTGACCGCGGGCGGCGCCGTCGCCGATCGCTCGACGTCCTCGCCTACGAGGACCATGCTGATCCCCCCGACCACGTCGCTGATGAGGTTGTAGAGCACGCACATGAGGGCGTTGAGGAAACTGCCGAAGATGGCCAGAACCCCGCCGCCAATGGCGACATTGCGGAAGATGACCTTGCCGTGGAATTTGTAGGACGTCAGGTCAAAGAGGGACCGGATCAACTTGGCCAGGTTGTTCGTGAAGCCCGCGGCGGCGGCCACTTGCCAGAGGATCACCCCGGCCACCAGGAACGTCACCAGCAGCGACAGGTAGAAGAGCAACGAAAGCTTCAGCACCGACCACGTGTCGATACTGCGGATCACGCGGCGGACTCGCTGTGGTTGCGGCACTCCAGAACTCCTTAGACGGGCTGCTATGACGCGCCCGAGCGGCAAAGAAAGCGTAGCGGCCAGCCCCCCAAGGGACTAGTCGCCCTCCTCCGTCGACAGCACGGGCGCCACGGACGCGACCACTTGGCCCTCATCGAGGTTCATGACTCGGACACCGGTCGCATCCCTACCCTGTGACGAGATTTCTCTCACCGGCATGCGGATGGTGACCCCGGCCGACGAGATCAGCAGGATCTCGTCCTCGAGACCGACCATGAAGGCCGCAACCACGGCGCCCTTGCGGGCGGTGAGCTTGATCCCGCGCACGCCTTGGCCGCCTCGGCCCTGACGATTGAAGTTCTGGAGCTGGGTTCGCTTTCCAAAGCCGGCGTCTGTGACGAGCAGGATGGCAGTGTCGTCCTTGGCCACATCGCACGACACGACCGCGTCCTCGGCCCGCAAGGCCATGCCCCGGACGCCCGCCGCATCACGACCCATCGGCCGCACGTCCGCTTCCGAGAAGCGGATGGTCATGCCCTTGGCCGACACCATGAAGATGTCGTCCTCGCCGCTGGTCTGGATCACCTTCACCAACTCGTCGCCGTCCTTCAAGTTGATGGCGATAAAGCCTTCCCGACGCGACTTGTCGTACTCGGTCAGCAACGTCTTCTTGACCTGTCCAGATCGGGTGGCGAAGAACAGGTACGTGCTGCTCGCGTAGTCCCGCGTGTCGATGATGGCGCGGATGCGTTCGTCGGGCGTCAACGGCAGCAGATTGACGATGGCGGTGCCTTTGGCCGTGCGCTCCTTCATGGGGATCTCGTGGGCCTTTAGCCGGTAGACCCTCCCCTTGTTGGAGAACAGCAGCAGGTACGCATGCGCCGTCGTATGCACAATGTGAGTGACGAAGTCCTCGTCCTTGAGGCGAGCTCCCTGGACACCGCGGCCGCCGCGGCCCTGCGTCCGAAACGCGTCCGCGGCCACCGTTTTCACGTAGCCGGCCTTCGTCATGGTGACGACGAGGGGCTCGTCGTCGATCAGGTCCTCCGCTCCGAGGTCGCCCGGATCGAAGGTGATCTCCGCCCGCCGGGGTGTGGCGAATTCGTTGCGGATCTCGCCGAGCTCGGTCTTGATGACGCTGCGAAGCCGCTCGGGATCAGCCAGGATCGCCTCCAGGTCGGCGATCTTCTCCCGCAGCTCGGCCATCTCCGCTTCCAGGTCCGAACGACCGAGTCGGGTCAGGCGGGACAGGGTCATGTCCAAGATGTGCTCGGCTTGGATATCCGAGAACTCAAACGGAGCCGCCATGAGGCCGGCGCGGGCCGCGGCCTTGTCCTCGGACCCCCGGATCAGCACGATGATGGCGTCGATCATGTCGAGGGCCTTCAGCAGGCCCTCGACGATGTGAGCTCGAGCTTGGGCCTTGGCCAGGCGGAACTCGGTACGGCGAGTAACGACCTCGACCTGGTGATCGATGTAGGCGGTCAGGGCCTGGGCCAGGTTCAGCGTGCGCGGCACGCCGTCGACCAAGGCGACCATGTTCACCCCAAAGCTGGTCTGCAGCGGGGTCAGCTTGTAGAGGTTGTTGAGCACGACGTTGGCGTTGGCGTCGCGCTTGAGGCCAATGACCAGCTTGGTGTCCTCGCCCGAGGACAGGTTGTCGAGCGCGCGAATGCCTTCGAGTTCTCTCGCGTTGACCAACTCGGCGATGCGCGCCTCGATGGTCGCCATGCTCGACTGGTAGGGAAGCTCGCTGACGATGATCTCGACACCCTGCTTCCCCTCCTCGATCACGGCGCGGGCCCGGACCCGGATCGAGCCGCGCCCGGTCCGGTAGGCATCGAGTATCCCCGCCCGGCCCAGGATGAACGCACCGGTCGGGAAGTCCGGCCCTTTCACAAAGGCCATCAAGTCGTCGGGTGTGGCGTCGGGATGATCGATCAGATGAACGGTGGCGTCGATGACCTCACCCAGGTTGTGGGGAGGGATATTGGTGGCCATGCCGACCGCGATGCCCTGGCTGCCGTTGACCAGCAGATTCGGGAACCGGGATGGAAGGACAAGCGGCTCGGTCTCGTCGTTGATGTAGTTCGGGCCGACGTCGACCGTGTTCTCTTCGATTCCAGCCAGCATGTGCATGGCCAGGGCCGAGAGGCGGCACTCGGTATAGCGCTCGGCCGCCGGCGGGAAGTCGGGCGCGCCGTAGTTGCCGTGGAAGTCGATGAGCGGATGGCGCAGTGAGAAGGGTTGAGCCATGCGGACCAGAGCGTCGTAGATGGCCTGGCTGCCATGCGGATGGAACCGGCTCATCGTGTCGCCGCTGACCTTGGCGCACTTCACGTGGGGCCGGTCGGGGCGATAGCCCTGGATCCACATGTCGTAAAGAATCCGGCGGTGGACCGGCTTCAGCCCGTCGCGGGCGTCGGGCAGCGCCCTCGACACGATGACCGACATGGCGTATTCCAGGAAGGAGCGCTCCATCTCTTCCTGGATCTCGATGGGCTCGATCGGCGCGAACCCGACCACCGGCAGGTCGCCGTCGCCACCGTTGTCCCCGTCCCCGCCGGACGGCGGGAGAACGTCACTCATATATCGAGGAACCTCACATCGTTGGCGTTGCTGGTGATGAAGTGCTTGCGCAGCTCCACGTCGTCACCCATCAGGATGGAGCACACCTCGTCGGCAATGGCGGCCTGCTCTACATCGATACGCAGCAGCGTGCGCTTACCGTCGGCCATGGTGGTCTCCCCCAGCTCTTTGGCATCCATCTCGCCGAGGCCCTTCAACCGGTTGAACTCGTTCTTGTGGTTGGGTCGCTCGTTCAGAAATCGGGCCCGAGCCAAGTCGTCCTTCAGGTAAACCTTCTCCTTGCCCACTACTGTCGAGTACAGCGGGGGTTGGGCCACGAAGACATGACCCTCCTCAACGAGTGGCTTCATCTGACGGAAGAAGAACGTCAACAACAACGTACGGATGTGACTGCCGTCGACATCGGCGTCAGCCAGGATGATGACCTTGCCGTAGCGAGTCTTGGCGGCGTCGAACTCCTCGCCCACGCCCGCGCCGATGGCCGTGATGAGGGTCTGAATCTCGTTGTTCTTCAGCATCTTGTCGATGCGGGCCCGCTCGACGTTGAGGATCTTGCCGCGGATGGGGAGGATGGCCTGGTTCTCGGGATTGCGGGCCTTGATGGCCGAGCCGCCGGCCGAATCACCCTCAACGATGAACAGCTCGGCGTCCTCAGCCTTCTTGGTACGGCAGTCGGTCAGCTTGCCCGGCAGTCCGGCGCCCTCTAGCGCCGACTTGCGTCGCGTGGCATTCCGGGCTTCTCGGGCCGCCATACGGGCGCGTGACGCAGTGATGCTCTTGGTGACAATCTGCTTGGCCTCGGCTGGATGCTCCTCCAGCCATTCGTTGAGCTTCTCGTTGGTGGCCCGCTCGACCAGGGAGCGGATGGAGACGTTGCCCAACTTGGCCTTGGTCTGGCCCTCGAACTGTGGGTCGCGCAGCTTGACCGAGATGATGGCGGTGAGACCTTCACGGATGTCTTCGCCGAGAAGGTTCTCGTCATTTGCCTTGAGCTGGTTCTTGGCTTTGGCGTACTTGTTGACCACGTTCGTGAGGGACTTCTTGAACCCCTCTTCGTGCATGCCACCCTCGTTGGTGGAGATGCCGTTCGCGAACGAATGGATGCCCTCGTAATAGCCGGTGTTCCACTGCAGTGCGACCTCGACCTCTTGGTCCGCCTCGGACTGGTTGAAGTAGCCGACCTTCTTGAACAGCGCCTCCTTCGACGCGTTGAGGTGACGCGTGAAGTCGATGATCCCGCCGCTGTATTTGTAGACCGTCGGCTCGCTGGCGTGTGCCGGACGTTCGTCCTTGAACCGAATCTCGAGGCCGGCATTGAGGAAGGCGTATACCTGAAGCCGCTCGAGCACCGTCTGGGCCCTGAACTCGGTCTCCTCGAAGATCGCCGGGTCCGGCCAGAACGCCACGGTGGTCCCGGTGCGGCCTCTCGGCGACGTACCGGTGATCTCCAGCTTGCCCTGCGGCCTGCCCCCCTTGGCGAACTCCATACGATAGCGCTGCCCGTTGCGGTCGACGTCGACGATGAGCCGGGTGGACAACGCGTTGACCACCGATACGCCAACCCCATGCAGACCGCCGGACACCTTGTAGCCGTCGCCACCGAACTTGCCGCCTCCGTGCAGTTTGGTCAGTGCGATCTCAACACCGCTGATCTTGTGGACGGGATGGATGTCGACCGGGATGCCGCGCCCATCATCGACCACACGGCAGCCACCGTCGGCCAGCAACGTGACGTCGATGTGCGTGCAATATCCGGCCATCGCTTCGTCGACGGAGTTGTCCACCACCTCCCAGATGAGGTGATGCAAACCGGACGGACCGGTGGACCCGATATACATCCCGGGCCGCTTGCGAACCGGCTCCAGGCCCTCGAGGACAGTCATGTCCTTGGCGCCATAGGAGCCCTGAGCAGGCGGGCGGGTACTGTCGATTGCAGCCAAGCGGCGCGGCCTCTCCAAATGAGTCGTTCTTGAGGCAGTCCGGACGCCAAAACCGCAGGTCAGCGGCCCGAATTGCGATGATGTAAGTTTACCAGACTGTAGGTGTTCCCGGTCCACGCTGAGCCTCTAGCGGGGCTGCACGCGCACCTCCAGGCGGGTGATCACCCGATCGCCGATGGCGGCCGCGAGCTGGTCGAGCAGAGTCGCCCCCAGGTAACGCAATTGTGTCGCCCACCCGGGCTGGTCGACTCCCACCGTGAGGACGCCATCCTTTAGGGACACGGGCTGTGCATGCTCGGCGATCGCGGGGCCGACCAGCTCGGGCCAGCGCACGAAGACGGTGTGCATGGCCGACGCGGGGGGGGCCCCCAAGTTTTCGGCCAACCGGTCCAACGACTCGGACAGACGGCGGGGCGGCTGATCTGGTTCGTCTTGGGACCATCGAGCGCTCGGCCCGCGTCGGTCAGCCATGGATGGTTCCGTTCTCGATCGTGAACCGCGCCGCCGGGAACGCGCCGGATGGCAACGGCCCGGCCGTGGTCAACAGCGCTTGTCCTGCGGGTAGATGGGCCAGCAACGCGGTGGCCCGGTCTGGATCCAATTCCGAGAACACATCGTCAAGCAGCAGTATCGGCGACGTCCCCACCGCTTCACTAACCACACCATGCGATCCCAATCGTAGGGACAGCGCCAGCGAACGCTGCTCGCCTTGCGAAGCGTGGGTTCGAGCGGGAAGTCCGCCGACGCGCAACATCAATTCGTCACGGTGCGGACCAACCGTCGAGACCCCCCGACGGAGGTCATCGGTCCGCGCCTCCGCCACAGCCGTGCCGAGCGGACCCGCCCAGCTGCGTTCGTACACGACGGTGATGTCGGCCGGTGCGCCGGCAAGCTGGTCGTACGCCTTGGCCACTTCCGGTTCCAAGCGAAGGGCCAAGGCCTCCCGCGCCGCGGCTACCGCTTCGCCGTATTCCGTCAACTTGGCGTCCCAAACATCGAGGGTGGCAACCACATCGGCGGGTGGCGGCTTGCCTCGACCGCCCGGCTGACTGAGGGCCTGCTTCAACAACGTGTTTCGCTGGCGCAGCACCCGGTCCAAGTCGCCGAGAAGGGCGTCGTGACGGGGGGAAATGGCGACCAGCGTTTCGTCGAGGTAGTCGCGGCGAAGCGCTGGGCCGCCCTTCACCACGGCCAGATCGTCCGGGGAGAAGACGGTGGTGCGCAGTGCGCCGAGCAGATCACGCGACCGCTTCAGCGGTTGCCGATTGACCAATACCCGATCTCGACCCGCTGGGTACAACTCGGCCTCAAGCAGCAAGGAACGAGCATCGCGTTGACCTTCGGCCCGCACGATCGCCCGGGATGCTCCGACCCGCACCAGGGCCTCAGTCGGGACGCCCCGGAAGCTGCGCAGCGTCGCCAGATACCCCACCGCTTCCAACAGGTTGGTCTTCCCTTCGCCGTTGGCTCCCGTCACCACGGTGAGCCCGTCAAACGCGGGGGCCAGCTCCGCGGTTCGGTAATTACGAAAGTCGGTCAGCCAAAGGCGCTCGAGCCGCATACCGCCAGCGTCGCGGCGGTCAGCTCAGGACACCCGAACCGGCATGAGCAGGTACAGGTAGTCCGTAGCATCGGTAGGACGGATGGTGGCGGGCTTCAACGCGTCAAGCGTCTCGAGCTGGATCTCATCACCCGTCACCGCTTCTACGCCGTCGATCAAGTAGGCGGGGTTGAAGGCAACGGTCATCTCTGTGCCCTCGTACTTGGCGTCGACATCTTCGGTGGCCACGCCGACGTCGCTGGCGGTAACCATGAGCTCGACACCGTCGGCCCGCAACGAGAGCTTGACCGGCGTCGTGGCATCCTTCGCGAGCAGCTTCACCCTTCGCACCGCATCGAGTAGCGCATCCTTGCCGACGATCAGCCGGTTGGGATAACTCTGCGGGATGAGTTGTCGATAGTTCGGGAACTCGCCGTCGATCAGCCTGGTCGTCACCCGGACGCTGCCAACCTCAAAGGTTGCGTCATGCTCGCCCAGCCGCAGGCCCACTTGGCCGTCGGCGCCGGCGCCACTCAGCAACCGCTGCACCTCGGCCAGCGTCCGGGAAGGAACCAGCACCCGCTGGCCCTCGCGGAGGACCTCGGTGCCGGCAAGATCACGCACCGCCAACCGATACGAGTCGGTTGCCACCAACCGGAGACTGCCCTCTTCGGCGGTCATCAGGACACCGGTCAGGATGGGTCGGGCGTCCTCACTCGAGGCGGCCCGAACGACCTGGCGCAACGCCTCGGCCAGCCCCAGCGCCGGCAGCTTCACGTCCTCACCCGCCGGTTGGGCCAGGCGGGGGAACTCCCCCGCCACCAACGTCCGGACCGCGAACTGCGACCGGCCGGCCGTGATCCGCAATTCCTCATCATGAAGGGAGGGCAGTATGAAGCCATCGTCCCTACCGTGGCCGATCGAGTGGCTCAGACCGTGGTGCGCATGTACCTGGAGCCGGAGGTGGAGCCGTTGTTCCATCCTGACTCCTATGGCTATCGGCCTGGTCGCTCGGCGCTCGATGCAGTGGGGACGTGCCGGAAACGGTGCTGGAAGTTCGACTGGGTGATCGATCTTGGTCTCCGGGCGTTCTTCGACTCGATCGCCGATCTGTAGCCCTGCTCGGCCAGATCCTCCTCGAAGCCAGCGGCATATGGCGCCAACGGCCCCGTCACATGAACATGCCTCGGTTCGCCCACGATCGGTCCCCTCTCTGGTGGAAACCAAAGAGAAGCCTCGACCGAGCGCCAGGATTATGCCGAGTCCATTCGAACGGACATGCCGTCTGAGCAGGTCAAACGCACGCCATCACCCCGATCCTCGGCATAATCCGATCCTCGGCATAAGCGGATGACGCAGTGGTGCACTGCAAAAGCGAGAACGAGGCACGCTTCGTTCTCGCCGCCCTCACCGAGCGGATGGCGCAGGTCGGTCTGGAGTTGCATCCGGACAAGACGCGCATCGTGTATTGCCACGATGCGGACCGCAAAGGCTCCTTCGAGCACGAGCAGTTCACGTTCTTGGGTTACACGTTCCGTCCGCGGCTGTCGAAGAACAAATGTTACGGGCACGTCTTGGTGAGGATGTAGGGGCGTGGGTCGGCCGGGATAGTTGAGGATCGACTCGCCCTGGGTTCGGGAGTTGGACGGCGGCGATGGCAGCTGGGGAGGATCGGGGGGACCTTGTGGAGACGCGACAGGGCCCCTTCCGATCACATGAGTTTGGTCGCTCGTCGGAAGGGGCCCGGAAGGGCTTTATGCCGATGGCGATCGTATGGGCGTGCGAGCTCGATGTCGACATGTACGCGGCGGCGGGCCGCGACGTTGACGTGCCTCGACCGGAGTGTCCGGGGTGCCGCCGGCCGATGCGGTTCTGGGGGTGGTATGAGCGCGACGTCCGGGTGAGCGCCGAGGTGATCTACCGGCTGTTGGTGCGCCGCGCCCGCTGCTGTGCGCGCACGCACGCTCTGCTGCCCGGGTTCGTGACCTGGGGCCGTCTTGATGCGGTTGAGGTGATCGGCTCCGCGCTGGCGACGATGTGCGCGGGCGAGGGCATGCGGCGGGCGGCCGAGGAGTTGGGGTTGAAGCACACCACGGTTCGGGACTGGCGGCGCCGGTTCGCCCGGCGCGCTGAGCTGTTGGCGGTCGGGTTCAGCCGGTTCTGCGTGGCTCTTGGTGATCTCGCTCCTCGGCTGTCGGGCCGGCCCGATGCGGTGGCGGTGGCGGCGGCCACCGCATCGTGGGTCGCGGCCAGACGGCGCTTCGGCGGCGGGGTTGGCTCGCTGTGGCGGCTGGCGAACGCCGTGGTCGGCGGGCACCTGCTGTCCACCAACATCGATCCGCCCTGGGCAGCGATGTGAGCTTGCCGTTGGATGCTCATCGATGCTTGCCGACCGTCGGCGAGCCATCGAAAAGGAGCCATCTGATGGACAACCACAGCGGTGACCGGGCCGAGGAAGTCGCCTTGTTCCGTTTCAGCGTGATCTCCGAAGCGGTGAGCGCATCGCTGAGCTCCGCCGAGCGGGGCCTGATCGTGCGGGCTCTCGCGGCGCGTACCTGGACCAGTCCCGAGGGTGTCGAGCGGTCCTTGTCCCGAGTCACGATCGACCGGTGGGTGGCCGCCTATCGACGTGACGGTTTGGCCGGTCTGCGGCCGATGCCACGCGCCGATCGAGGGCGGGCCCGGTCCCAGGGCCGGTGGTTGGAAGAAGCGGAGCGGTTGCGTCGGGCGTTGCCGACACGCTCGTCAGCTCAGATCGTTGATGCCATCGCCCGAGCTCACGGGGTGGTGCTGTCGGAGCGGACGGTGCGAGCGCATCTGCGCCGGGCGGGACTGAGTCGGGCGGTGCTGACCGCGGAGCCGACCCGGGCGTTCGGTCGTTACGAGGCGTCGGCACCGAACGAGATCTGGATCGGCGACGTGCTCGTGGGTCCGTTCGTCCCTCACCCGCGGGTGGCCGGCGCCAAACGAGCGAAGCTGTTCGTGCTGGTTGACGATTACAGCCGGCTGTTGGTGCACGGACGGTGGATGACCGAGGAGAACACTCGGGCCGGCCAGGACGTGCTCCGCTCGGCCATCGCCCGCCGCGGCCTGCCCCAAATCCTGCACGTCGACAACGGGGCTCCCTACGCGAATCATCAGCTCGCCCGGGCGTGCGCGGTGCTGGGCATCCACCTCGTGCACTCCAAGCCTTACGCGCCTCAAGGCCGCGGAAAACAGGAGCGACTGAACTCCTACATCCGCCAATCGTTCATCGCCGAGATGGAAGACCGCGGCATCGCCGACTTCGAGGAGCTCAACGACATGTTCATGGCCTGGGCCGAGCAGATCGCCAACACCCGCATCCACGCCGAGACCAAGCAGCCCCCCATGGAGCGGTTCCTCGCGCACTTCACGCCGTCCATCCCGTCGCCGGCCGTGCTGGCCGAAGCGTTCCGGTGGTCGATGGTCCGCCGAGTCACGAAGACGGCGACGGTCAGCTTGCTCGCGAACCGCTACCAGGTCGACCCGGCGCTGGTCGGGCGCACCGTCGAGCTGCGTTTCGACCCCGAGGACCTCACCCGCATCGAGGTGTTCGACCACGGCATCGCCGCCGGGCTGGCCATCCCGTTCGTGATCGGCCGTCACGTACATCCCGCCGTCCCCCAAGCCGCGCCCGCACCGCCGATCGATCCCGAGCCGGGGATCGACTACATGGGCCTCGTCGCCGCCGCCCACACCGAGACCCTCGGCCAAGGATCGATCTCCTATCGCGACGTCCGTCTTCCCGGCTTCGAGGACCTCGACGAGCCCGTCGATGACGGCGGCGCCGTCCATGGCGACAACGACGAGCAGACCGACAACGACGAGCAGACCGACAACGACGAGCAGACCCACAACGACGGGATGGCGAGCTGATGGCCGGCGTCGACGTGTGGGCCGCGCACTTCGGGCTCACCCGCACCCCGTTCACCAAAACGATCCCGGCCAACAAACTCTTCGACCGGGCCGCGCACGCCGAGGCCGTCGCCCGCATCCACTACTGCATCAACGAGAGCGCGCTCGGCGTTGTCGTGGGTGACACCGGCTCAGGCAAGACCGTCGCCGTGCGCGCCGCGGTCGCCTCCTTGGACCGGACCAAGTTCACCGTCGTGTACCTGTCCAACCCATCCGGAGGATGCCGAGGTCTGTACGTCGCGATCGCCACCGCGCTCGGCGCCACCCCCCGGTTCCACAAAGCCGAAGCCATCAACCAGGCCGCCGCGCTGCTCGCCGCCGAGGAACACGAACGCCATCGCAAGGTGGTGTTCGCCCTGGACGAGGCCCATCTCCTGTCACCCGAGCAGCTCGAGGAGATCCGTCTCCTGTCGAACGCGGAGCTTGACTCGGCGTCCCCGTTCGCCGGCATCCTGATCGGCCAGCCAACATTGGCCACCCGCCTCCGGCAAGGCATCTTCGCTGCGCTCGATCAGCGCATCAGCGTCCGCTACACCATCGGCGGGATGGACCTGGCCGAGTCGATCGGATACCTGCGCCACCACCTGGCCATCGCGGGTCGCAACGACCCGCTCATAGCCGATGACGCCGCGGCGCGGCTTCATCGCTACGCCAACGGGCTGCCCCGGGCCCTCAACAACGCCGCCACCGCCGCCCTCATGGCCGCCGCCTCCGACAGCAAAAGCCTCGTCGACGACGCATGCGCCAAGAAAGCCATCGCCGAACTCACCAGAACCTGACCGCGTGCACCGCAGCGCCGGCGACCCTGGGACCATCCTCGGTTGGCCGGCGCTGCCGCGCGTCGCCACACAGCCGCGCCGAACGCCCCTCGCTCAAACCTGCCAAACCGTTGTCATCCAAAGTTGCCGGCAACAACAAACACGGAAAACATTTCGTGAACTTCACTCCGGCGGTCTCGGAGGTCGCCCGCAAGGCGATGAGCCGGGAGATTCGCTCCTGGCATATCACGAGGCGCAGTGACAAGACTCTCTTGGATCTGGCACGCATGTTCAATCCCATCGTGCAAGGTTGGATCAACTTTTATGGGCGCTTCTACAAGTCCTGGTTGTATCCGGTGTTACGACACATCAACGACGGTTTGGTTCGTTGGGCCATGAGGAAGTACAAGTGGTTGCACGGCCACACCCGACGAGCGGCCGTGGCCCTTGGAGTGGTGGGAAATGAGAGCGTTCGCGTGATCGTCGACGGCGCTGTGGTTGCTCGTCAACCGGCGAGCAGTTCTTTGCTTGTGGTTCCCACCTCCTTGTTGGTCTTGTCATCGTTGTCGGTTTCGTAGATCTTCGCCATCGAGCCCTCTGACAGGTAGCGGCGCTCGGTGACTTGCCACTCGTCGTGGACCTCGTGACCGATCCGGCCAGGCGGAGCACGCCGGCCTCGTTGGGGAAGATGCCCACCACGTTGGTGCGCCGTTTGATCTCTTTGTTGACCCGCTCGAGCGGGTTGGTGGACCAGATCTGCTTCCAGTGGGCTTGGGGGAAGGCGGCGAAGGCGCACACGTCGACGGCCGCGTCGCGCAGCATGACCTCGACAGCCGGGAACTGGCGGCCGAGCTTGGCGGCGATCCCTTCGAGCTGGTCGGCGACGGCGGCGGCGTCGGGTTGGGCGAACACGGTGCGGATGGCGGCGGCCACCATCTCGGAGCTGGCCTTGGGGACTTTGGCCAGGACGTTCTCCGTTTACCGGCCTTCATCGCCGGTCCTCGGCTCGGTGGCGTGAGGGTCCACCTGCGGCGCTGAGCGGGGGCGGATACTCGCTTTGAGGAGGCGCTTATGGTTTCCGTCGGTCGTGTGGATGGAAGTCACCGTCTGGTTGGTGCCGGTTCTCTGGTCGAGTTCTCGAACCGGTGGCTTGGTCATCTCGAGGCTCGCCAGTTCTCGCCTGGCACGGTCCGCGGATACGCGTATGACCTGCTGTGCTTGACCCGGTTCTTCGATGACGCCGGGATCGGTTGGCGGGAGGCGACACCGACCGACTTCTTCGATTGGTTGGAGTGGCAGGCTCGGCCGACGTCGACGAGGGGCCAGCCGATCGTGCGGCTGGAGGCAAGGCGCGGTGCGGGTCCGGCGACCATGAACCGGCGGGTCGCGGCCGCTCGGGGCCTGTTCGAGCACGCCGTGGTCTGCGGGGTCTTGGACCGCAATCCGGTGCCCGCACCGCGGCGCAGCTCGGGACTGCGGGGTTCGCGTCGGGGGCTGCTGGGCCACGTGCGTGGACGCCGAGCGGCCGTGCCGGCGCGGTTGGTGCGCCAGGAGCGTCGCCTACCCGAGAGTCTCGACGCCGACGATGTCGCGGTGTTCCTCGCCGATCTGGAGACGCACCGCGACCGGGCGATCGTGTTGCTCATGCTGCTGGGCGGGCTGCGAGCGGCGGAGGTTCGGTCGCTGCGACTGGCCGATGTCGATGTTGGCTTGCGGCAGGTGAAGGTGACCGGCAAAGGCGCCAAGCAGCGCGCCGTCCCGGTGGATCGAGCGTTCTTCTCGGAGCTGACTAGGTATCTGCGCGCCGAGCGCCCGCAGGGTCTGTCGACCCCGGAGTGTTTCGTTGTTCTCCGCGGTCCCACCACCGGTCGAGCGATGACCGAGGCGGGCCTGCGACGGATCTTCCGGACCCATCGGACCCGCAGCGGGGCGATCAGGGTGCGCCCTCATCGGCTCCGACACACCTTCGGGACCGAACTGGCTTCGGCAGGGATCGACTTGTTGGTGCTACGCGAGCTGATGGGCCATGCTCACGCCGAGACGACCGCCGGCTATGTGCATCTCGCCCCCGAGACCGTCGCCGCCGAGTGGGCCCGGGCCAAGCAGGTCCTGTCGTGACGACCGCCGCGGCCCACGTTGTGATGCGGCCAGTTGATGTGCTGGGCGACTACCAGCGGTTCGTTGACGCGCTCGGGGTTGACCCCAGCCAGCGGTGGCAGCGCCGCCGGGCCGCTCGCCTGTTCCTCGAACGTCACGCTGACCTGATGGCGTGGATGGCCCGACCGACGTCGACACGGCTGGTGGACTTGCACCGTGTCAAGGCGTGGCCGTTGTTCACCTGGCTGGTCGTCGACGGTCGGCTCCAGCCAGATCTGGAGTTGCTGCTGGCCAAGCCCGGCGGGGTTGACCTGGGCAGGTGGTGGAGTGTCGCCCATCCTCAAGACGTCGAGCTCGCCCACCAGGTCGCCGAGCGGCTGGGGTGGAGCGCCAACTGGGCCCACCAGGTCATCGGGCACACCGCCCCGGTGTTGTGCCTATGGCTGGGCAAGACACTGACCGAGCTGACCGACGATGATTTCGACCGCGCAGCCCGCCAGGCCGAACAAGCCAACGTGCGGGTCTCGACCAGGGACCGGTTCGCCGGTCGGTGCCTGGCGCTACGCCAGCTGTGCTTCCAGGCCGGCATCGTCGACCGGCCGCCTCGGGACTCCAAGCCACCGGCGTTAACTCCCGCTGGGCACGCCATGCTCATCACCCAGCCCGACATCCGCCGCAACGTAGTCCGCTACGCCGAGATCATCACCACCACACTGCGGCCCGGGACCGCGCAGATGCGGGTCAAGGCGATCAGGGTCCTGGCCGACTGGCTCGCCGCCCGCCACCCCGAGGTGACCCGTCTCGACCAGCTCGACCGCGGCGACCACATCGAGCCGTTCATCGCCTGGTCTCGCACCCGACCATGGCGCGGTCACAACGGTGCCGGCAACACCGTCGGGATGACCGCATTCCACCACGACCTCATCGACCTGCGAGTGTTCTTCGACGACATCGCCGAGTGGGGCTGGCCGAGCGCGCCGCAACGACGGCTGCTGTTCCTCTCCGACCTGCCCCGGCTGCCCGAGCCCATGCCCCGCGCCTTGGCGCCCGACGTCGACCGAGCCCTCATGACCGCGGTCGCCCAGCTCGGCGACCCGTTCGCCCGATGCGGACTGACCGTGCTGCGAGCCACCGGGATGCGCGCCGGTGAACTGTTGGACCTGGAACTGGACTGCATCGTTGACTTCAACAGCCACGGCATCTGGCTGCGTGTCCCGCTCGGCAAGCTCAACAGCGAACGGATGGTCCCCCTCGACCCCGAACCGCTCGCCCTACTCGACACCTGGATCAACAACCGCGGCGCCCAACGCTGCTTGCCTCACCCCCGCCATGGACGCCCCGCCGACTTCGTGTTCGTCGAACGGGGACGACGGATCGGCGCCCACCGGCTCCGAATCGGCCTACACGCCGCCGTCGCCGCCGCCGAACTCCGCGACCGCGCCGGCAACCCGGTCCATGTCACCCTTCACCAGCTCCGTCACACTTTCGGGACCAGCCTGGTCAACGCCGGCATAAACCTGCCCGCGCTCATGGCCCTGCTCGGCCACGTCACCCCGGAGATGACCCTTCGCTACGCCCGTCTCGCGTCACCGACAATCCGCGACGCCTACCAAAGCGCCATGGCCAAGGTCAACGGCCGCCGCTCACTGTTCATCATCCCAGCCGGACACAGCCGCGGGATCCCCTCCAAGATCGACTGGTTGCACACCGAAATGCTCAAGACCCGCGTCGCCCACGGCTTCTGCTCCCGCGACCCCGTAGCCGGCGCCTGCCCCTACGCCAACGTGTGCGAAACGCAAAACTCGTGTTTCGCGCCAGCCGCGTAATCGACGCGCACCCGGCGCGGATCTATCGGCGTCCCGGCCCTGAATCGGGACATGGTGGACGTCCTCGGAAGAACGCCCGCGGTGTCTAGCGATGTACGTCTCGGCGTCAGCGGTGTGTGTCGCTCTAATTGCTATGAACAAACCGAGAAGTTCGAAAGTTCTTGTAGTTCGGTCCATATCGATGGCCTCAGAGACGAGAGACTAGGTAGAGCGCTGCACAATGCTTGACACTAGCGGCGTCCGCCTCTACCTTCACCTAGTGGAGGTGAGGCCCATGAGTCAGAAGACTCGCCGTCACGCGCTGGAGACCTCGGGGCTGGTCCATCCTCATCCGCAAGCAGTCACGGCTCCGCTGTTCGCCGGCAATGACGGCTTCTTCATGCCTCTCGACAAGGTCCAGGTCAAATACGAGATGCTGCGCGCCCACTTCGCTGATGGCGACACGGTGACCGAAGCGGCTCGCTCTCATGGCTACTCGCGAGCCGAGTTCTATCTCGTGGCCGCCGCCTTCGACGCGGCCGGCATGACGGGTCTGCTGGACGAGCGCCGGGGTCGCAAGGGACCGACGAAGCTGACAGCCCAGGTGATCGCGTTCCTCGACGGGCTGGGCGAGTGCTCCGCCGCGCAGGCCGCCGCCGAGCTCGAGTCCGCGCTCGGGGTGCGCTTGCATCGCAGAAGCATCCAGCGGGTCCGTCACCGATGAGCAATTTCTGGCCCGCCGGGGAGGCATCCCAAGCTGACTACGAGCGCCTGCGCGCCACCATCGTCGCTACGGGCAAGCTGCCTGACGACCTCGCTTGCGCCCGCTTCGGGCGTCGGGGACTGGCGGGGCTGGTCGCCTGGCCCGTCGCCGAGCCTGACTTCGTCGCCGAGCTTTTGGGCGGGACGCGGCCACGCTGGACGCCCTATGAGGATCCTCGCGCCCTCACCATGGCCGCCGCCTACGACCTGCTGCTGGGCGTGGGCGCGACGCCCGACGACGCGGCCGGCCCGCTGTGGGCCAGTGGCGGCCAGAGCAGATGACCAACCGATACCACCGACAAGGAGACCAGCGATGAGAGTGGCGATCTATGCCCGGGTGTCGACTGAGGCCCAGGAGGCGCGGGGCACCATCGGGTCCCAGCTGGATGCCTTGCGCGCCAAGGTGGCCGCGCTGGGCGACGAGCTGATCGAGGAGTTCGTCGATGATGGCTACTCCGGCGGCCGCCTCGATCGTCCCGGCCTCGATGCGCTCCGAGACGCTGCTGAGGCTGGCGTCGTCGACGCCGTGTGGTGCTTATCGCCTGACCGATTGGCGCGGGCTTACGCCTATCAGGTGCTGATCCTCGATGAGCTCGCCCGCCACAACGTGCGCGTCCTCTTCGCCGACGCGCCCAACATCGACGACGGTCCCGAGGCGCGCCTTTTGACCGAGGTCCAAGGGGTCATCGCTGAATACGAGAAGGCCAAGTTCGCCGAGCGCGATCGTCGAGGCAAGCTCTTCCGCGCTCGGGCCGGCGAGGTGTTGTCGCGCAAGGTGCCCTACGGCTATCGGCGTGTGCCCCGCGGTCCGCAAGGACCGCCCCATGTCATCGTGCACGAGGCCGAGGCCGTCGTCGTGCGACGCATCTTCGACGACTTCTGCAGTGGGCTGTCCATCCGTCGCATCGCCATCAACCTCAGCGCCGACGGGATCGTCTCGCCGGATGGGAAGACCCAATGGGTGCTGGCCACCGTCGGGCGACTTGTGCGCAATGAGGCCTACGTTGGTCGCCTGTTCTGGAATCGCACCCACACCACCTATGACCCTCAGCTCGGCGCCAACCGACAGACCCGCCGTCCCCGTGAACAGTGGGTCACCATCCCTATCCCGGCCATCATCGACGACGACACCTTCGAGGCCGCGCACCGGGCTGCCCGGGACAACGCCGCCTTCAGTCCCCGCCGGGCCGATCCAGATTCGTTCCTGCTGCGACGGCTCGTGCGCTGTGGCCGATGCGGAGTCAAGCTCGCCGCCCATCGCGCCAACCGCGCCGCCGGCTTGGCTCGCTACTACCTCTGCCCCCACCACGATCCGGTGCGCGCCGGCGGCGCCGACCGACGTTGTCCAGAGCGACGCATCCGCGCTGATGAGCTCGACACCTTCGTCTTCAACGAAGTGCGACGTCTGCTCGCTCGTCCCGACTTGCTCGCCGCCGGCGAGGCGGCCGTGCTGGCACACACGCCGGCCCCTGATGATGAGTTGCTGGCGACCCAGCTCAGCCGCATCACTCGCCGCATCGACACGGCAAACGTCGAGCGGTGTCGTCTGGCCGATCTCTACCAGGCCGGCGTGCTCGACCAAGCCGAGATGAGCCGGCGCGCCGCCGAGCTCGAGGCTCGCCGCCGGCGCCTCGAGACCGAGCGGGACGCCTTGGTCGACCAACGCGACGCGCTCGTCCAACACAACCACCTCAACCAGCTCATCACCGCCTTCGCCGATCGGGCGCTCGCGGCACTAGACACCATGAACTTCGAGCAGCGTCAGCGCCTGCTGCGACTCGTGCTCGAGGACGTGCGCGTCGAGGGGTGGCGAGTGGAGCTGCACCTACGTATCCC
>JRHI01001120.1_pt1 | contig 24352 bp, 29 predicted proteins | sample 215371 | NCBI WGS metagenome assembly JRHI01 (sample SAMN02929681, study PRJNA255918) | sediment metagenome | biome: cave system; feature: Ice Cave; material: Sediment; isolation source: sediment from deep within a dark volcanic ice cave with no known source of... ...
TCCGTGTTGGTTTGAACCAACATTCTCCGAGTTTGAAGCCGGTCATACCCAGCCCGCAAACCGGCGAATGCTCAATAGCTGTCAGTAAGAACTGTCCAGTGCCACTCGCTTGCAGGGTGAGAGCTGCCGCCAGAGAAGCACCAGCACAGTGGTACACGGGCTGACCAGCCGGGTCCGAGGTTGTGGCCCGCGACCTTTCAGCAGCCTGCGGCCTCACTACAGCGCTATGGGAAGCGCGTTCGGCCTTCGGCTGCTGCGCTGACGCGCCACCCTTCGGGTGGAAACGTCGCTGCACCGGTACCCGCCGCGAGACTTCGTTCCTCCAACAGGAATGGAAGAAGAATCTCATGGCGAAAGGATCTCCTCGATCGTGAGCGCCGACGCCGCCACTTCTTCCGCCTCCTGGGAACCATCGAACACCACGACGCCATGACGGCTGCCTTGCGACGCGCTACGATCAATCAGAAGGCGGCCGGCCCGGTGCTGGTGCCGTACCAGGATCGTCAGGCATCCAGACCGTGATGGTACGACACGAGGTTTCACTGGCAGATCATCGGCTGGTGCATCTGCGCTCTCGCTGGCCGCACGCCACAGCGACGCTCTCGTCGCGAGGTCACTCCTTTCAGATGGCATTGATCCGGCTTGGGGTTCACTCTCAGCATCGGTACGGTCCGAATCGGCGCGAACCTGCCGGACCAGCTCACGCGCCTGTGCATCCGTAAAGCTCTCGCGCGCCGCGCAAAGTCGCTCAATGGCTGCCGGGTGGGTGCGCCAAGCCTGGTAGAGCTCGTAGAGCGCGCGGATCGACGAGCTTTCAAGCCTCGCCCGAAGAAATTCTGGCATGCTTAGAACCGAGGCGAACCGCGACACCCAGTCTCTTGGCTTGCCGAGCTTGCGCGAAATGTCAGCCTGCGTGTCGCCGGCATCCAGACGGCCCGCGACGAACGCGGCGATCTCGGGTGCGCGCAAATCGTCGCGCTGGATGTTCTCGATCATCTGGGCGTATCGATCCGGCTCTCCGCCCTCCTGCAAAAATGCCGGGATTTCCTGTAACCCAGCACGCTGCGCAGCGCGATACCGGCGCGCACCCATGACGATAACGTATCGGCCCTCCTGGTTCGGCCGGCGAACCAGGATGGGTTGCAGCACGCCATGTTCGCGGATCGTCGCCGAAAGTTCATCGAGTTCCTGCTCGCTGAAGACACGGCGCGGCTGATCTGGGTCTTCGTCAATGCGGTCGATCGCAATGCGAAGCGGGGACCCGGCGCCGCCGCTGCCCTTTTCAGCGACGTCAGCGAGATCTTTGAAACTAAGGTCAAGCGTCATTAGTCATCTCCTCGTCGAGCCGTTCTGCGATCTTGGCGAGAACAGCGCGGATTTCCCGGCCGGCCTCCTGAGCTGAGCGGCGCTTAAGACTCCACACCGGGACTCGTTCCGCTACCGCTTCGGCATAGCCGTCGCGGGCCACAATTTGGCCCGGGAAGACATACTTGCCGGCTTCGCGCAACAACTGCTCCAGATGGGTTCGTTGGCGCGGCGATTTGGTGTTGAAATTCGATGGCAACAAGCCGAGGAAGGTCATGCCCTCGCCGCCGTAACGTCGTTGCACCCCGATTACGGTCTGCAGCAGGCCTTTAACGCCCTTCACCGAATAGTCCTCAAGGTAGATGGGTGCCAACACGTGCGAGGCCGCAACCAGACATGCCACGCTGCGAAGTCCAAGCGACGGCGGCGTGTCGATGACGCAAATGTCGAACAGTTCGGCAGCAGCAACAAGATTTTGCTGAAGGATCATCACTGCAGCGGCACTGCCGCGATCAACGTCGGTCAACGAGCTGTCTGCTGGGGCCAATGTGATGCCACTGTCGCCGCTGGCGACGATCCGCGCCGCCGGCTGGAATAAACCGGCCGCCGAAGTCTCTCCCACGTGACGTTTGAGTGTGTCGGTCGCATTGCCTTGCGCGTCGGCATCGATCATCAAAACCCGCCGGCCCGACTCCGCCATGAACCAGGCCAGATGAACAGCAAGGGTCGTCTTGCCGACGCCCCCCTTCTGATTGTTGATCACGATGATATTCATTCAGCGGCCTGCGGAGAAAACGGATACGCTTGCGCCATCATTATTTCTCCGGCCCACGAGTCAGATTGTGCGTTTGCCAGCGCGGCAGCCTCGCAAGACTCCCTTGGTCCTGTCGTACTGGAGTGTTGGTTTAAACCAACACTCCAGTGCAACGTCACGCGACGCGGACAATGTCCAAGATCGAGCGCAAAATCATCCTGTCGGAAGAGTCAGGGGCGCTGACCCCAAATAGGATAGGGTGGATCGGCGTGTTAAGCCGGGCGTCAGAGCTAGGCTATTCCAAATGTATAGCTGGGTGGATTGTCCCCAGCGCTCCTACGATTGCGAAGATCGCTAGGCCCAGCAAAATTTCGCCAATGCAGTTGCGGGTAAGCCTGCGAACCGCGTCGCCCGTTCGCCCGCTTGGTAAGCCGGCAAGCCTAGGTGTCAGCCAGAACCGGTTAATCGCAGCGAGGGTAATCATGACGGCGAACAAGACCATCTTAAGCATCAGGAGACGGCCGTAGTGGGTGACGAGTAGCGCGTGAAGTGAACCAACTAGGATTGCCGTATTCGCGATACCGCTCACCAATAACGTGCATACGCTGGCAATGCCTAACGTCGAAAAACGTTGGACGACGTCCCACGCCAGGAAAGGTGGTTCGGATGCCTGATCGCGGCACCCAGCGGCGAGCAAAAGCGGCAGCGATACAAGCCCTCCGATCCAGGCCGCTGCAGCCACAAGATGCAGCACGTCAACCGTCAGATGAAAAATCCCCTTCTCACCCGGGATCGAGCCCGCATGGCCGGTCAACGCAATAGATGCGACCAAACCGAGAGCCGAAGCGACCCCAAGCCAACGCACCGGTGGAACCCGGTCGTACGTCAAACACGCGGCCAGAATGATCGCCAGGGCAAGGCGGATATCCGAGACCATTCCAAACTGCGTTTGCGTTACCACCGTGCCGATCACGTCAGCGGTCATGGCCTCGGTAAGGGAAAGACCGCTCATGGCGGGGACCTGCGCGGTGATCCACGCAAGGCCGGACGCGATGGAAACGGCGAGACTGATCCCGGCGATCCGCACGGTTTGCCGATCAAAAAAATACGCTAGCGGCTGTACCAAGCCCAGTGCGGGCTCCGCAACAACCGTCCGGAAAAGCAGAACCCCGGCGACGATCGCCGTCGCCGAGAAATGAATGGCGCGAATCACGATCAGCAAAGCGTCCGCACCGTTCTCCCATCCGTTCATCGCGCCGCCATGCTATGGACCGACCGTGAATGTGAAATTTCCGTCGGTGGTGTGAGTGTCCACGGACAGGACGCGCCAATTCACATGATAAACTCCAGGCCCTCCGGAGCGGAGCGTGACCGACATTTGGCTGCCGTTGACGCGGGTCTTGCCGGTATCGACACGCTGGCCGGTGGCGTTGTTGGTAACGGTGATGGCACTAAAGGCCGCTTCCAGCTTTTGAGTGAACCATAGCGTTACCTCACGCGGCGCCGCTGCTACCGTATTACCCACGCGTGGTTCGGCCCGATCAAGGAAGGCATGCGCCTGGGCTTCGCCACTCAGCAAAAGCAAGAGGGGGACAATTCTGGCAAGGGTTGAGTTGCGCATGGTCAATTCCTTGGAAACGGGCTGGCGGGAGCGACGGCGGGGCCGAAGATGGGTTTGCCGATCCCGCGAGGGTCGATGTCATCGAGATACAAATGCAGTTGTGCGATCACGCCGACATTCGTCCCGCTCTGGCGGTTGATCGGGATGAGGGCCTCTACGGCAACCTGAAACGTATTACCGACCCAAATGAATCCCGGGTTGATGGTGCCGGTCGTGAGGGTGCCGGATGTGATGGTGTTTGCGACTGGCGTCTGGAGCGTGGCTTCGACGATCGGGATCAGATGATTGACAAAGTCCGGCAAACCCAAATCAACGACGGCAGACTTGAGGTAAGGCATGCTGTATTGCAGCGTGCCGCCCCAGTGCAGCACCCGGGCGTGAAATTCCGTATCGACCGTTGGATCGCCAGTATCGGGATCAATCCCGAAGGTGGTTGTGGAGTGCCTTCCTGGAATGGCGTACCCCACCTGACCGGTGACAGCGATAGGCCGTATCCATGACAGCGTATCCGGGAGATCCCCGAAGCCTTTGCCGAAATAGAACGTCGGCGTGTAGGTGTTGAACGGGTCCGCACCAACCCTTCGCGCGCCGGTCCCACCCCATTCGATACTGAGGCCGAGAGACATCACAAATTCATGCTCCGGGTTCTTGTAGAGCCGATATTTGAATGTCGTGTCTAGATTCTGAAACCCGTCGGCCCCGAAGCCGGTGGGGCCGCCGGGCGCGCTAAGCCGCGAGTAGGTCGTGCCGACGGAGATCACGAAGGCCTCGGTAATCCGCTTCGAAAATTCGGCGGAGAAATCCCGCTGCCTGAACGAAGGGTCATCGCCGGTCTTGAAGGATGACACGGTAGGAAGCGATAGCTCGTCGTTGACGCCGGGATCATCGATCCCGAGCGTGGCTGGAAAGAAGCGGTTGCCGACGATCTCGTGGGCAATGCTGCTCTGAAGAGGAACGAATGCAAACACGAACCCCAAAAGGGCCGTACGTAAAAGACGGATAGACATAGGAATCTCTCTGCTGTCGTTGAGATATGATTGAAACGGCGGCCGGATCGGCCGCCAGGTCTCAGGTCAGCAGCGGGGGGCCCCGTGCCTGTTTGCCGATAAACCCGGCGGGCCCAGGAACAGGATTTTCAACCGGCGACCAGACGACGGAAACACTAGTGGGCTGGTACGCTGATGCGAGCGAAACCTCGGGGTCAACAATGACGCCGCCCCCGCAACCGACGCAAAGCTTGCAGCAGGTGTCGGCGTCATGCGCCTTGGACGGGATACCATCGGTGGTGGCCCCCATCGACGTGGTGCGACCGCTGCAGAGGACGAGGAGCGCCTGATTTATGTCGGGGTTGGACACCCGGGCCATAAGCATCGGGGCCAAAATCGTTTGCAAAAGAAAGGCGTAGGCGGCGATCCAGAGAATGGCGTGCCGCGAAAACTGCCTCATTTGCGATCTCGAAATCGTACCCACCCATGTGCTCCTGAGGACCTTGTATCAAGGGTCCAGACACGGGGACAGGGCTTTTTGCCCGCCAGCAACACAACAAACAATCGCGGGCGAGATTTATTCCCAGGCACCCGCGTCATCTAGTCCGTAGGAACGGCCGAGGTTCGATCTTTCTCATTTCCGCCCAGCCCGAAACCACAGCGTGGCATTGAAGAGATCGGCGTTTGCCTGATCGGGCGTCGCTGATGGCGATACCCTGTAATCGATCACCAGCAGGTGCTGTCCCGCTTTTACAATGGGAATTGACGCGATGCCATCAGCATCGGTGGCAAAGCGAGGAATATCATTCTCCGCGACCACGGTAACGCCGTCGCCGCGCTCGACGTCTACGCCGGACAGCGGCTTGCCCTGAAACAGCACCTTGAGGCGCAGGGTTTGCCCCGGCTTCGCCTTGTCGGGATCGGACAGTGGAACGATTTCGAGCGTGTGACCGAGTACTTTTTCCCACGGAGCACCGGGTCCGGTTAGCGCCTTCGCAAATTTCACCGACCACATGCTATCAGCTGCGTCGGGGACAAGGCGGCGCGTGGCGTTACGATAGAGGCCGTCAGCGGACTTGACCCAGAAACCGTTATCGTAGCGCGCCGCCAGTAGCGTGTGTCCATCATCCGCAAACGGCTTTGTCTGCGCGACAGCAATGCCGTTGCTGGTGGTCTGCGCGATGCCTTTGAGCAGGGAAACCGAACCGCGCGAATTGATCGCGACGATATCGACGACCTTGTCCGCAAAGGCCGGCGGCCGGTCATCCGGATGCCCGTAATTGACGATCGCCCGCCGGCTCGCAGCTTCGCCAGCGATTGTCAGCCAGACATCGTGCGCGGAGGCCACGCCCATCGTTGCGGCCATCAACACGATCGGAAGCACTACATTACGGATACAAAAGCGGCCGATGCTCATTTGGTGATTATTGCTGGAGTAGCGGAAGCAACCGCGGTCGGAAAGCGATAGGTGAGACCGGCAAGAACGGCAAGCCTCGGCTGCGCGCTGACGAAGATGTCAGATGATTTCGCCCCGGTCGGATCGCCGAAATTGATTGCAATCTCACTCAAGCGATCGCTTGGATACCAGGTCGCCTGTATGAATGCGGTCCAGCCCTCCGGCCACGAATAGGCCAGCTTGCCGGTGATGCGGGAATACGGCGAGGTAGTGATCAGGCCGTCTTGCGTGAGGTTTTTCTTGCCGACAAACGTCACATAGGCCGACCCGGACAGCGTCTGGGCAGTGACGGTTGCAACATTGAAATCGACGCCGACATTGGCGACATGGTTCGGTACGTTCGGGACGTAGAACGAGGGCGCCGAGTCGAGCAGGCGGGCCCTGACGCTGGCGTAGTTTGCAAAGATCGCGACGTTTTTTACGGGATCCTTGATCACATAAAAGCGGCCATCGAGATCGAACCCATCGCGCCGCGCCTTGCCGAGAAGATTGACCGGCAATCCCGGCGCTGCCTGGAATGCCTCATTTTCGGAGTCGGTGGTCCAGTAACTGCCGAGGAATTTGAAGCGCTCGAAGGTGAATTGAACGCCGCCTTCGCGGCTGACGATCTTGAACGGTTGGATACCGGGATTGCCGATCAACTCCAGCGGCACGTCGATGCCGCGAAAGCCCTGGCCGTAATTGGCGAACAGCTCCAGCCATTTTACCGGCGTGATGGCGATGCCGACCTTGGGGCTTGCAATGCCGTTCGAGATGTTCGGGGTGCCGCCGGGCGTGATGCGATCGTTGATGTCGTAATAGAATTGATCAAAGCGCCCGCCCGCGGTGAATTTAAGCCACGGCAGCGGCTTGATCTGGACCTGACCGAAGCCGGCCACGTTGGTCTCGGTCAATCCGAGATTGACCACCGGCGCGCCTGTCACCGTTCGCGCCGTGGTCGGCGCCTGGAAGGCGTTGATGAAATCCGTTCGCCAGTTGCTTCCGACCAGCACCTGAACCGGGATGCCGTCGCCTACCGCCCCGCTCCAGACCTTGCTGACGCGGCCGCCGACCATGGTGCGGTCGTCGTGCTGCCAGCGCTGGCCACCGCCGAAATCGGCATAGCGGTTGAAATAATCGTGGCTGACGAACAGCGCGCCCTTCAGTTCCTGATCCTTGGCGCCGGACGAATAATTGGTGACGAAGTTTTCGAGCTGCTTGTTGCCGCCATCGGTCGGATTGGTGGCCGAGCGCTCCGAAATGGCGCCGGCCTGGATCAGATCGCGGTTGGCATATCCGGGTGCGCCGAATTCCGTGCCATAGGCTTGCGCACGGAGCGACACCGTGGCGCCGTCCGGCAGGGTCGTCGTGATCTTGTTGAACGAATTGTAGCGGTTGACGAAGCTGTTATCGCGATAGCCGTCGGTGCGATAGCCCTCGAGCGCGAGATAGGGCAGCCACGCGCCCTGGGTCGTGCTGTAGGTCGCGACGCCACGCGCAGTGCCTTGCGTGCCGCCGGAAATGCCGACGCTGCCGAACGGATCGGAATCCTTGGTGGTGATGTTGACGGAGCCGCCCATGTTGGAATCGCCATATTCGACCGAGAACGGTCCGCGGACGATTTCGATGCTCTTGACGGTTTCCGGCAACAGGATGTTGAGGTCGGCATAGTTCGGCGTATGCAGCGAGGAGATTTCGTTCAACGGCACGCCATCGATGAAGTAGGCGATGTCGCGGCCATGCTCCGCTTCGGTGTAGCCGCGCAACGAAAGGCCGTAGCCGATGCCCCCCTGCCCGTAATTCGACACGTTGAACCCGGGCAGCGACCGGAACAGGTCGCCATAGCTTGCGACCGGCAGCCGGCTGATTGTGGGTGAATCCATCACCGTCACGGCCGCCGGTAAGGAAGTGACCGCGCTCGATACGTCGCCACGGCCGGGTGTGGCGGCTAGGCCAGCGACGAGCCCGGGAGCGCCGACCTGCGATCCGGCGGACCGGACCTGCGGCGCACGCCAGGCACTTTGCGCTCGCTGAGTCCGTTCCGCGCGTCTCGCCGGCTTCTTCGCGGCTTGTTCGGGAGAAGTGATTGTTACCGGCGGCAGCTGGCCAGCCCCGGTTTCTGTCCGGACCGTCTGTGCGTAGGCCGGGAGGGTCAAAACGACAACAGGAGTGCTCGTCAAAAACAGGCGCCAAAAAATAACACGCAACGCCCATGCCCCCGCATGATAACTGCTACAATCGACGTGCGACCGCACCAGTTCGACTTAACCCGGCCCGCCACGCTAGCAAACCCGGTATGACGATACAACAAGAACATCATACTGCGGCAAGACGGAAATTTGGAATGCAACGGATTACCATCACGATCGAAGACGATTTGCTTGACGAGATCGACGCCGCCGCCAAGGCGCGCGGCTATCAGAACCGCTCCGAGATCATCCGAGATCTGGCGCGTGCCGGCCTGCAGCAGAGCGCCGAGGATACGGCGCCGTCAGGACAATGCGTCGCCGCGCTGGTCTATGTTTACGACCATGCGGCGCGGGACCTGTCGAAACGCCTGGTGCAGAATTTTCACGGCCATCACGATTTGTCCCTGGCGACGCTGCATGTCCATCTCGACGACGACAGCTGCATGGAGGTAACGGCGCTGAAGGGATCGAGTGGCGAGGTCAAGCATTTCGCCGACCACATCATCGCCGAGCGCGGCGTGCGTTATGGGCGCGTGGTGCTGATCCCGACGGCCCCGGACAAGAAGCCAAGGGCGCGCAAACCGGCCCACCGGCCTGATTAGAAATCAGGATTAGGCAGCCTGCGCCGCCGTTCCACAGGGCAATCCGGCGCGCGCCAGCCCGCCATACAATTGCCCGTTCGGCATTTCCGATTTCAGGATCGAACGCACCGCGACCAGCTTCTCGATATCGACCCCGGCGGCAAATCCCTTGCTCTCGCACAGGAACACCAGATTCCCGACACGACTTACGGTCGCGCCCGGCGCGAACCGGCAGCCCGCCGAGGCCGCTCAGCGACCCATCGAGCACGCGCGCACCGGCGTCGAGCGCGGCCGACACGTTCGGAATACCGATACTGCGGGTGTCGTGCAAATGGATGCAGCCCGGCTTGGATCCCGCGATCTTCGCCACCGCGGCCATGAGTTCACCGACTTGTTTGGGTCTGGCATCGCCGACGGTATATCGACGCCGGCCTCGAATCCGCGATTCTGATCACTTCCTTCGGATCCACCGGCCCCACGATCGAGCAGCCCAGAGCCATCGAGATCGCAGCGTTACCACCGGCTTGTCGCCGCTTGGCGTCGCGCAATTCGCAGAGCCGCTTGACCTTGGCAATGGCGGACTCGCGGCTGCGGTTGGCATTGGCCTGACTGTGCTCCTCGGTAGCCTTGGCGACGGAGGCGACTTTCGCCACACCTGAGGCCAGCGCCTCGTTGTCGCCGAGACGCAAGCTCGCTGTCACGGTCGAACGTGCCGGTCTCGACGTGGAACGTGGGCGTCACGGCGATCGATCGACCGTGTCTGATCGTCCCCCAGCAAGATCTGCTCCTGCCACAGGGATCTGCTTGATCGGGTCTAGCAGTCGCGCACCGTGAGGCGCCGCACCGCGCGGTCTCGATTACATCTGACCCAAATGGGCGTGGACCCGGGCTTCCCATCGCATCAGGCCTGCTTCTTTTCGCGCAGGCGCGAATTGATCTGCGCCATCAGGATCGGGCCGAGGGAAAATTCGCCGGCCTGCGCCTTTCGGGTCAACCCGCGCAGGTAACCGCCGGCCGAATTGATCGCTGCGCCGCGCTGCAGGATGCACGCAACGACGATCGCCGCCTGCACCTCGCCCATGACGGTTTGCGCCTCCTCCCAGGCGCTGGGGCTGATCCCCAACATCGATCGCACGACCGCCGCGGTCGCCAGAAAATCCCGCCAATTCGAAATGCCGCCCTTGGCGTAATCGACGATGCCGGGGCATCCGTCCAGCACCATTCCCARCGGATASGATCCCTCCGCAACCCGTGACGGTTGAGAGCTTGGTTCAGCCCTCGCCGCCCGGCTTTCTTGGAAGCTCGGTTCAAGATCAATTAAGGGATCTGGATTTGAATTCTGTATGTGGCGCTCAGACTGGGACTCATTGGCGCTCGGATTCTTGGATTTGATGTGTGCCTCCAGGAGATTGAGCACGTCGTCGGCGAGTTGAGACAAGTCGTCGGCGATCGGCTCAAGCTGCTGGCGCGTAGCGGTCCTCGGAATCTGAGCTAGCATTGCCCTGAAGGCGGCGTGGACTTCTTGCCAGTCGGCCGGCCCCTGTCCTCCCCTGCGCGTCGGGACGCCTTCCTCGATGCCGGTGGCAATCATCTTGGCGATGTCGCGCCGGCACAACGTGATGCGCTCGCGCACAAGCTTGAGCGCGCGCGCCTCTGCTTCGATTTCGGCCGCCAGGTGCTCGAACTCTTCTGACCGCACGACGAGCGGTGACAGATCGAAGCCGAAGGCAAGCTCGATTTCGCCGGCGCCGCTTTTCCGAGCGTAGCGTTTGCCGTTTGGGCTATCGCGCCGAATAATCAACCCAGCGTCGACCAGGACAGCGAGGTGGCGGCGTAATGTCGAAGCGGGCATGCCGTGCGCCCGCAACGTCAGCTTGTCGTTGGACGGAAAGACGATGAGGTCATCCTCCCCTGTCAGGGCCGTCTCCGGATGGAAGGTCAAAAGCGCGTTCAACACGGAAAGCGAGCGTTCCGACACCCCAAGGCGCGGCCGCGCCGTACAGATGGCGTGGAAAACATTCCATTTGTGCACGACCTTTTCAGGGGTGCGCGCCGTAGCCCCCATTTGGCTTGCCACGTGGGCAAGCGTCAGCGATCGCCGCCCRAAGGGCGTCGTTGGAGAGTGTGACTGCATGTCTTTGCCTCAGCCGGGCAAAAAAAATCTGCTCGCCAAAACGGCGCCAAAACGCTTGACAGTGATTCGCGGAAGTGTGATTCTCTCAGTCGCCAAACTTAGTGAGAAGGCTTCCGGGACTCCGTTTCGGGGGCCTTTTTTCTTTTCCCTTGTCTGCTCCTGGTTCGTGTTGAAAGGACGAGGCTGTTAGGCCCCGCTATCGTCCTGGCGCGTGCTCACCTTGGTAAAGGTTTCGAACAAGCCCGGGAGTTGCTCGACAAGAAACGCCGCAAATGTTGTGGGTACATTTTTGTCGATGGTGAATTTGAGTTCGCGAGCTGCCTGTTGTACGCGTCCAATTTTTTCTCCCGATGCGGATACAATCGCCGTTGCAATCGACGCGCTGGCTACTTGATTTCGATCGGGTGACCTGCTGGCCGCGGAGAAAGCAGCAAGAAATCTGGCATCGGTCTCACGGGCGGCAAAGTTTGGTTGAAAAAGCGCGGCCCTCGCGCGCTTGAGCGCGCTGATGTCCTTCAGCAAATCAGCAAATGACTGCCATCGCCCGCGGCCTACCTTCGACGCCTTACCGATAGCTTGGATAAGGTCTTGCGGCACCGATCGAGCAACTGCGAGAAGCTTTGAAGCCTCGGCTCGGTCGATTGAGAGCGCGTCTTGGACAACAGAACGACTATGCCCGGCGTCTTCGATGTGCATAGCGAAAACGGCACGCTCGATGAAGCTTAAATCCTCACGGGGAGAGTTCTCGAGACCTTGAGCGACAACAAGCGCTTCGTCTGACAGCACTCGAAGAACCGCCTTGACGGCGATACCCAACTCCTGCGTGGCACGAACGCGGCGATGGCCATAAGCGCTCTGGTAACGCCCTGGCGCATTGGGATGCTCTCGAACAAGAATAGGCACCTCTTGGCCGCGCTGGGCAATTGAGAGCTTAAGCACCTCGAATGAACTGTCATCGTTGTCGCGGAATCTATCGGACACAGGCGATGGATCGACGAGTGCCGGATCAATCTCGACCACGAGCGCGCCCGAGGAAATCTTTTCGCGAAGCTCCTCGTTCTCTTTTTCGACCCCGGAGAACGAATCTTTCAGGGAGCGAACGGATCCTGAAGATACACGCGGCAACGCGCCAACCACGTTGTCAGCAGACAACGTGTTCGCTTGAGGAGTGGCAAAGAGAGTCTTTATGGTATCAGTACGCTTGCTCATCGGCCCCACACTCCTTTCAGGAGTTGCGCGATTTCCGCGTTGACAGCATCAATGGACTCCAAAGCGCGGTCGTATGCACCACGACCAACGGAACCCCGCTCAAGTTCATAGAGCGATTGCTTCGTTAGGCCAGCGTTCGCTATGGCGGTGGATTTCCAAACCGTAGCTTGCAGGACGTCTGATCCAAAGAGATTGCGAAGTAATGCCACAATCTGAGCTTCGGGTACGTCATTGGGATCATGGCGGGTGATGACGTATCGGATGAAATCATGATCCAGCAGGCCTCCGGCCTCCTCGATGACAGACATGAGATCGGAGGTCATCAAAAGGAACTGGCTCATAGAAGCTACATCCACCATTTGCGGGTGGATGGTTACGAGCATCGCAGTCGCGGCGTTCAAGGCCCCCATAGTGAGGTATCCGAGTTGCGGCGGACAATCGATGACGACCACGTCGTAAGAATCGGCGACCTGTTCGATCGCACCGGCGACACGGCGGAAAAATAAGTCGTGCCCCCGCTCACGCCGCTCGATCATTGCGCGCGGCGTGTGGTGCTCAAACTCCATAAGTTCGAGATTGCCGGGGACCAATCCGATCCCATCGAAATAGGTCGGCCGGATAATGTCCCGCATAGGCCGACGGTAATCGTCATAACGAATTGCCCCGTATAGGGTCCCGTTCTCTGGGATATCAAATTCCGGTTGATAGCCGAACATTCCTGAAAGCGAGGCTTGTGGGTCAAGGTCGATCGCGAGCACTCGAAACCCGGAAAGAGCAAGATACTGCGAGAGGTAAAGCGCAGTGGTTGTTTTTGCCGACCCACCCTTAAAGTTCGCAACGGTGATTACTTGAAGTTTGTCGCCGGTTCGGCGCCTCGGCAGAAAATCCAACGCTTCTCTCGGGCGTGTTGCCGCTAGGTATGTACGCAATTCGTTGATCTGCGCCAAAGTGTAAGATCGGCGGCCGCCGTGTCCGGTAGCGGGGGCTGGGCCGAGACCATCGAGGGAGAGCTGACGAAGGTATCCATCGGAAACGCGAGCGATCCTTGCAACCTCTCCGGAGGTAAAGGAGCGGAGAGATTTACTTGCCGAAGGCGGAAAAAGGGTTCTGGCTAGAGCACGTAGTTGGCCGGAAAGAATGCCGGCGTGACGTGTTACGCGTGCACAAGCAGTCTCATCTGTACCGCGTAGATTTTCGTCGACGTTCGTCATTCTGGCTCTCAAAACGGTTTCTGCGCGTCAGACGCTCTGTTTCCGTTTTGGCAGAAGGCCACGATTCTTGGTTTTCGGCAAGAAATAAAGGGTTAATGGAAGGTTAACGGCCTTTTGAGCCGCTCGGCCGGTTGTCAGCTGACAACATCGTTGCAAATGCAAATGTTGTCAGCAGACAACGTTAGCCACCCCGCCCTATTTTGCTATCAGGGTCTACAGGGCAAGCCTTGCCGCTTTCCCGAGTTGCCGGTCAGCTTCATTGTAGTAGCCTGCCGCCTGTTGCACAGAGCGATGCTGCGACTGTTGCATCGCTTCCGGCAAAGAGACGCCCTGGCGCGCGGCCTCGGTAAGATATCCGGAGCGGAGCCCGTGGGCCGAAAACTCCCTTCCGTCCAATCCGGCCAGCGCGCAGCGCCGTTTGACGATCAGATTGATCGACTGCGGCGTGAGCGCCCTCTCCTCCACCGCCTCCCAGCGGTCGATCGCGCGGAAGATCGGCCCCTTSCKGATGTCSGMSCGCTCRAGCCACTCGCGCAGCGCCTCGACCGGTGGGCCGACCAGGAACACCCTGCCCTCGTCGTCCGCGTCGCCCGTCTTGGTGCGGCCGAGCTGGATCGACACGCACGGCAGCCTCGGCGACTTTGGGTCCGTAGGATCGAGCGGCACGGCCGGCTCGTCGCTCATCTGCTCGATCCGCAGCCGCGCGACTTCACTGCGCCGCCGTCCGCCGGAGGCGAAAGCCAGCAGCAAGATCGCGATGTCGCGCGTGTCCGCGAGCCGGTCCGTCGCGCAGGTCGCGATCAGTATGTCCAAGACCTCGCGCGTTACGGCGCGCTTGCTCTTGCGCCGGCGCGGCCGCGGAGTGGCCCGCACCGCCAGGCGCACGGCGGACCGCAAGGCCGGAGAGGCGAACGGCCCCTCGATCCCCTTCCAGCGGTGCAGCGTGCCCCAGCTGGCCAGGCGCCGTTTCACGGTGCTCGGCGCGTGCGGGCCCTCGCTGCGCAGCAGCCCTTGCGCCCGCAGCGTCTCGGCGACCTCCTCCGGCATCCCGTGCCGCGGGTCGGACTCGCGCTGCGCCAGGTCCCAGAGGTGGTGCGCGATGAACTTCAATGCCAGCGCTTCCGTCGCCGGCCACGGCAGCGGGTCGCCCGTGGCGGCGGCAGCCCAGCCCTCAAGGTACGCCAAGTCGGACGCCAGGGCCCGCAGGCTGTTCTCGCCCATGCCCTCGCGCGCGAGGTGCTTGAGTGTCGCGACGTCGTCGTCGGTGAGGAGCTGCGCGAGACGTCGCGCCGGTCCATGGGCAGGATGGCCGAAAGGGTGTCGAGCTGCAGCGCCCGCCGGGTCTCGGCGTCGAGGGAGTGGCCTTTGGCGATATCGTCCATCTCGCGCCTCAGAAACCGTAGGTCCGCTCGGCCCAGCGCAGCAGCACCGCCGCGTCCGGGTCGGGCAGGCGCACGCGATGCGTCTTCAGGCCTTCCGCGATCGCAAGCCCGACGTCGGGCTCGACCCAGTGGCCGTGGGTCATCAGGAAGAACCACCCGAAGGGCAGTCCGACCTCGCGGTCGCCGGCCTCGATCCGATCCATCAGATGGTGGACCGACGTCTCCGGCGCCGTCAGCAGGCGTTCTCGCGGCGCCTTCAGCGGCCGGGGGATGAAGCCGACTTCTCGCTCGTCCTTGTGGGTGTAGTCGCGGACGTCGAGCGCCCAGTGCGCGAAGACGCGCTGCGATCGGGCGCTGGAATCATCCCAGTCCCGGAAGAACCGCAGCTCGCGGGGCACGAACTCGAACCAGTCCGGCACCAAGTCCAGGAAGGGGGTCTCGCGGGTTGCCCCACGCGGCCCGGTCTCGCGGACGACGCGCCGCTTCATCTCGGGCCGCTTGGCCTCGCGCTTCTCGCGCTCGATACGACCGCAGCGGTCGAGGAAGCTGCGGACGTGGACGAAGGCGCCGCCGGCGCGGTCGAGCAGGCGATAGACTGGACCGGCGAGGCGGTCCGCGTCGGGCAGGGGCTTGTCCCGAGGCCACCCGGGATCGAGCAATTCCTCCTCGCCCCATGGGCGGTAGTCGGGATTGACGACCGGCCCGGCCCGCCACTCGATTTCGCGGCCGAGCGCGATCTGGATATAGTCAGCCGCCGCAGGGCCTGTCGGCGCGAAGACGAAGGCGCTGGTGCCGCGCCACTCGGCGATCTGCAGGTCGGTGTCCTTCAGGCGCTGCCAGGTCGCCTTGACGTCGCCGCCGCCCTTGGCAAGCTCGGCCGTCATCCACGGCCGCAATTCGCCGACCCGCGCCCCGCCCGGCTGGATGACCGAGCGGGTGTCGCGCCAGTAGTCGCCGTCGACATGGGCAAGGCTAAAGCCGAAACCGGGGAAGGCCGCCGCAAGGGCAGGGACGAGGCCGGCATCGGCCGAGCCGGCATCAAGGCCAGCGAGCACGGCTTGCAGCGAGGCCGAATCGGGCAGGCGGACGGGAGGAGGGGTCATCACGGGAGCTCTTGCGGGATTAGCGGGATTTCCGTATATTCCGGAACAAAGGAGAACCTATCATGGCTTCCACCGTGACTGCCGCCGAAGTCTCCAAGAACTTCGGCGCTTACCAGGATGCCGCCGTGCGCGAGCCGGTGGTGATCACCAAGAACGGCCGCCCCCGCACCGTGTTGATGGCCTATGAGGACTTCGTCCGGCTGTCGAAGCGCGACCGCCGCGTCCAACGCACCGTCGACCTGACCGATGAGGACATCGCGGCGATCGAAGCGGCAGAGATGTCGCCGGGCTACGACCATCTCAACGCCGAGCTCGAAGAGAAAAATGCTGCCGACTGAGGTCAAGGTCGGCTGGATTTTTCGCTACGGCTATCTGTGGGACTGGCAGCACCGCGAGGGCCGCGAGGAGGGCGACAAGGACCGGCCGTGCCTGGTGCTGGCGATCGTCATGACGACGGAGGAGGGCGCGCCGATCGTGCGCGTGCTGCCGATTACCCACACGCCGCCGGGGAACCCGAGCGACGCGATCGAGATCCCGGCCGACGTCAAGGCGCGCCTGCGGCTCGACGCCGAGCGCTCGTGGATCGTGCTGACCGAAAGCAACCGCTTCACCTGGCCCGGGCCGGACCTGCGCAATATCGACACCCAGAGCGGCTATTATGGCGCGCTGACGCCGGGCCTGTTCGCCGAGGTGAAGCGCCGTTTCGTGGCGATCGCCCGGGGCGAGGTGGCGACCAGCGCGCCGCACCGGAGCGTGCCGCGCAYCGAGTGACAACAGCTCGGCCTGTCGGCGGTCTGAAAAGGCCACCGGAGGAGGGGTGGGGGCTGGCAGCGGCGGCGTCCTTTCGTCGATCGGAGGCCCGGCGGGCGTGATCTTTCGGGCTCAGGACCGTCAGAATCGCTGATTTGCGCCGCATCGTCCAACACTATCGATAAGGGCTGGTTATCGATAAGGCAGGCCAGTGCTGGATCAGCTTTCAGATCCCCGACTCAACGTCGGTGTTGGTAAAATCCGCCCCCTTGAACAGCAGCGGCGCATCATGGTTTTTCGCGATCGCATAGGCAAAGCAGTCACCGAGATTGAGTTGGGCGGGGTGACCACGCCCCTTGCCGTAGCGGGCAAATGCTGTCAGCGCCGTCTCGGCATCCTCCGCGCCGATCGCCACGACATCGACGCGTCCGACCGCGAGGAACTCGCGGACGTCCTGCAAGGCTTCCTCAACGCTGGCATGCCGTTTCCGGCAAACGCCCAATGTCGCTTCAAAAACGGCAATAGGCGAAGTGATTGGCGCGTCGGCGGTTTCCAGCGCATCTGCCAACTCATCGGCATCCGTTTCGCGCGTTAGGATGGCCACAATTGCCGAGGCATCGACAAACATCAGATATCGCCGCCGCTCAGCTCGTCGTAGAACGCCTTGTCGGCCTCAAAACCCGTCGCCGGCCGCGCCATCACGCGGTTCTGCAGCGGGCGGAATCGCTCCCGGAGCGGTACCGCCTGCTCCGCGCGGCGCAGTTCGTTCTCCAACGCCAGTTTGACGGCATCAGTCTTGTTGATACGCTTGATGGCAGCGAGCCTTTCGGCAAGCCGACTGACTTTTTCGCTACGGATATTCAATGCCATGACAGCCTCCTTGTGTAGACGCAAAGATAGAATTGTCTACGCGTAAAGGCAAGGGCGATTTTCCCCGCGTCTAGCCCACCACGCAACAAGGGACGGCGGCGTCCTATTACAGCCCGGCGGCCTTGGTCAGATTGACCCGGAAACGGTCGCGGCGGCGCTGGTAGCGGCGGGTCATTTCGGCGCTGGCATGGCCGAGCTGCTTCTGCACGTAGCGCTCATCGACTTCGGCCGAAGAGGCGAGGCCGGCGCGCAGCGAGTGCCCGGCAAACTTTTGCTCGCGTTCGCCCTCAGAGAGATCGCCGCGCACGCCGGCGGCGAGCGCCGCACGCTTCACCAGACGGGCGACCTGTTGGTCGGTGAGGCGATCCGGCCCGACATCCTTGCCCTGGCCGGTGACGCGCCGGAACACGGGCCCATGGCCGATTTTCGCCAGCTTGAGCCAGGTCTGCAGCGCGACGACCGGGCAGGTGGCGTCCGACGAGCCGCGGCCGATCTCGACCTCGCGCCAGCCGGTCTTGCCGCGCAGGGTGACCAACAGGCCTTTATCGAGGATCTCGATCCAGCCGCGGCCGTCCTCGGTCTCGTCGCGACCGGCATCGAGCGCGACAATTTCGGAGCGCCGCAGGCCGCCGGCGAAGCCGAGCAGCAGCATGGCGCGGTCGCGCAGGCCGCGTAAGCCGGCCCGATCGAGCGTTTCCAGCATGGCGATCACATCCTCGGGCAGCACGGCTTCTTTCTGCAACGGCGGCCGACCGTGGGTGTTGCGGATGCCGGCGAGCACGGTGGCGATATGGCGGTCCTTGCGGTCGAGCGGCTGGCCGCATTGGGCGTAGTTCCAGGTCAGGGCGGACAGACGGCGCTCGATCGTCGCCACGGAATTCGGCGGGCGGTCGGCCGCCGCCGCGCCCGAGGCGCAGGCGGTGATGTAGAGCCCGACGACCTGCGGGTCTGGTGGAAGGAGATCGAGACCTTGCCGGCGGCACCAGGCAGCGAAGTGGCCCCAGTCCGACGCGTAGGCCCGGCGGGTGTTGGCCGAACTCGCGGCCTCGGCATAGCCTCGTGCACGATCGGTCAGCGTCCCGAGATGGGCGGGCAGGGACCGGCCAGCGGCGCCGGTATCAGTCGCTACCGGAAGGGGAGGGGTGAGGGCGGTCTCGGCGCTGTCGTTGGTTACCGTCATATCAGGCCGCCTGGATGTCGGTCTTGGGGAAGTCATCGCCCTTGAACAGCAGCGGCTCTCGGGTCAACACGGCGAGGGCGTAGGAAAAGCAGTCGCCGAAGTTGAGGCCGGCGGGATGGCGACCCTTGCCGTAGCGGCGCCAGGCGCGGCGGGCCTGGTCAGCGTGGTCCGCGGTCACGGCAACGATTTCGACGTCCGCCTTGTGCAGCCACAGATCAAATTCTGCCCCGCCCGCCTCGCCAAACCGCGCCTCTATCACCATCGCCGCTTCAACAACCGTTGCTGCCGAAATCAGACGGACGGGATCCTCGGCGATGCGCTCGCCAAAAGTCCGAGCGTCCGGTTCATGAAAGAAGATCGCGACAATCGCCGATGAATCGATCACCATCAGTTTGGAACGCCATTTTCGTCGTAGCCGATAATTTCATCCGGACTGCGATGATCCAGGACGGGAAGGGCGTCCAAACGACGCTGCATCGCCGCCATATCCTCCAGCAGCGCCGCCTTGCGCGCTTGCGACCCCGTCCGCCTCAGTCGGTCCTCGATCGCCCGGCGGGTCGCCACGGTGATGGACTCGCCGGTCCGCTCGGCCAGCGCCCGGGCGAGCTTTTCGGTCTCGGGATCCTTGATGCTCAGCGCCATCGCTGCTTCCTTGGTTCCATTTTGTCAGTATTCTACCTATATAGCGCCTTCTGCGCGCCATTGCACGACAGCTGCGGGATGCGCATTCTCGTGCTCCTGGCGTCCTCCTGACGCCCGATTGTGGCCTCCGGCCGGGTTCTGCGCTGCCAAATCGCGCATCTTACTATATAAGGAAAAAAACGACCGATAATGCAACATTATCGGACGTTTTTATTCTCCGACAGGCGCGGCGGTTTCACCGAATATATTGGCGCAAAGCGCCGCGCGAGATTACCCTGCCGCATGCCCTCCCGCGCGCGAATCATGCCCGAGCCCCCGCCCACCTTCCCACCCTTTCCCGGCTGGGCGCGGGAGGCTGCGGCCGGAGAAGAGGCTGCCGACGCCATGTTTTTAGCCGGCGCCGCGCTCGCCGCGATCCACCCCATCGCCCGCAGCGAGCACCCGCTCGGCCGGCTTTGGCGGCATCGCCTGTCGCTCGCCGATGCCGCCATCCTCGCCCGCCAGGGTGGGCGAACCGAAGATGAAACAGCCTTGCGCGACGCCTGGTATCTGCGCCGCGAGACCGATGATCCCGGCCCGGGCGGGCGCATCCTCAAGGCCTGGCGGCATCTGGCCGAGCGCGCCGCCATGTCGCCGGAAGACTGGATGCTCAACCTGTCCGCGCTGTTTGAGCTGCGCTTCAACGACGCGCTGGAGGACGTCGTCGCGGTCGCGACGAAGCTCGCGAAGGAGCGGGGAAACGCCGTTGCTGCGGCCGCCGAGATCGCCGCGGCGAGCGTGCGCTTCGTGCCGCAATGCGAACCGCTGGCGCTCTGGCTCGCCGACATGGTGCTCGCCCATCGCCTGAAATGGCCGATGGCCGTGCCGCTGCTCGCCGGCCATGTGCGACGCGGCGAGCTGCGCGACGCCGCCAAGCCGGGCGTCCACGACGTTGCCTGGCCCACCGCCTGCGCGCGGGCCTATGCCCGCGCCGCCGCGGGTGCGGCCGACCTTTATGCCGATCTCGCCCGCCGCGCCGCCAAGCTTACCGCCGTCGCGCCAAAACTGCGCGGTCGTGACGCCGACAGGATGGTTGCGATCCTGTTGATGGAAGACGCGCAAGCCGCCGGCGCCGGCCAGGCGGCGAGCGACCGGAGCACGCGACGCCTGTTCGAGCGCCTGGTGGCGCTCGGCGCCGTGCGGGAGCTGACCGGCCGCGCCACCTTCCGACTCTACGGGCTCTGACATTTTTGGAGATTGATTTGGGCCGGCGCGCACGAGCGAAACAAGAGCTCGATACCGAACTCGCCGATCTGCCGGCCGAGCTGCGCTGGCGCGAATGGATGGGCCGGGTCGAGGCGGTGATTTTTGCCTCGCCCAAGCCGGTGCCGCGCGAGGTGCTTGCCAAGGTGGTCGGGCGCGACGGCAACCTCGACCGCATCATCGACGATATTCGCGACGAGCTGCGCGGCCGGCCTTACGAGCTCGTCGCGGTCGCCGGCGGCTGGCAACACCGCACCCGCAAGAATTTCGCCGACGCCATCCGCCTTGCAACGGGGCTCGGCGCCGAGACGAAACAGCTCTCGGACTTCGAGAACCTCATCCTGCTGTGCGTGGCGTATTTCCAGCCGATCACGCGGGGCGAACTCGGGCGGTTCTTCGGCAAGGAAGTCAGCCGCGACACGATCGGCCACTTGCGGGCGCTCGGGTTCATTGCCGCCGGACCGCGCAGTCCAACCCCCGGCGCGCCCTACACCTATGTCACCACCAAGGGCTTCTTGTCGCACTTTGGCTTCGACACCTTGCGCGATCTGCCCGACGTGGAGGCGCTCGACGACGCGGGCCTGCTCAGCAAGGACAAGCTGCTCGCCGGCAACATACCCGTGCTTGCCGCGGACGAGGACATCGCCGACGACGAGGCTGGCTCGGGCGATGAGGCTGAGATCATGGACGAAGGGTAGCCAAGACCGTCCCAAATCGAGGCCGCGAGCACGATTGAATATCGTATAGATACACGATACACTGAGGCATGATCATCGGATTCCGGCACAAGGGGCTCGAAACTTTCTACCGCACGGGCTCAACGCRGGGCATCCAGACCTTCCATGCAAAGAGATTGGGGATGATCCTCGCTATGCTTGACGTAGCGAATGAGCCGCGAGACCTGAACCATCCGGGCCTAAGGCTGCATCCCCTGAAGGGCGGCATGAAAGGCCATTGGTCGGTGTGGGTGAACGGCAATTGGCGCGTGACTTTCCGTTTTGCCGGGGCCGATGTCGAACTCGTCGATTATCAAGACTACCACTGAGGAGCACGACCATGATCCACACCCATCCTCATCCGGGAGAAATACTCAAGGAAACGGTGCTTGAAGCGCTGGACCTATCGGTGACAGAGGCTGCCGACCGACTGGCGATCTCGCGCGTAGCGCTATCGCGTGTCTTGAATGGCAAGGCGGGTATCAGCCCTGACCTCGCACTGCGGCTCGAAAAAGCCGGCGCGAGCACGGCCCGTTTCTGGATCAACCTTCAGGCCAACTATGATCTCTGGCGCGCGATGCAGCATAAGCAGCCACGGGTGCGCAGCCTGCAATCGACTGCAGCCTAACCGCANTGACTATCTATCACACTGGGGCTTCGACACGCTGCGCGATCCACCAAACATGGAGGTGTTGGAGGACGCCGACCTGCTTAAAGGACAAGCTGTTGGCGGACGACATCCCAGGGCTTGCCGCAGACAAGGACATCGGCTCCGTCCGAAGATGAGGCTGAGATCATGGACGAAGGGTAGGTCGCCATCCTGAGCGACCAACCAAAGACCCCTGTTACGGCACGATGCCACATTCATCGCGGCCGGAAGTGGAGGCGCCATGCGGAGAATAAAATGCGAAGGCTGCGGCCGTCAGGTCCCGAGCTTCGCGGTCGTCGAATACGGCTCGATAGAAGCCGGATACAAACGGCTATGCCGCCGCTGCTTCAATAGCGAGGCCGCCACGGCCGCCGGTCTCACCGACTTCGAGCATGTGGAATTTGACCCGATCCGTCTGAAAGATACCGACGGGAAATTCCACGAATTCCACTTCACGACATTCCTGTTCGGCACGGGCGTCGCTTTGGACGCGTTCGAACTCCGCAACGGCGTCCCGGCGGGCTACCGGTTCCAGGTGATTGCAGGCCCCGAGGAAGACCCTCTCGCCATGCTCGGCCGACTGATCGCAAAAATACAGCGCGCCCTGGCCGTAAAACATCTTGAGGACAGTGAATACGGTTTGCAGATCGGACAAGCCGGAGTCGTGCGCGGCTTCATCGACTGGGACGACGCGCAAGACGGACGTCTGCCTCTCCTTGTCATTGATGGGCGGGAGATTTCCTGGGACGATTTCGGCCGCTGCCTGATGACCTTCGAAGGATTCCAATTCAAATTGGAAATTCGCGACAAGAGTGAGGAACTCTGACGCTCCTCATCGAGGTCAGGCTCGCCGRGATCAAAGGTCGCGATGAGGCTTTGACGAAGTCCGGTCGCCAGCCACACGCCGATAGGCCGCCAGCAAATCGGCAAGATCGGCGCCACCAGCGACTCGCTGTATCAGTGGCTTTGATTTTCGCCTCGCCTGATATTTGTGCAGAAAGTCGACGAAGCAGGTGACCAATCGATCATGACCGCCCGCCGCCAGGATCTCCTCGAGCACGAAGCCGAACGGACCTTCAAACCAGATGCTTGGGTGTCGACTTACACAGTCCACGATGCGCGTCACCCCGACGACGCCACCCAGCGGCAGTTCGATAGTAGGAAGCGTCACGTCGAAGTGTCGTGCGATACTCGCAAGGCTATTCGCAGAAAAGCCCGCCACACGCGGGATTTTTCGGGGACTGCCTGGGAATTTTGGTCTCTGGAGCGAGAGACCGGCAAAACGGCGCCTTATCCGATGACAGTTCGCGCTGTTTCTAGGATATCGGGCGTTAAGCGTTACGGATTTCTGCCGCTGTCCATCCTCCACCCCAGCCATGGCTCGATCCCGACAGTGAGATCGTGCCGTTCACCAACGGCACGGATGCATTAGGTTATCTCTTTCGGGATCTGATGACTCCGGCAAAAGAAGCAGGCGTCGTTCCTCGGACTGGGATTGCCTTTCTTTCGCAGGCGCCTGTTCGCACCTTGGCCCAAGTACGGAAGAGCGAGACTACTTATTCTAACTCAATTTGGCTTTGAACTGACCGGACAATCCGCTCAAAGGCAGCTTTGGCCTGCCGATCGTCAGTGATCCACTCCATCGTCCAATTCGGCTGGCCCTCCAATTTCTCGAACGTGGCGACTTCGTAGGCGCCGCCGACGCGGGACAGGGACGCCTTGAGTGTTGGGTGGTCATGGACCAAGGACCAAACTCTCGCTTCGATCTCGCGTTGGGCCGCCTTGACCGGATGCAGTTCGTACTTTGCCTGAAGTTCACTGGCGATCTGGTTGAGGCGCGAGTAGCAGGCCACAGATACCTTGTTGTCCTTGCCGGCGATCCCAAAGCCCCAGTTTGCATCGGAACGTGGCGTAGGACCAAATATGAAAAGATCGTCCAGCTCGCGGCACTCTTCGTGCTTGCGCGCAGCCACCAGCATCATATGGCGCAGCTCCGTTTCACTCCTTCTTTCCTTGACCACCTTGCATCTCCCTGAATGCAATTTATGAAGCCAGCCTTCACGGATACATGCGGGCGTCGCGCGCTTCCCCAAAACGTTCCACATACTTGATCATTGATTGGCCGTGCGCCTCAGCGGCGCTTTCGCGGGACCCACCTCGACGCTGGCGCTGTGAACAGTGCCATTGCGTTCGAACCGAAGTGCGACGCGCCCGCCGAGCGGGGTAAGGCCGATTAAATTGCGAAGCTGGGACGCGCTTCTGATCGGCGTGCCATCGACCGCCTTTACGATGTCGCCCTTTTGCAGCCCCGCTTTCTCTGCCGGTGAACCGCTCGCGATATCGGCAATCAGCGCACCTTGATACCCCTCCTTGGACGCCAGATCGGCTCCAAG
>JRHI01001121.1_pt1 | contig 24343 bp, 25 predicted proteins | sample 215371 | NCBI WGS metagenome assembly JRHI01 (sample SAMN02929681, study PRJNA255918) | sediment metagenome | biome: cave system; feature: Ice Cave; material: Sediment; isolation source: sediment from deep within a dark volcanic ice cave with no known source of... ...
ATCGTGCTTGAAGCTGCCCCTGCCGCCCTCCAGATCGGCCTGGGTGAACTTGACGGCTGGCCGGCCCGGCGCGCTGGAAAGAGTTACGAAGCCGTTGCGCGCGTTGGAGACGGTGAAAACGAGGTCCTTGGCCTCGTCGTCGGGGTCGATGGCGTGCAGGTCCTCGAGCGTGATGGTGACGGACCGCCCCCGGGCGACGGTGACGTCGAGATCGCCGGCAACGGCCGGCGGCACGTTGCGCATCTCGGCCGTGAGATTGCCGCCGGGCTCCATGGCGAGCGCACCGTACTGCACGTTGCCGCTGACCGAACCCGTGTCGCGGATGCTGATCAGGTGCTTGACGACCACGTCGCCCTGCAGCTTGCCGCGGATCTCGGCGCTCTCGGTCTTTACCGTGCCGTAGCACTGACCGCTGGGATGAATGAGAAGCGTGTCGGCCGCTACGTTGCCCTCGACGTAGCCGTAGACCTCCATTTGCCGGCAGTTGCGGATTTCGCCTTTGATGATCGTGTCTTCCCTGATGACCAGAAGGCCTTGATGTCCTGCCACTGACGTGCCCCATGTTCCCCGAAAGCCGCGCCGCTGCCGGCAGCATCCGGTACAAATGCGCCGGCTTCTGGGCCGGCTGGGCGAACCCTACGCCAGGCGAGCCACCGGCGGCAATGAGTGTGCGAGGCCAGCATGCCCAAACGAAGTGCAGGCATTCTTCTCTATCGGCACACGCCGGCGGCACTCGAGGTGTTCCTGGTGCACCCGGGCGGGCCGTTCTGGGCGAAGAAGGACGCTGGCGCCTGGGGCATCCCGAAGGGCGAATGCCAGCCGGGCGAGACTACGCTGGCAGCGGCCAGGCGCGAGTTCGCCGAGGAGACGGGGTTCAGGCCTGAAGGCCACTTCGTGGAACTCGGCAGCTTTCGCCAATCGAGTGCCAAGACGGTCGACGTCTGGGCGCTTGCAGGCGATGTCGATCCGGCCAAGCTACAGAGCAACACGTTTCCGCTGGAGTGGCCGCCGAAGTGCGGGCGGATGCAAGAGTTCCCCGAAGTCGACCGCGCGGCGTGGTTCACGCCCCCGGAGGCCGGACGCAAGATCCTGAGGGGCCAGATCCCGATCCTGGAGGCGCTCTATGTCCGCTTGGGTGTTGGTGCAAAGACGCAGCCACCGCGCTGAACCGCGCATGCCCCTGGCCAGGCTGGCGAAAACTTGTCATACCATGGCTCGAGGGACAGGGGCGAAGCGTCGGCGTAAGGGACCCCTCTGCGTGCATTGGGGACGGGTCACTCATCTCTTTGCGCTTTTGGCTGTGGCGCTCGTGCTCGCCGGCTGCGCCACTGCGTCCGATCGACTGGCGATGCCGGCGCAGCTCTCGAGCGAGGCCGCGGTTCCGGGCTTGGCCGACGTGCGCGTGTGGGGCGACGCCAATTTCTCCCATGCGCTGCTCCAGGCCGAGCTGCCGAATCTCAAAGCAAAGTATCAGGAGCGCGCCAAGGCTAGCCCCAAAGGTGCCGAGCCGCCGGTCTCGAACCTGCTGGCGCTCTCGGGCGGGGCGGATGACGGCGCGTTCGGCGCGGGCATCGGCGATCTCGCGCGCATGTACACCCGGGCCCGGGCCGACAAGATCGACTACAACCTGGCGGCCATCCCCCTGGACTTCAACGTGAAGCATCCGATGCCGTTCGATCGCACCTACATGCTGGCGCTCTATGAGGTGGGGCTGGCGCGCGGCCGTGCCGGCTATGCGTGGGCCAAGGCGCCGCCCGAGGTCATCGTCGAAGCCCGGCGATAGGGCGGCGGCCCGCATCAGCAGCGGCCCGACCACGCCAGCGTCAGCCTTGGCACACGGGTTGGGTGATGGCATGATGGCGCCATCATGAATGCACGAACACAGATCACCATGGATCCGGCGATGCAGCGGCGCGCCCAGGCCAAGGCCGCTGAGTTCGGGATTTCGTTTGCGGAGTACATGCGGCGCCTGGTGGCGCAGGACCCCAAGGCCGATATCTCCATCATGTTCGATCTCATCGACGAGGGGCCGCCGACCGATATCGCTCGCGACAAGGACAAGATGATCGGCGAAGCCGTGTGGGACAACTACTTGCGCAAGTTGGGTCGCAGGCCACGTCGCAAGCGCAAGTGAGCGTCTTTGTAGATAGCTCCGTGTGGTTCGCCACGATTATTGCGCGCGATCGCAGCAATGCGCGCGCGAAATCAATGCTCAGAGACGTAGGCCCGCTTGTGACGACCGATCACGTGGTCGTCGAAACCTGGTTGCTGCTGGCCGCTCGTTAAGCATTGCCGGAGATCGTGGGTGAGCCGCCCGCAGCGGTATCATCGCCGTGGCGCGGAGATTTTTTGGGACCGAGTCCGGCAAGGCGCCGCTCGCGTCGAGAAGGCCACCGATGCGGACATGCAAGCCGCATGGGCGATCGGCGAAAGGTTTGCGGACCAGACCTTCTCCATCGTCGACCGGACCAGCTTCGCCGTCATGGAGCGGCTCGGCCTCACGCGTGCGGCCAGCTTCGACCGCGATTTCGCACTCTACCGCTACGGCCGCGATCGCAATCGGGCGTTTGAAATCCTGCGATAATCCGGTCGTAGCGCTCGGTGCCCCGGCTTCGCCCAATTTCTGCCGTCAGATTGCTGGCCAGGAAATCGGAAGGTTTTGCATGCGCTGGCTCGTCAGAATTGTCCTCCTCGTTGTGCCATTCGCGATCGCCTATGCGGCGTGGCCGGTGCACTCGGCGTTGGAGATCCGCGAGGCGGTCATCGCCGGAGACACCGCGACGCTCAATCGCAAGGTCGAGTGGGAGGCGTTGCGCGCGTCTCTCAAGGCATCGATCACGCCCGAGACGATCGTCAGGCTCATGGCCGACCCCGATGCGCCCCCACCGACGCTATGGCAGCGCATCAAGGCCGCCGTCGCCCCGACCATGGCCGATAGCGTCATCGAGCGCTACGTGACGCCGGAGCATTTGCCCGTCCTGCTCGGCTATCGGCGCATCTACCGCGGCACGGTGCGCCCGGCGCTGGGCCTCAAGGAGCCGCCCTCGGCGCTAGCCGGCACGTGGCTCGACGGCACGGCGTTCGATCGCTTCGCCAGTTTTTGGGTGAGAGTGCGCCGCGCGGTGTTCATGTCGCCCACGCGCTTCGTCCTCGAGGTCGAGGACAAATACATACCCGGACGGCACTTCGTCGGCACGCTGGAGCTCAAAGGCTACGATTGGAAGCTCACCGGCCTCAGCGTTACCGGCGGCGGGGGGCTCTGAGCGGCGGCGTCAGCGCTCGCGTACGCCCCGGTCAGTGCGTTTCAGAAGCCAATGGTGCGGCGGCGCGGCTTGCTGAAGGCTTCTTCCAGACGCGTCACCTGCGCGCCCACCGGGTTGTCGGTGGCGAGCGCCTGGTCCACGACGACCGCGATGGCGCGATCGAGCTGGAAGATGCGGTCGCTCAGCGCGTAGCTGGCATCGATGAGCTGACGCAGCCCCAACGGCAGGTCGGCAAAGCCCTTGACGTGAGCGGTACGTGCAGGCCCGCGCAGCTTCACCCGCTCGCGCTTCGACCGCGCCTCCTCGGTAGTGATCTCGCCCTCTTTCAGCGCACGGCGGATCATCAGCCAAGAAGCGAGCTCCAGGAGCCGCGTCGTCAGGCGCATGCTCTCCGTGGCATAGAGCACGGCGACGGGTCCGCGCAGCGCGCGCGCCTCCTTGCGGCCCGGGCCATCGAGGTAGGCTGCGGTGCGCTCGACAAGCCCCATGCCTTCCTTGAAGATGGCATCGAACTGGTCGGAAGCGGCGAAGTGCTCGCCGAAGGAGACGGTGGTGCCCTTGGCAGCGGGCGCTGGGCTGTCTGTGCGGGTGCTCATGACTGACACGACTTGATACGATCGGAAACGCCTGAGTGACCATCCTAACGTACGCCACCCTCGCAGGCGAGGGTTAAGAAGTCACCTTCAAACCGTGCCGAATGAAGACTGCGCGCGGGGCTGCGGCCCGGACACCACGCACGAGTTGTGCCGCCACGTGCGGGCGCAAAAAAAAGAGCCGCCAAAAAGGCGGCTCAGGAGTTAACAGGGAGGCGTCAAACAGAGTGGACAGGAGCCACTCGATCCAGATGACTGGATGACCCGTATTGTGACGCGGATTGGATAAAAAAGGGTAAAGCGCTGTCCGCCGCGCGCAGCCCCTGCGCAACCCCGGTTTCGTCAATCACCGGCTGAAGAACACCTGCGCCGGCGACTGGGATTGCGCCTCGGGGCCGCAACCGGCTTCACCCGGCCAGCATCGCGACGCCGGCGGACAAAGCCGAGCCGCCCTTGCCAACGCGGTGTCGGCCGAACCGTACTCGCCCAGCCAGGTGTGCGCGGCGTCACCATAGTTCGCCTTCAACCAGTTACTGCGCAGCGAACGCATGGACGGGTCGCGCTTGCCGACCTCCAGCACGACGTAGTTCGACACGCTGCCTCGCATCACCTTGATCAGCTGCGCGCGCTGGCCGCCGAAGCGAGCGTGGTAAAGCGCGCAGCGGCCCGATCCGGCCACCATGGCCTCGCGGGAATAGGCAACTTCGCGAGGCGAGAGCTGCTCCGCCTCGGTGCCGCGCCGACTATAGGCATGGACGCAGGTGAGCAGGACGAGGACGGCCGCGGCGACGGCGGCAACGGAAGTGACCCTGGGAGCTATGGGGTCGGGAGCTATGGGGTCGGACCCTTCAGCTCTGCGGGCATCCGCGGAAACGTCGCGTGCCAAGGGTCTGACCCCAGCGCTCACCGCTTGAAGATGGCGGCAGCCGCCGCCTCGTGCGCCTTCTTGGCCGCCAGCTCGCCCTGCACCCGCTCGATCTCCTGATGCAGCGCGGCGATACGTGCCTCGAGCTCGCCGACCGAGAGGGTCTCGAGGCTCTCCCCGAGCGTGACACCCTTGGGCGGCTTGGGCTTCAGATCGTCCCAGTCCATGGCCTCCTCCTGTTCTGAGGGTCCAGGGCGAGTACCGAAGTCAATCGGTCGCCGCCCAGGCTAAACCTCGCGATGGTAAGCCTTGGACGTAATCAGCCAGCGATCGTCGACCTTGTGGTAGGAGAGGTAATCGACGAAGACCATGTCGTTGATGCGCACGCGGACCTTGGCGAGCGCTTGGGTCGGCGAGGCCACGTCCAGCAGCAGCACCTGTTCCTCGCGCCGAGATCCCAGCGACTTCGGCGACTTGCGGCCGGCCAGAATCTCCTTGTACTGCGCGGCCGGCCAGCAGGTCATTTTACCCTCGCGAAAGCCATGCAGCTGCGAGGTCGGGCCGAACACGCGATCGAACTTGCCGATCTCGCAGTCGTACATGAGATCGAGATAGAGCTGGACCGCTTCGCTCAGCTCTTGTGTCTGTGTCTTTGACATGACCCACTCCTTGTCTGGTCGAACGCGGCGGCGAGGGTCGCACGGCAGGCCTCTTGTCTCAACCCTCGACATCGGGCAAGCCTCGCCGTGAGCCAATGCCAATCGAACGGAGCGGAGCCATGGCCAGCGTGCCCGAGAACATGACGGCGATCGAGATCTCCACGCCCGGCGGGCCAGAGGTCCTGAAGCCGAAGACCATGCCCACGCCCAAGCCTGCGGCCGGCCAGATCCTGGTCAAGGTGGCCGCCGCCGGCGTCAACCGCCCCGATCTGATGCAGCGCGCCGGGCTCTATCCGCCGCCACCCGGACATTCGCCGTTGCCGGGCCTCGAGATCGCCGGCGAGGTGGCGGCCGTGGGCCAGGGCGTGACGCGCTGGAAGCTGGGCGACAAGGTGTGTGCGCTCGTCAACGGCGGGGGCTACGCCCAATACTGCATTGCCGAGGAACCCATCGCGCTGCCCATCCCGGCGGGCCTCGACATTGTGCACGCGGGCGCCGTGCCCGAAACCTTCTTCACGGTGTGGAACAACGTGTTCGAGCGCGGCCGCCTCACGGCAGGTGAGTGGTTCCTGGTGCACGGCGGCACCAGCGGCATCGGCACTACCGCCATCCAGCTCGCCAAGGCCTTCGGCGCCAAGGTGATCGCCACCGCCGGCTCGCCCGAGAAATGCAAGGCGTGCCTCGAGATCGGCGCCGACCGGGCCATCGACTATAAGACGGAGGACTTCGTCGCCGCGGCCCGCGAAGCCACGGGCGGCAAGGGCGTCGACGTGACGCTCGACATGGTGGGGGGCGACTACACCGAGCGCAATATCGCTGCCGCGGCCGAGGAAGGGCGCATCGTGCAGATCGCCGTGCTCGGCGGGGCGGAGGTGAAAATCAACATCGCGCGCGTGATGATGAAGCGCGTCACCTTCACGGGCTCGACGCTGCGACCGCGCACGCGCGAGGCCAAGGCCGGCTTCGCCCGCGCGCTGGAAGCCAAGGTGTGGCCGCTGCTCGCGTCGGGCAAGGTGCGAGTGGTGATGGATTCGACCTTCCCCCTCGCAAAGGCCGCCGATGCGCACCGCCGCCTGGAGTCCGGTGCGCATGTTGGCAAGGTCGTGCTGGTGGTGTGACGCGCCACATCGGGTGGTCATGCAAGGCTGCCGCCGGAGTATCGCTTAGAATTGGCTGATTCGGTCGACGCGCTCAGAGCGCTTCAACGTGCTGCGTCCGGGCACGGCGAAAACGATGAGGCACCCATGATCGGGGCGACGCCACAGTTCCCCGCGATCGATGACTGGCAGAAGATGAGCGAGACCGAGCAGGATGCGCTGCTCGCGCGCATGGAGACCGCACGGCGACGCGGCACCCTGCTCAACCGGCTGCTGACCGCATTGGCCTGCACGGCCGCCGGCGCGGGCATCGTCCTCGCGATCCTGAAGATGTGGTGAGGGCTTCCGCTACCACACCAGTGCCGGCAGGGCGGCGATGGGCCGGTGCGGGCGCGAGGCGAACAGCTCAGCCAGCGCACGCTCGTCGAGGCCATCAGGCAGATGCACGGCGCTGGCAATGAACACCGAGCGCAGGCCAGCCCGATGCGCGCCGAGCAGGTCCGTGTCGACGCCGTCGCCGATCGCGAGGACGCGCTCCTTCGGCACGTGGGAGCCTTTGATGCGATCGACGGCGGCCAAGGTGCGCTCGTAGATCGGCAAGTAGGGCTTGCCGGCGTAGACGACCTCGCCGCCCGTCTCCGCGTAGATCGCCGCCAGGGAGCCGGCGCAGTAGACGAGCTTGTCGCCCCGCTCCACCACCAGGTCCGGATTGGCGCAAATCATGGGCAGGCGGCGCGCGGCCAGACGGTCGAAGAGCCCCGCGTAATCCGCCGGCACCTCGCGGGTGTCGTCGTAAAAGCCCGAGCAGACGATCGCCTGGGCTTCCTCGGCCGTGGCCAGCTTCACGCCGAGGCCGTCGAACAGGCCCTGGTCGCGCTCCGGGCCGATATGCAGAAGCGACCTGCCGGCCCAAGCCTCGATCAGCCCTCGCGTTGCATCGCCCGATGTCACGCCGCCGTCGTAGGCAAGCGGATCGACGCCGAGCGCGGTCATCTGCCCGACCACCGCGCTGAACGGCCGTGGTGCGTTGGAGAGCAGAACGACGATGCCACCGCCCGCACGGAACTTGCGGCAAGCCTCGCCTGCGGCATCGAACGCGCGCGCGCCGTTGTGCATCACGCCCCAGATGTCGACGATCCAGGCATCGCACGTGGGGGAAAGCTCGGCGATCGAGGGCAGGAGGGGAATGGCCGCGGGCGTCATGCGGCCTGACTAGGGTAAATCCGGCTCGAGTGGAAGCGCCCGCATCCTTCTCCCCGCTCTTCCGCGGCGAGAGGGTTAGGGTGAGGGGCAGAAACTTGCGATGCCGTTTGTGCCTGCCTCTCACCCCGACCCTCTCCCCATCGTGAAGGACGATGGGGAGAGGGAGAGTGATCATTCAAGCAGCCGCGGGCCCCGCGACCACTTCGTCCTTCACCAGCCGCGGCCCGCCGAACAGGGCGCCTTTACCGAACAGCACGCCGAAGCCCAGGATGCGTGCCAGCAGCCAGTCGTCCTCGATGCGCCCTACGATCAGGCTCAGGCCGAAGTCGGCCAGATGGCGGCAGAGGTCGGAGGCGGGCACGCGGCCTGCGGGAGCCGGCAGACCATCGAGGAACACTGGCGCGTCGAGCTCTACGAATTCGAAACCCATCTCCTTGAGGGCAGCGAAGTCCATGTCGAGGTCGGTCACGTCCTCGAGCGCGAAGCGGAACCCCATTGCCGTCAGGTCGCCGAGCGCCCGGACATGACCCGGCGTGAAGGTGCGTACCTCGCCTTGCGCGAAGCAAAGGACGAGCCCCATTGTCGCCCCGTTTCCAGGCCCGCTAGCGGCAGCATCGAGGAAGGCTTGGTCGGTGAGCGAATCGCCCGCCATCGTCGCCAGCACCGCGCCTTCCCGGCCGCGCCGGCCGAGCCGTCCCGCCACGCGCGCGGCGCGGACCATCTTGGCGGCATCGATGCGCGGCATCAGGCCGGAGCCCAGCGCCGCCTGCGCGTAGTCGCGCTGATCGAGCGTGGCCCCATCGGCCGTGAGCAGCCGCATGCTCACCTCGAAATGACGCGGCCGACCCTCGACGAGGGCGTGGATCGGCTCGAGCAGGACCTCCATGCGCTCCGCCGCGACAGCCTCGGCGATGCGCGCGAGCTGGGGGTTGAGCTGCGGAGGGGCGCCGGGTGCCGGTCCGGCCAGCTCCGAGCTGGGCTCGGACCTCGGCATCGGCCACCACGCGGGCACCTGGCCTGCGGGAGCAGCGGGCCCGCCCGGCGGCACCCCGGCCCCCGCTTGCCCGGCAGGATCGCGCATCGTACGCGCCGTGGTTTGCAAAGCCGAGAGCGAGCGGCCGACCATGGCCTCGACCTCCTGGCCCGGCTCGGAGGGGGCGGCGAGACGCTCGCTACCGGTTGCCGTGTTGAGCTCGTCCGCGAGCTTCTTGATCAGGTCCTGGATGAGCTCGACGCTCATGTCGGGCTGCAACGCGTCGGGCAAGCGCGGCGGCTCGACGGCCTGCGGGTCCGCCACGGGCAGCGGCGACGCATAGGGCAGCGATGGTTCCCGTGATGGCCGGAAATTGAACGGGTCACCGGCATGCGGCTGCGGCAGCTCATCGGCCGACCGCGGCGGCTCGGTTATCACGGTTTCGGCCCAGCGCGCGGCCTCCGTGCCAGGCGAGGGCTGCGGCGGAGCAGGTGGGCGCTTGGTCCGCTTGCCGGCGACGGGAGCAACGGCGACCGGGGGCTCGGCGGCAACGATCGAGCGGCGCACCAGCATGTGGAACGAGAGCAGCGCGGCGTAGACGCCAAGCGCGGCAACCGACCCCATCCACAGCGCCAACCCGAGCCGCAGCAGCAGCCAAGCCCCGATCGCACACGACAGCACCGTCACCGAGAACACGACGAAGGCATCGCTGTAGCGCGGGTTGTGGGGTGGACTGTCGTCGGGAACGGCAAATTGCTGTGTCATTGCACCCCGGCTCGCGTTGCGGCGGATTCGAATCGACGCCAGCAGCTTCCACGAACCCTTCCGGCATGCGCAACCCTGTCGCCGCGGCTGTCACCAGCTTTCGGCAGAGCTGGGGTCCAGCGCGGCGATTCCTGATGATTTTCCAGCCTTCCGGATCGAGACCTATCTTGGGAATTGACCAGCGGACAGCGTTGGTCGAGCCTTGCCCGGAAACTTCAACGGGACAGCAGCATGGCGGCGCGATCCGCGCAGGATCGACTCGTTCCAGAACTCCTGTCGTTCGACGTGTTCGGAACGCTGGTCGACGCGCGCACCCACACCTACACGGCCTTTCAGTCGATGCTGACCGATTGCGGGGCGACGGATACCGACGTCAAGGCGTTCTGGGAGCACTGGGATGAGCGCAACATCGCGCACTATTGGGAGCCCTATCGGCGCTATCGCGACATTTGCGAGCTATCCCTAGCGGAGGCCTTCGAGCACTTCGCTATCAAGGGGTCCCCCCGCCTGATCGAGCGATACTTCGCCACGTTCCCCGGCCTGGCGCTGTTCCCCGACGTGGCGCCAACGCTCGAACGGTTGGCCAAGCGCTACCGGCTTGCCGTGGTTTCCAACATCGATGACGACCTGCTCGCTGCAACGCAGCTGGGGCGCACCTTCGACCTCGTGTGCACCGCCGAGCGGGCGAAGGGCTACAAGCCCGACGGGACGCTGTTCCGCTATCTGATCGCGCATGCCGGATGCGGCCGCGACGATATCCTGCATTCGGGCCAGTCGCAGTTCACGGACATGGTCGGCGGCAAGCCGCTGGGCCTGACGATCGCGTGGATCAACCGCCGTAGCGTTGCGCTGCACCCGTCCGTGCCGAAGCCGGATTACGTGTTCCCGGATGTTGCGGCACTGCTCGAGCTGGTCGACTCCTAAGCCACCGCCTTCAACACCTCGGCTAGATGATCGCGGATCTCGGCGATGTCGCGCTCGGTCGAGATCAGCGGTGGCGCCACCACGAGAGTATCCCCGGCCACGCGCACGTAGATGTTGAGATCGTGGTACATGCGCTCGGTCGCCTCGTAGCCGCGAAGGCCTCCCTTGCCGGACATCGGCGCGAGATCGATGCCGGCGAGCAGGCCGACAGTGCGGATGTCCTCCACGTTGGGCTCACCTTTCAGGCTCATCATGGCGTCGGCGAACACCGGCTCGAGCTTCTGCGCCCGCTCGAACAAGCCCTCGTCCTTGTAGATGTCGAGGGTGGCGATGCCCGCAGCGGCGGCCAGCGGGTGGCCCGAATAGGTGTAGCCGTGAAACAGCTCCACCAGATGCTCGGGGCCGGTCATGAAGGCGTCGTAGATCTTCTTGGACGCCATCACGCCTGCCATCGGCACGGCGGCGTTGGTCACACCCTTCGCAAAGGTGATTATGTCAGGGGTGACGCCGTAGCGCTCGGAGGCGAAGGCGTGGCCGAGCCGGCCGAAGCCGGTGATGACCTCGTCGAAGATCAGCAGGATGCCATGTTGGGCGGTGATCTCGCGTAGCCTCTTCAGGTAGCCCTTGGGCGGCGGCAGGATGCCCGTGGAGCCGGCTACCGGCTCGACGATGACGGCGGCAATCGTGGAGGCATCGTGCAGGTTGACGAGGCGGGTCAGCTCGTCCGCCAGGTGGGCGCCCCACTCGGGCTCGCCCTTGGTGAAGGCCTGCTTGGAGCGGTCGTAGGTCGACTGGAGGTGATCGACGCCCGTCAGCATGTTGCCGAACTGCTTGCGGTTGGCGACGATGCCGCCGACCGAGATGCCGCCGAAGCCGATGCCGTGGTAGCCCCGCTCGCGGCCGATGAACCGGGTGCGGGCGCCTTCGCCTCTCGCCTTGTGATAGCCGAGCGCGATCTTGAGCGCGGTGTCGACCGCCTCCGAGCCCGAATTCGAAAAGAAGGCATAGTCGAGGTCGCCGGGTGCCAGCAGGGAGAGGCGCGAGGCCAGCTCGAACACCTTGGGGTGGCCGTACTGGAAGGCGGGCGAGTAGTCGAGCTTGGCCGCCATCTCCTGGATGGCCTTGACGATGGGCTCGCGGCAGTGGCCGGCGTTGACGCAGAACAGGCCTGAGGTAGCGTCGATCACCTTGGTGCCGTCGGGCTTGAAGTAGTGCATGCCCTTGGCGCCGGCGAATAGCCGTGGCCGCTTCTTGAAGGCGCGGTTGGGGGTGAAGGGCACCCAATAGGGCTCGAGCTCATTGGGGTTTATATCGAGCGGTGCCATGGCGCTTCTCCGCGGGGTTTGGGTTGGGGTATTGGGGGGGTTCTAGCAGGGGGTGCGCCGGTCGCCAACCGCGTGGTGAGCCTGATGAACTCGTCAAGGCGTGCGTCGCCGCCCCCGTCCCGCCACACACCTGCCGGGTTGAGGCGCGGATTCCGGCACAAGGCCACCCGAATCGGGGCCCCATTTAACTGTTGTTAGCCGAATCGGCACGAGATGCGCGCTTGCAGGTCGCGCGCAGCCGACGCGGCCGCGTTCCAGGAGGAAAGCCCGTATGTTGATGAGCGTCATCGAGGGAGCCCGTTCGGCCCCCGCCTACCCCGAGCTGGCTGGAAAGCGCGTGCTCATCACGGGGCTGTCCTCGAGCTGTGGCGTCGATATCGCGCGCGCGTTCGCCGACCACAAGGCGCGCCTCATCCTGCAGTTCGACGAGATGAGCGAGAGGACGCAGGCGATTGCCGAGATCGTCGCGCCGACCGCCCTCGACATCAAGGCGTTCGGGCCGGTCGCCTGCGAGGCGGACGCCGTGGCGCAGCTGGCGCGCGCCGTCATGCAGGCCTTCGGCGGGCTCGATGCCGTGATCAACCTGGTGCCGCTGGCGCCGGCCGAGCTCGGCACGGCCGCCAGCATCGACGAGATCGAGCGCCGCATCGCCGCGCGCCTGCTGCTGCCGTGCCTGATCGCCAAGATCGCGGCCAACCGCATGGCGCTCAGCTACATCGAGGGCCTGATCCTGAATGTCGCCATACTGACGCCGCCGATGAAGGGCCCGGCGCAGGCGTTCGCGAGCGTGGCCAAGGCCGCGCTCTCCGCCATGACCCGCATCCAGGCGGAGGAATGGGCGGGCAAGGCGATCCGCTTCAACGCCATCGCCCCGCAAACGGCGCGCGCATCGGCGGAGCCCAGCCTCGCGGGCGAGCCCGAGGTCGCGGCATTGGCGTTGTATCTGGCCTCCGGCCGCGGCAAGGCCCTTTCGGGTCACGTCTTCGAGGCGGAGCCCACCCGGTAGCTCGCGCGCCGGCCTCAGGAGCCGAACGGGTATTCGACAAACTCGACGATCAGGCCCTCCGGCCCCTTGCAATAGAACGGCTTCGCCCGTCCGCCGCGCAGGGCCAGCACCTCTGAGAGCGGCTGGTAGCCCGCCGCGACCATGCGCCGGCGCGTCTCCTCGGCGTCCTTCACCTGGAAGCAGATGTGGGTGAGGCCGTGGTCGCACTGGCGGATGGGGACGGGCTTGCCCTCCGGCGTCAACCACTTGAAGAGCTCGATGTGGTAGCCGCCGAGGGCCAGCATGGCCCAGCGGCAAGAGGCGCCGGGCAGGCCGGTGACGGTGCTGAGCTCAGGCTCGTTGCGATTCTCCATCTCGCCCACGACCTTGAACCCCAGCAGATCGACGAAGAACGCCCTCATCTTGTCCCAGTCGCGGCAGCTCACCGCAGTATGGTGCGGGCGCTCGATCAGCTCTCTTATGGATTGTTTCTTTTGTTGCGCCATTGGTTTCTCTCCCTGGCATGGGCGGGCGTTGGCCTGCCGGCAATCCTACCCTAACCCAGTGACTTGCCGATTCCTTCATCCTGCAGCCTGCGCGGGGGGCCGGGCCCGCTATATATCTCGCATTCTCGCCTCAATCATTAGCTAGCTCAATGACTTGTGGCAGGGGGTGCCGCAGGTCGAGCGTCGCGGTCGGGACCATGTTCCTGTTCGCGTCGGCCGGCGTTGGTAAAGTCAGTACGTTTGATGCGCGTCGCGTCCCTGGTTTCGAGTTCCATGCCAGACGCCGAGCGGCCCACCTCGCGCGGCCGCGCATCGCGTGCGTCATTTCCGCGTTGGCGGGAATTCACGCCGGCTAGCCGCCAGTTCGCAGATCATGGCATGGGTCCCCGCCTACGCGGGGATGACGTTGTGCGCGTCTGCTGGCGGGCGTTGGTCCTAACGCTGGCGATACTGCTGTTCGGGTTGCACTCATCGCGGCTGGAGGCAGCGGACACGATCACCGCCATCGAGATCACCGGCAACCGCACCGTCGGGGCGGACGCGGTGCGCTCGCATCTCAAGCTGGTGCAGGGTAACCCCTACGACGCAGCCAAGGCCGATCAGTCCATCAAGGCGCTGTTCGCCACGGGCCTGTTCGCGAAAGTGAGCATCGAGCGGCGCGGCTCGAGCCTTCTCGTCAAGGTCTCCGAAAATCCGACCGTGGCGCGCGTCTACGTGGAGGGCAACGCGGCCGTCGACAAGGTCAAGCTCGAGGAACAGATTCAGCTCAAGCCCCGCGCACGCTACACGGCCGCCAAGGGGCACGCCGACGCCCTGCGCCTGCGCGAGCACTACCGCCGCCTGGGGCGGCTTGCCACCGCGGTAGAGCCGAGCGTCATCTATCAATCCGATGGGCAAGTGGAGGTGACCTACGTCGTCAAGGAGGGAGGCGTCACAAAGGTCGACAGCATCGCCTTCGTGGGCAACCGCGCTTTCACCGCGAGCCAGCTGCGCGACGTCGTCTCCACCAGCCAGTCGGGCTGGTTCGACGTCCTGAAAAGCGCCGCCTTCTACGACCCGGAGCGCATCAACCAGGACAAGGACCTGCTGCGCCGTCACTACCTCAAGCAGGGCTTCCCCGATGCGCGCGTGGTCTCCGCCGAGGCCGTGCAGAACCCTGAAGGAACGGGCTACGTCATTACGTTCACCGTGGAGGAAGGCGAGCGCTTCACGTTCGCGCCGGCGTCCATCGAAACCAGCCTGCGCGGGGCCGATATCGAGAAGCTGCAGGGCCTGGTGGCCGTCAAGCCGGGCAGCACCTACAGCCAGGAAGCGATTGAAAAGTCGGTCGAGAAGATGACGCTGGCTCTCGGCGACCAGGGCTTGGCCTTCGCCCAGGTCAAAGCGCAGCCCAAGCGCGACGCCGCCGGCCACACCATCGCCATCGCCTTTCACGTCGCGGAGGGGCCGCGCATCTACGTGGAGCGCATCGACATCGTCGGCAACAAGAAGACCAAGGATTTCGTGATCCGGCGCGAGTTCCAGGTCGCCGAGGGCGATGCCGTCAACGCCTTCATGATCGAGCGTGGGCGCAAGCGCGTGCAGGCGCTAGGCTTTTTCAAGAGCGTTGCGCTGAAGAGGCGCGTGGGGTCGGCCCCGGACAAGGTGGTAATCGCCATCGAGGTGGTCGAGCAGGAGACCCTCGATGTGGGGTTCGGTGTCGGCTACTCGATGACCGAGGGCGTAGTAGGCGACATCTCGCTCGCCGAGCGCAATCTGTTCGGCAATGGCCAGTCGGTGCGCGTCAAGCTTTCCGGCAGCATGACGCGGCTGCAGGCCGAGGCCGGCTTCACCGAACCGCGCTTCCTCGGCACCAACGTGGCCGCCGGCTTCGACCTCTTCTACAAGGACGTCGACTACACGACCCAGGCCTCCTACAAGAGCCAGAGGATCGGCGGCGACGTACGCGCGCGCTACCCCATCAGCGACGAATGGTCGGTCGGCACGAACTACACGTTCGCCCGTAACAAGATCTACGATGTCGGCGCGGACGCCTCCGCGGCCATCAAGGAGGCCGTGCCGGGTTGGCCCAATGACACCTCCAACACCTACTACACCTCCTCGGTCGGCTACTCGCTCACCTACGACACGCGAGACAACAAGAAGCGGCCGTCCTCGGGCGTGTACTATACGATTGGGCAGGACCTGGCAGGGCTCGGCGGCGACGTGCGCTACATCCGCTCGGTTGCAGAGGGGCGCGCCTACTACGCCGTCACCGACGACATCACCGCCGTGGGCCGCGCGACGGGCGGCATGATCACCGGCTGGGGTGGGCAGGACGTGCGGCTGCTGGATCTCTTCTACAAGGGCACCGAGACGGTGCGCGGCTTCGCCAACGCCGGGATCGGCCCGCGTGACACGCTGAGCGCCAACCAGGACGCGCTGGGCGGCAAGATGTTCTATTCCACCACCGCCGAACTTCTGTTCCAGATCCCCGGCGTGCCCCAGGACATCGGTCTGCGCGGAGCGGTGTTCGCCGATGCCGGCTCGCTGTGGGGGCTCAACAGCACCGCGGCAAAGCAGCCCGGCGCCGTCGGCAACACGCCAGCGCTGCGCGCTTCCATGGGTGTCGGGCTCGCCTGGGATTCCCCGATCGGCGCGCTCAGGGCCGACTATGCCATTCCCGTCGCCAAGCAGCCTTACGACAAGACGCAGCCCTTCAGCTTCGGCCTGATGCCGTTTTGAGCTACCGCGCCGGTGGCAACGAGGGGGGGCTCACGGGTGCGCTGCCGGTCTCGCGCGGGGCTGCTGGCGGAACGACTGGGGTGGACACGACTGGCGGCGGCGCGGGTGCAGTGATCACCCCTTCGGGCACTGGCGCCCCGTCCGATCCCGCACCCCGATCGACGAGCGCAATGATCCTGAGAAACGGGCCGGAGTTTGGCACGAATGTCCTGATCTTGAGGGCGCTCTTCTCCAGCATCTCCTTGTCATCGGGGGCCAACGGAATCCTCTTCCATCTGCTCGTGACGGGGTCACGGACTTCGCAACACACCTCGTTCTCGAAGCCCCGTAGCCAGCTGCTCCGCTTTTCGACCGCAAGCTTGGTATCGCGGGACAACAGCCAGTTGAGCGTCCCCCCGTACCACTCGTCCAGAAGATAGATATTCGAGATTCCTGTCCCCTGCGGCGGGCGCGACAAGAGCACTCCACGCGATTGGCGCACCGCATCATATGCAACCAATGGCGTTACAAATTCAAAGTGCCCGCTCTCGCTGGCTCCTCCCTGGCGCTTGGCCGGCGTATCAGTAAAGCGGATCAGATGAAATCTCACATTGTCCTTGAAATCCTTGAAGCGCTCGTCCTTTTCCAAAAGCCTATTGAGCGCGAGGATGATGTCGCGCGCGACGATGCCGCCGCTGTTGTCGTAGAAGGCTCCGTCGGTGAGTTCCAATACTTTGGTTTTCTGATAGAGGCCGCTCGATCTTACGATTCGTGCATTCTCCACGATCGCCCCGGGCGGCGTGACGAACGGAAATCTCGCACTGAGAACCACCGCCGTGCTGGTGGCCAGCTGAAGGTCCGGCCTGAAGTCGAGGATGTTCGCCACGCCTACCTGCAATTGGTCATCGGGGCGCGACAGGCGCTCGAGAACCGATTGGAGCAACGCCGCACTGGGCGCGGCCGTCTGCGCTCCGCGGGCTTTTTCTGCCGGCTTGGTCGGCGTGGCGCTCGATGGATTGTAATTCCAGTCGACCTGCGAGACGAGGACCGGGATCCCGAAGTTGACGCCGGTCGTCGACATGAAAAGCGCAGGCGCCAGGCCGGTTGGTTCCCACCGCTCTAGGAAGTCACTGGATAGGCCGTCGGCGCCGCGACCCGAAATGCCGAGTTTACGCCATGCCGTCTCGAATCCGAACTCGAGAGCCCGCGCTCGATCCTGACCGAACCGCAATTGAGGGACGAGGAAGCTCGGGATGTCGAAAATGAATGCAGTGGCAATGACCGGTGAGAGGAAGTCGGTGCTGAAATACTCCCCAACCTTCGTCTGCAACACATTGTCGACCTCGGGACCACCCGTAGAGCTGCAGCTCGCGGACGGGCTCGCCGGGTCGTTCCGGGCCGTGGCCGGAAGGGCGCGCAAGAGCTCCGCGAACACCGCCGCCCCAAGGCTGCCGCCCGATACGGAACTGATCCCGAAGAGATGATGGGCAAACTCGGGGCATTGATCGGTGAGGCGCGCCAGCGACAGCGCCGGATGGTAGGCAGCGTACATCCCGCCTCCCTGCGCAGAAACAAAGAAGACCGGGTAGGCGCTACCCTTCTTCTTGTACGCCTCGATCGCCGGGCGACGGTGCTCGAGCCATTGGTGAAATGCCGTTGCGAGGTCGGGGATCTTTCGCTGTGCCTTGACATCGGAAACGCCGACGTCCGCCGACTTGGCCGCCACCGTGAGCTTCTTGTAGCGAAACTCACGGGGCGGAAACGCCACCTGGTCGATGACATGCAGGAACAGTACGCCAGTGATCAACGACGAGATGATTGCCACGGGAGATGCTCGCCGGGAGAATATCGCCGCCATCAGAAGCAATGCGGTCGCCGTTGCCAACATGAGCACAGGAAACATGCCGATGATATGCGCGCTGTCGACCGGATAGAGGGCGAAGGCGACGATCGTTGCGCCAATCGCAACCACACCGAGGGCCGCGACCGCATCGACCTTCGTTACCGCAAACGGCCGGACCGAAGATGCGTAGAGCTCCAACGGGCGCCTATTAGCCGTAATGGCAACCGTGATGATCAAGCCGGCGCTGAGGACCGCGACTATGGCCCAGTCGACCCAATTTTTCGGGTCGCCGCTCAGGGCCTGGCCATTGATCCAAAGCAAGACCACAGACGGCACGGCAACGAACACGACTTCGAGCAACAGCTGAAAGTATCGCAGTCCGGCGGGCCGGTCGGCGGGAAGCGGCGCCGAAATCGTGCGGACGGTGGCGATCAGGGTAAAACAGAGGACAGCGTAGCCGGCCACGTGTGACCCGACCTGCATCCAGATGCGTTTGTCGGCCCAAATTTGCTGAGTGAGCACGTCTTGCGGCGAGATGTCCGTGATATACGCGACGTATTCTGCAACTTGCGTGCTCGCAGCAATCAGCCAACCGATCAAAAGGCTGATCACGGTCAGAGGCAGCAGTATCAGGAATCCGTACATTGCATTTCCCTCCACGTGCTGAGCCTGGTCGGCAGCATCCAGAACAGGAACGCCGCGACAAAGAAGTCGGTCCTCTGGCGGAGACCCGCCTCGAAGGTGTGCATGTCGAGGGACGACGACTGGGCTTGCGGTGCCCCGTAGAGGATGAGCCATCCCGACAGCACGCTGAAAATGCTGACGCGGCAGATCCAAAAACTGTCAAGCAGGGCGCGGAGTGGCGCTAGCGGGCCGACAGAATTCGCAGCCATGCGATTTCCCTCGTCGAAATCCCGCACGCTGACAACGTGAGCGTATGCCATCCCGGTGCGGCGAGGCAAGGCGGCTGGGCAACGCAGCCACACCGCGCAGAAATTATTTCGTCATGGGACAGCGCCGTGATCGGAAATCTCAGTGCTGCAACACGCAATAGACGTCGCCGGAGTTTGCCGCGTGCGGGAGGGCGGCAATGTGGGCGGCCATGGCGTCGCTCGAGATCCAGCGGTTGAAGGTGAGAACCTGACTCTCGCCCAGCGCGACGTCGAAGCCGTAGCGCCCGAGCGTGGCCAAGCGGCCGAGGCACGCGAGCGCCACGTCGCGCTGGATGGTGGTGAACTCGAAGGAGAGCGCCGGCAGCGGCCGCGACAGGCCGGCGAGCACGGTCGCCTCGAACCCCTCCACGTCGACCTTGGCGAAGGCCGGCTGCCCGTACTCGGCGACGAGAGCATCGAGGGTGGTGCAAGGCGCCTCGATCGTGGTGTCCCAGACCTGGCCCTCCCAGCCACCGGCGCCGTCGGCGGCGGACACGAAATCCGCAGAGGCAGTCGAGACGGTGGGATTGGCCGAGTTGATCTTGAGAACGACGGTGCCGATGCGCTCCCCGCAGGCCGCCTCGAGCAGCGTCACGCCGTCATCGCCACCGTAGATCGCCCGGATTGCACGCGCGCAGAGCGGCTGCGGCTCCAGCGCCACCACGCGCGCTCCGAGACGCCGGAAGCTCCCCGTCCGGTCGCCGACGTGGGCGCCGATGTCGAAGGCGAGGTCGCCGGCGCGCAGGAAGCGGGTGTAGAACGCGTCCATGGCTGCATCCCGCTTTGCGTCCCCGTAGTAGACATCGAGCGATCGGCGCAGCGGCGCAAAAGTGGCCTCGGTTCGAAGACGAGCGACGATTGAAGAGTTGGACTGCATCGGCGCCGTTGGATCCTTAAAGGGGACTCGTCTATCGAAGACGGTCTCGCCAATAACGCGGTCTTCGTTTGAGGTGCGCAACAGCGTACACACGGATGTCGTCGCCCTCCACCCGATAGATGAACTGGTACGGGAAGTTCCTGAGAATTAGGCGACGTGTATTACCCGAAGTCGGCGAGCCTATTCCTGGAAACTGCAGCAGCAGGTCAATCGCGCCCGCTACGTCGGCGGTGAACTTTTCCACCGCTGATCCCGGTAGTACGTCGTCGCCTCCAAGACTTCTCCGCGAGCTTGGAGCACGAAAACTACACGCATGACTAGCGAATAAGCTGCCGCATTCGTGCCAGCACTTCCTCAGCGTCGACAAAGGTCGTCTCGCCCCGTTCAGCTGCGGCGATGCGGCGCTCAACTTCCTCCAGCCAAGCAGCCTCGATCTCCTCGGGAGTTCCCTCACTCTCCTCGCCGGCGAACTCCGCTTCGAGCAGCTCAACCAGCTCCACCCGCTCCTGCGGCGAGAGCTTGCGGGCTTCTTCGATGATGGCGCGGACCCGATCGTTCATGGGCATCCCATATATCACAATCGACCGGAGTTTCCCATCACTGCGCTCACCTCGGCCGGCGCCTTGAAATCCTCGGGGATGCCGCACACGCCTAGCCGCTGCAGGACGCGCCCGACGCGTGGGTCGGCGGTCAGGACGGCGAAGGGGACTGCCAGCAGATAGCCGGCGGTCAGCGGCAGGCTCCACCATAGCACGGCGGGCTCGATCACGAGCAGCGCGCCGCACACGATCACGCCGAACAGCATCTGCGGCCACAGGTTCTGCGCCGCCGTTGCCCAGGACAGCCCCTGCGCGTCGCGCGATTGCCCACCCCAGACCACCGACTTGCCGAACAGCAGGCCGACCATGAAGATGGACGTGCGGATGGTCGACACCGCGCCCTGCAGGAAGGAGAAGGCGAGCTCGAGCGCCGCGCCCGGCACGAAGCGCAGCCAGCCGCCGTAGCTCTTCACGCCGCCCTTCGTCAGCATCACGTCGAGGACGCCCGCGATCTTCGGCATCAGGTACATGGTGAAGAACGTGAGGTAGAGGCCGCTGGCGAGAGCGACGGGAAAATCGGGGACGCTGCGCCCTTCCCAGGCGGCAACCGGCAGCAGCGCGATCATCAGCGTCCAGGCCGGAATGCCGATGAACATCAGGATCGCCCACACCAGCTGGAAGCGGCTCATGGGGTAGAGGCCGGGCAGGTCGAGGAGCTTCAGGTACTGCATATTGCCCTGGCACCAGCGCACGTCACGGCGGGCGAACTCCAGCATGGTGGGCGGGTTCTCCTCCCAGCTGCCGCGCTCCACGGGGAGCACGCGCACCTCGTAGCCGGCGCGGCGCATCAAGGTGGCCTCGACCTGGTCGTGCGAGAGCACGTGGCCGCCGAGCGGCGGCTTGCCGGGGAGCATCGGCAGGTCGCACTGCTCGTGGAACGGCTTGATGCGCACGAGCGCGTTGTGGCCCCAGAACGGCCCGCAGTCGCCCACCCACCATGCCTGGCCCATGGTGTAGGAGCGCATGCCGTGGCGCATGCCGAACTGGAAGATGCGCGCGAACGCGCTGGTCGACGGCATGCCGACCACCAGGCTCTGCAGAATGCCGATCTTGGGATGGGCCTGCATCATGCGCACGAGGCGCACGACCTGCTCGCCCGACATCAGGCTGTCGGCATCGAGCGGGAGCATTAAGCCGTAATCCTTGCCCCAGCGGGCGCAGAAGTCGCGCACGTTGCCGGCTTTGAAGCCGGTGTTGTCGGCGCGGCGGCGATAGACGATGCGCGCGCGATCGGGATCGGCGGACTTCCAGGCTTCCACCGCTTGCTCCTCGGCAGCGGCAACCTCCGGGTTATTGGTGTCGCTCAGCACGAAATAGCTGAATACGGCCCCTTCACCTGTCGCGTCCACGCTGGCCTTGACCGTCCGCAGCCGCAAGATGGCGCGCTGCGGGTCCTCGTTGCGCACAGTCATGAACACGGCAGTCTTGACGCGAAGGGGTGCCGGTTGGTCCCCGGCCGCCGCGTAAGGCGCAACCTCGGCCAGCGCGTCCTTGCGGAAATGCAGCAGCCACAAGCCGATGAGCGCGTTCCAGAAGCCGAGTACGGTCCATGGCGTGCCGGCGGTAAAGCAGATGAACAAAACGACATCGGCCCACGTCCAGCCGCCGGCGCCGAGCACGCGGGCCGCCACCCACAGCATCGCCACATACGTGACCACGTTGAGCGCGAAAACGATCCGCCGCCGCCGCGTCAGCACGTCGATGGACTGGAGGCCCGCTGGTGTCGTAAGGCTCAGGGCGGCCGGAGGCAGCGCCCCCGGCGACGGGGTATCGAGACTTTCGCTCATGCAGATTTCTTGGCGACCTTCATCTAAAGCGGCGACCCCACGGCGCGGGAGATAAGATGATGACGCGCCGGTCGACCGGCAAGACCCGCATCGCTCGCTCGCTCTGGTATGCCGCAAAAGGCGCCGTCGAGCTGCGACTTGCGCCGCTGCCGCGGCCGAAACCCGGCGAGGCGCTGGTGCGTACGCTGTTCAGCGGCATCAGTCGCGGCACGGAGCGGCTGGTGTTCAGCGGGGCCATCGGCCAAAGCGAGTGGGAGCGCATGCGTGGACCCAACCAGGAGGGCGCGTTTCCTTTTCCAGTCAAATACGGCTATTGCGCGACTGGAGTTGTAGAGGAGGGTTCGTCCGAGCTGATGGGTCGCACGGTGTTCTGCCTCCATCCACACCAGGACTTCTTTGTCGTGCCAGTCGGCGCGCTGGTGCCGGTGCCGGACGGCGTGCCGGCGCGGCGGGCGACACTGGCAGCCAACATGGAAACCGCCCTCAACGCGCTCTGGGACGCGGGCGCCGGTCCGGGGGATCGGATCGTCGTCGTGGGAGCCGGGGTATTGGGGCTGCTGGTGGCAGCGCTGGCGGCGCGGCTGCCGGGCGCCGAGGTGACGGCCGTGGACATCGACCAGAGCCGCCGGCCGATCGTACAGTCCCTGGGCGCCCGCTTCGCAGTGCCCAAGCAAGCCCCCGGCGATGCAGATATCGTCTTTCACGCCAGCGTCACGGCCGCTGGGCTCAATGCCGCCGTCAATTGTGCCGGGTTCGAGGGAATCATCGTGGAAATGAGCTGGTACGGCGACAAACCAGTGCAGGTCGATCTCGGCGGCGCCTTCCACAGCCGGCGGCTGAAGCTCGTCTCCTCGCAGGTCGGCCACGTCTCGCCGAGCCGGCGGCCGCGCTGGAGCCATCGTCGTCGCGTCGAGACTGCGGTTGCGCTGCTCGCCGCCATGCCCGCCCTCGATGCTCTGGTCGCCGAGGAGATCGCCTTCGAGGACGCGGCCCGCGAGCTGCCCCGCATCCTCGGGCCGGGCGGCCAAGGCCTCGCCCCCGTGATCCGCTATCCCAGGGCCTGATCGAGCAGGAGAGAACGATGTACGCCGTCGAGGTGCGCGACCGGATCATGATCGCCCACAGCCTGCCCGATCCGTTCTTCGGGCCGGCGCAGAACATGCACGGCGCCACGTTCGTGGTGGACGTCGCCTTCTTCCGCGAGACGCTCACCAAGCAGAACGTGGTGGTGGACATCGGCGCGGCCCTGGACGTGCTCAACAAGACCCTCAAACCTCTCGCCTACCAGAATCTCGACGCCTTGCCGCAGTTCAAGGGCACGCTGACGACCACCGAGTTCCTGTGCCGCTACGTGTTCGACGCCATGGCTGCGGCGGCAAAAGGCGGCGCGCTAGGCGAGGACGGCAAGGGCCTCGCCAAGATCCGCGTCATCCTGCACGAGACCGACCTGGCGCGCGCCTGGTTCGAGGGGCCGGTGTGAGCATGGGCGCCGACACTGTCATTCCGGAATTCGCGCAAGCGAATATCCGGGACCCAGGGGCCACAATTGATGCGCACGCGGCCCACGGCCCTGGGTCCCGGCTCTCCGCGCTAACGCGCTCCGGCCAGGATGACAGGTGGAGCTTGCGGAACCGCCGGTGCGTCCCATGACCCCCGCGGTCTTCGCCATTCCCGGCGACATCGAGCTGCCGACGGGCGGCTACATGTACGACCGCCGCGTGCTGGCGCTGCTTCCGCAGCTTGGCGTCGCGGCGCGCCATCTGCAACTACCGGGATCGTTTCCCGATCCGAGCGCGGCCGATCTCGACGAAGCCGGACGGTTGCTCGCGCCGGTAGCGCCCGGCGACGTCGTCGTGATTGACGGGCTGGCCTATGGCGCCATGCCGGCCGAGGTCATCGAGCGCGCGCGCGCGCCAATCGTCGCGCTCGTGCACCATCCGCTGTGCCTGGAGTCTGGTCTCGCCAAAGCGCGGCAGGACGCACTGCGTAGCCTGGAGAAAGCAGCGCTGGCGCTGGCAAGACGGGTCGTCGTCACCAGCCACGTCACCGCGCGGACGCTGGTTGCGGATTTCGCCGTTCCCGCTGACAAGATCACGGTGGCCGAGCCCGGCACCGATCCCGCCCCGCGTGCGGCGGGCTCGGCAGCCGGGGCACCGATCCAGCTGCTCAGCGTCGGTGCGATCGTGCCGCGCAAGGCCTACGACATCCTCGTGCGCGCGCTCGGCACCCTGAAGGATCAGGACTGGCGGCTCACTATCGCCGGCCCGACCGACCGCAGCCCGGAGGCGCTGGCAGCGGTGCGCGCGGCGATCGACGATGCGGCCCTCGCTGATCGCATCGCGCTCGTCGGCCCGGTGAACCAGGAGCGCCTGGCAGACTTGTATGCGTCGGCGGATGTCTTCCTGCTGGCCTCCCTCTACGAGGGCTACGGCATGGTGCTGGCC
>JRHI01001122.1_pt1 | contig 24323 bp, 25 predicted proteins | sample 215371 | NCBI WGS metagenome assembly JRHI01 (sample SAMN02929681, study PRJNA255918) | sediment metagenome | biome: cave system; feature: Ice Cave; material: Sediment; isolation source: sediment from deep within a dark volcanic ice cave with no known source of... ...
CCTCACTTTACAAGTATTATTCCCTGACAACTCCTTAGCGCGGCCCCTTCGCCTTTTTTTCATCAGAAACACGCAGTAGAGAGACAGGTACGAGTGTGGCATTATGAGTCTTAGCCAGAAGTACCGCTTGATCGAGGGCATGAGCATTCATACCACGTGTAAACGGGAAGAGGAGACGAGGGAACTTCATAATACCTCCACATTGACCTTGTATTTCTCACATCACTCTGCGTTCTACAGAGTGGATAGTATTTTTCCTGAGCAAAGTATAGATGAGAATTAGTCAAGGTGCGCTCAAGAGGGAGAGAATGCTTCTAAAGATTCGCTCAAGATTTTAGAGGTTTTCCTCAATGTATTTTGATACTTTTCTTTTGCTGTGCTACACTATGTAGCAGAATAGCCTCTGCACAACGTAGTAAGTGTAGGATCAAACGTTGTTCAAGAATGGCATTCCTTACATGTAAAGGGAAATGGGATATTATGGCACAGGAATCTGTGGCACAAGAAACACTATCTTCAACTCAGGGTAACGAGCAGAAACACGGAGAGAGTATGCTCGGCCCTCTTCTTTGTTGGGCTGTCGTTTTCGCGGACATCGGGACTTCTGTCTATTATGTTCCTGGTATTCTGTACAATACAGCAGGAATTGGAAATCTGGCAGGGTTCTTCGTATTTTTGACTATGTCCGTTTTCGTGCTCTTGACGCTCAAGTATGCAGAGGTGACACATCGCTTTCCACAAGGCGGGGGCGTGGTCACAGTAGCAGCACAGGCGATGAATCATTGGGTGGGAGCGCTTGGCGGCATGTTCATTCTGGTAGACTACTTCTTGACGGCGGCTATCAGTTGCCTTTCAGGGATGCAGTATCTGAGTGTGGTAATTCCCATCCTCGGCACTATGGTCGCAGTTCCTCTCGTTGGCCCACTACAACTACCGCAGTTGCTACTCACGATTGTTATGCTCATTCTGCTTGGTATTCTCAACTGGGTAGGTATTAGCGAGAGTGCGAAGGTGAGCTTAGTAGGTGCAGTCATTGCTTTTATCAGCGATCTCGCTATTTTATTCACTGTTTTTACTCATATCTCATTAGGAGAGTTTTTCGCCCTCATTCCCAAGATGTTTGCTCATCACGTAATCACGCCTGCAACTATTTTGGTTGGTTTCGCAGGTTCTTTCCTGGCATTCTCTGGCCTGGAAAGTATCTCGCAGCTCTCACCAGTGATGAAGCACCCTCATAAAAAGGTTGCCGGTATGGCGCTGCTTCTAGTCGTGTTGACTATTGGTATCACCAGTCCACTCCTTACCATGCTTTCAACTATTCTGCAACCCAAAGCGGCTGATGACCCTGTGCTCAATGCTCAACTTGTTTCACTGTTGGCTGGACATTGGGGAAATATCTTCTTACAAACAGAGGTTGCGATAAGCGCGAGTGCATTGCTTGTGTTCGCCAGTAATACGGCCATCATTGGCGCCTATCATGTATTTATGGCACTCTCACGCATGGAGTTCTTACCTTCATTTGTCTTACAGCGTAACAAGCTGCGTGGCACGCCCCATTACTCAATCCTACTGGCAACGGGTATTCCTATTGTTATTCTTATCGCAGTGGTGGGGAATATCAATATCCTGGGCGATATGTACGCCTTTGGGCTTCTTGGCGCGTTCTCTCTTACCTGCCTTGGCTTGGATATTGTTCGTTATAGGGATTGGAAAACAGCGCGGGCAGAAGCCAAGCGTATGGCAATGCGGCCCAAAGACGTGTCTCCACAGCAGGATGCAGAGACTAGTAATAATGGACAGGTGACAGGAAACAATGGCTCTAATGCATTAGATGCCTCCATCGTAGCAGCATCACTGCTCAATGAGACGCTGCCCACTAAACCAATGACAACTAGACAAGTAACCAGGGCAGCAAAGACGGCAATTCAAGAAACACATAGCTTATGGTTCAAAATTGAATTCTGGCTCGGTGTGCTCACAACTGTATTAGTTATTATTGCTTGGTCCACCAATCTTGTCACTAAACCGTTGGCAACGGCCTTTGGTGGCGGTGTAGCCTCTTTGGGTATGCTTATCGCATACATCAACTATATCCAGCACGAGAGAAAGGGCCGTGTATCTGTTCCAGTCGTGATTACACATATCGAACGCTCTATACCTGACTCCATTCTGGCTATCCTCACAGCACATAACGGACACAATGATGCTGTCATTCGCGCCGCAGTCAACAATGCTAATGAACATACGCCGCTCTTGTTCCTCTATGTGAGTGGACAGAAAGCACGCCAAGTGGCCCCCCGTATGATGGAGATCATCGATCCTTATCTGGATGATCCAAGTGCAAAAGAATACTTTGGAAGAGCGGAGGGTATGGCACTCAAAGCCAAGATTCCTTTGCGGCAATACATTTACCTACAGGAGGAACCTGATGTCGTTTCCAACGCTTGGCATGTCATCCGTCCTCATGATACCATTATTACCGCCGGAGAAGAGGAAGATATCAATGACATTAATCCAGACCGTATCCGCTACGAGTTGACGCAAGATGGGAAGGTAGCTCACCTCCTCAAAACATGGTAGTATCCTTTGTCTCGAACATGCTAGTTCAGCGGCGTTCGCTGATGAGCTAGCATGTTCGAGATATTACATCCCTTCTTCATCATTATTAAAGCGATAGCCTACACCTGATACGGTGAGAATAAAACGTGGATGAGCGTAGTCCGGTTCGATCTTGCGCCGCAATTGCCCTATATAGACATGGAGATAGTGCGCTTCACTTCCATAGCCAGTTCCCCACACTTGTGAAAGCAACATCTGCCGAGTCATAATCTTCCCACGATTTTTGATCAGCACTTTTAAGAGGTCATATTCAGTGGGCGTTAACTTCACATCCTGCCCATTGACCTGCACCGAGCGCTGTGCGAAATCTACTTTGAGCGGCCCTATCACAAAAGATGGCTCAGTTCCCGCCTGTAGCTGGGCAGAATGGCGTAATGCGACCCGCACACGAGCCAACACTTCATTAATACCAAAAGGCTTGGACACATAATCATCGGCACCCAGATCTAGTGCCAGCACCTTATCGCGTTCAGCATCTTTCACTGAGAGTACTATGATAGGCAAACTTGACTGTGCTCGCACCTGCTTACACACCTCAAGGCCACTGATCCCCGGTAGCCCCAGGTCAAGCAACATAAGATCAGGACGATGCTGAGGTATCGCCTCTAACGCCTCTTCTCCACTTCCGACGGTGAAGACCTCAAAACCATAGGCAGTGAGACTCCGCTGCAATGCGCGTTGTATCTCTATCTCATCGTCCACAACAAGAATGCGTGCGCCACTTTTACTCATACATCATCTCTTTAAACCTCCTCTGCTTTCTCTATAGGCAGTGTAAAGCGAAAAACGGCCCCACCACGAGGGCGATTCTCGACCCAGATACGTCCTCCATGTGCCTCTACTAGACCTCGGCAGACGGAGAGACCCAAGCCAGAGCCTATGGTGCCTTTACGCTGTACACCCAAAACACGATAGAACTTGTCAAAGATACGCTCTTTATCCTGTGGAGGAATACCCGGCCCACGGTCGGCAATACTCACACGGAGTTGGTTCTTGATCACCTCTGCGCTAATCTCGATTGGCGAGTCAGACGGAGAATAGCGTATAGCGTTCTCAAGCAAATTTGTCAATACCTGATCCATCTGTAGATAATCCAACGCGATAGGCGGCAAATCTTCCGGCAGGTCGATATGTACAGTACGATTTTGTAAAACGAATTGCATATGCCCTAAAACATCGTGAATCAGTTCATCAATAGGGTACCATTCTTTTTCTGGTTTGACTGCCCCACCTTCAATACGTGACATATCCAGTAAATTCCCCACAAGGCGATTCAAGCGGTCTGCCTCATGCTCAATCGACAATGTGAAGCTACGGCGACTCTCCTCGTCCCATTGTACATCCTCCTGTAGTAGGCTGCTCGTGGCGGCTTTGATCGATGCAAGAGGCGTACGCAAATCATGCGAGACCGAGGAGAGTAGTGCCGCACGTAAGGCATCTGTACGCTGCAACAACTCGACTTGCAAACTCTCGCGATGTAAACGCGCACGCTCGATAATTGACGTGGCCTGATCGAGGAACGTCCAGAAAAAAGCTGTACGAGGGTCTTGTCGCCCTCGTTCTATACCCAAGCTTTGCCCAAGAGAGGCGTGTTGCGGATCATCTGCTATCAGCAAGCGCATTACACCGACATTACGCTGACCTAGCTTGAGCGGTATCATGCGTACAAAATGTGTTTGTGCATTTTCGCTAGCTTTATGCTTATCGGCAGGTAGCTCTTTTACATAGGGAGCAAGTAACAGCAGTGTAGAGCTATGATGAATATCGACAACGTTCCCCTGTGACAAAACAGACAAGGCAACGTTTGCTTCGTCTGAAGAGAGTTCTATCGTCTCCGGTACTGAATATGCATGAGCCTGAAGAGATAACTTTCCTTTTCCATCGGGAAGCACAATAGCACAATCACGAATACCTCTCGTAGCAAAGGTATCAACAAGTACACGTGCAACAATACGCAATTGATGCTCGAAGCTCTCCTCACTCGTGGTCGCACTCACCAGATCATAGAGAGCACGCGTTTCGCTTTCTCGTTTGCTAGCTTCCTCAGCGCGATCTCGTAACGCCGAAGCAAGCTGACCAGTGATAATCGCCGTCGCCAAGAAGACAAACAGCGCCAACCACTCATCAAATTTATTGATAGTGAATTTATAGAGTGGAGGAACCAGGAAGAAGTCAAAAGAGAAGAATGCAACCAGCGAGGCAACAATTGCAGCATAACGTCCTCGTGTGCTTCCCAACCCCAACACTATTAACAGATACAATAGTGATATATTAGGGATTCTCGGATAGAGTTGAAAGATATAGATAATAGCAGTGGCAAGTAATGCGCCCACCGCAGCCAGAATAGTGTCAATGGTGTAATGCTTCCAACGCGGTTCTTCTCTAGCTCGCAATGACAAAAAGTAGTTCATTTTCCTCACGGATTCTTATTGTTGCTTTCTCTTTCAAGGCAATTTGTCTATGATGCCTTGATCTGAACAAATGATATCATATTTTGGGCAACCAGAATGCAATCGGCTATGCCGCCGCTTGACCTATCACCAATACAAGGATATACTCAACTCATGAGACAGCATCGTATACCCTCACGTCTCTTAGTCGCACTATTACTTTTATTAGCAGGGCTAACAGCTTGTAGCTCAGGGCATCTTGGCGGAAATGAGATTGCCTTCATTCGTGATGGTCATCTCTGGACGATTGACCCTGACGGCGCAAATGCCCTTGCTATCGTCTCTGAAAGCACGCCCATTATCGGTTACGCTTGGTCGCCCACACATCAGGTTCTCGCCTACCGATCACTCGACGAGACGTTCGCAAAAACATCTGCTGCTAAAAGCCTTGCTAGCAATCCGATTACAGGAGCACTTGACGATCTACCTAGCACAGTTAATTCACTTGGTATCGATGGCGGTTCACCCATACCACTCATGTTCTCTAGCCCAGATGTGCTCTATAGCAACCCTACCTGGAACACTACTGGAACACGGTTGCTCTTCCGCGAGGAAACCAACGACGCTACATACAATCCCAAAGCCTCTCTCTGGTGGGTATCTCAAAACGACCAACCGGGAGGTATAGCAGCAAAGGTCTTACCAGGAAGCTACTCTATCCCTTCCATAGCACCTTCTAGCCAAATGGCTATAGGAAATTCAGAGAAGGGCTTGTTTACGGTGACATTGGCAGGAACAGACGTACGGTATCTCATCAATGGGCCACTTTCTGGACATCCCTTACCTGCTGCACTAGAACGTGTGCTCTGGCAGCCAGCACATCAATCACCAGCTATACTCTATGCTATTACTAGCAATACCGATCAGGCAGCAAGCAACTTCCCGCTCTCGGTACAATTGCTCTTACGTACTGCTGATAATCAAACAAAGGTTCTGACAACATGTCAGTGTACACAATTTGCGTGGTCTCCTGATGGCAAGAGTGTTCTCTACAGTACAGGCTCCTCGTATACTATCGTTAATGTAGACAATCTCTCTTCTTTCAACATTTCTGAAGAAAATGGCAGTGTTCCCTACTGGTCGCCTGACAGTCAGTTCCTACTATTGGATGGACCACAGACGCTCATACTAGTACACATCGCAAGCCAACAAGCACAGACGCTCTTATCCACAACCGACACATCAATAACTTCTTCACCATCGCCAGCCACTATGAATACGCGCCTTCATTCCGTCAATAACAGTCTCTGGGCTACCGATAGTCGTCACTTTCTTTCTCTGACGCGCAATCGTTTGCTTTGGCAAGGAAGTCAGTTACATAATGGGAAAGGGCTGTACACAGTGACTATCAATGATCGTGGTCAGCCACAGGGTACCCCTACTCTTGTCGATGCAGGCAATGATTCACAGGCAGGATGGACATACGAAGATGCCAATATCTCTTTCTTGTATTGAGTAAAGACTATTCTTCTGTTACTTTGATTTGAACGGCTCCAACGGTAGGGGCAGCAATTCATTGCGCCCACCGCATCGATGATGGGTACGAGCAGGGCGCAATGAATTGCTGCCCCTACCATCCATTCGTTCCTATGAACTATAACAAAGCACTCAAGCACGGTAAAGCCGTGTAAAATAAGAAAAAACCAATATCTTATAAAGAGGAGACAAAGAGACATGAATACACAAGACCCGAAAGATAAAAAGATTGATGATTGGGATGATGACGACGTAGATGAAGAAGAATTTGATGACATGGAGCTACTGGAACGGTTGGAGACCCTCCGCGAAGATATGGAAGACCTGGGCGTAACGACTCTGGCAGAGGTCATTCAGCGCATCAATGAACTTCACCAGAAGCTCGATAATCAATCAGCACACTAGCGAGATCACAACTCCTTCGAAGGAGTTGTGATCTCGCTAGTGTGCTGATTGATTGATATTCTTTACGCACCACCTAGATACGCTTGACGCACGAGGTCGTTTGTAAGCAGGTTTGGGGCCGTATCGCTTAGCACAATTTTACCCGTTTGCAGGACATAACCACGGTCAGCCAGACCGAGGGCCATGGATGCGTTCTGCTCTACGAGAAAAATCGTTACGCCTTCATCACGGATACGGGTCACAGTGTTAAACACCGTCTCAACCAGGATAGGGGATAGTCCCATTGAAGGCTCATCCATACAGATCATGTGTGGACGAGACATCAAAGCACGCCCCATCGCCAGCATTTGTTGCTCGCCGCCAGACATAGTACCCGCGATTTGCTTTAAGCGTTCTTTGACGCGTGGGAAAATCTCACACACACGATCCAGGTCTTCTTTCACCTCGTTACGATTATGGCGGCTGAACGCTCCCATTTCCAGATTCTCAAGCACCGTCATACGCGAGAAAATACGTCTTGCTTCTGGTACAAGAGCTAAGCCAGAAGTGACGATATCTCCAGGCAACTTACGCTCAATAGGTTGCCCTTCAAAAAGGATCGAGCCATGCCGAGCACGCACTAGGCCAAAGATAGTCTTCATTGTCGTCGTCTTGCCAGCAGCATTTGCACCAAGCAAGCAGACAATCTCGCCACGATTCACTTCCAGTGAGATTTTTTGTAGCACGTGACTTGGTCCATAATAAGTATCCACATCTATAAGCTGTAATAGTGGTGATGTTGTAGACATTCTTATCTCCGTTATGCGCTGCGACTAAAAGCAGGACATAGTGTCATTCCCCTAAACTTTCTTCTCTTATTGTTTCAGAAACTGTTTTATCTGTAGTAGCACCTTTGCCTAAGTAGGCAGTAATGACCCGCTCATCTCGACGCACTTCTTCGGGGAGTCCCTCTGCGATCTTGCGTCCGTAGTCCAGCACAGCAATCCGATCTGACATACCCATTGTGACTGCTAGTTTGTGCTCAATTAACAAGATGGTCAGGTGCAGTTCATCGCGCAAACGTCGTATGTATTTCACCGCCTCTAATGTTTCCGCTTCGTTCATACCGGCGGTTGGTTCATCTAGCAGCAGCAATTGAGGTTTGGCACCTAGAGCACGAGCGACTTCTATACGTCGCCGCTCAGCATACGAGAGGTTAATCACATACTCATCTTGTTTATCGACTAACGACCGACCAAAGAAGCTGAGCAACTCAATACCCCGTATACGAGCATCGTATTCCTCATGCACTACACTGGGAGGACGAAACAGCGATCCCAAGATACCCGCCTTGAGTTGTGTATGCTGGCCGACAAGCACATTTTCCAGCACAGTCATGTTATTAAACAAGCGAATGTTTTGGAAGGTACGTGCAATACCTCGTACCAACACCTGATCAGGATTGAGGCCAACCGTGGAACGCCCATCGAGTCGGATATCTCCCGTTGTTGGTCGGTAGATACCGGTAATCAGGTTGAAGACGGTTGTTTTCCCTGCTCCATTTGGCCCAATCACGCTGATAATTTCCCCGCGGTTAATAACGAGATCAACATCCTGCACGGCTGCTAAGCCACCAAAACGCTTAGTAACTTTTGTCAACTCCAGCAAAGTGCCATCGCGTGTTGGCTCCGTGGACTCTGACTCTCCTGCTCTATCAACGGGTCTTGTACTCATCACTTTTCCCTTTGCTATTATTTGACACGTACTTCAGATTCGAAACCAGGAGCGCCTGGTGGAACATCCAACGAACCAACCTCTACCGGTTCTTCAGCCGTACCTGCATGCAACTCACGTCTTCTACGTGCGCTAGGGATCAATCCTTCTGGGCGGAAGATCATCACCGATACCAGGATAACACCAAAAATCAGATTACGGATATTACCAAAGGTAAAACCCGGAATAATTTGTCCAAATACATGTAAGAAGTTGTTTGGATCCGCTGCATACGTATCAAGTTGAGCGAGAATGAGCACATTGATAGAATACACAACAACCGCACCGACAATGACCCCTGGTATACTACCAATACCACCTATCACGACCATTGCCAGATAGATGACAGAGTCACCAAAGCTAAAGTTATCGGGTGATACTGTTCCTAGTTTGGCAGAATAATACGCACCTGCGATACCAGAGAAAAACGCACCTGCCGCAAAAGCAAACAACTTGGTATTCACAAGGTTGATACCCGACGACGAGGCTGCTATCTCGTCCTCACGCATAGCAATCCAGGCACGGCCTAGACGAGAATCACGCAAACGAAGATTGGCAAAGATTGTAAAAGCAATCAGTGCGAGAATCAAGTAGTAATATGGAACAAAAGTAATAGAGCTCCATTTCACACCGGGGAAAGCAGGTGAGAAGATACCCACAATACCATTGGTACCATTTGTATACTTATCTAGGTTCAAGAAGACAATAGGCACGATCTCACCAAAGCCAAGTGTTACGATTGCCAAGTAATCTCCACGCAGGCGCAGCGTGGGGGCGCCGAGCAGAATGCCACACGTTGCCGCAATGAGAGCACCACCAAGCAACATCGGCCAAAAGAACCACGGCCATACCTGCGGATTCACGGTAATGCCTGTCAGAAAGTGAAACTGATTTGAACCAATCATAGCCCAAGTATAGGAGCCGATAGCAAAAAATGCAACATATCCGAGGTCGAGGAGGCCAGCAAAGCCAACCACGATATTGAGGCCAAGTGCCAGAATCACATAATACCCCATATCGCCATAGCTAGAGAGGCGCCCACCTGTGCCAAAACCAAACAGATACGAATCAAGAAATGGGTAAAATAATACGAAAGCCCCCAACAATAAAAGGAAGAAGCGTTGTGCTCCTTTGCTACGCAATGGCAGATCATTAGGCAACACATCTCTGCCTTCTTCATCAATTGGTTTAGGTCGTACTACGAGTTCACGTTCACGTCCATTATGCCTACCGTTCGTTGCAGTGGTCCCATTTCCGATAGCGTTCAGATTGACGCGAACTTTCTCTGGTTGCATCACACGCAAAGCAACAAGCCCGGCTAGTCGTCCCAAGAAGTAACTTGCCACTGGGAGCAGTACAGTACGAATAATAGCCCAGATCAACAAGAACGTTGACAACGAATTTGTAGCATAGAAAATGACATCCGCAACGAGCCATATAAGAGCAAATACAGTTCCAAACCAGAAACTCCCCTGCACTGTTCTATTCACAAGAGAAGCTTGTTGCTCGGCACTCAAAACAGTTTGCTTGACCTGTGCTTCTGATGGATGATAGCCGAGTAGTTTCATCAAACGCCCACGTACTGCATAGTAAATCGCCCATAGAATGGCGCAAATACCAAGGCCAGCAATAAGATTATTAGTTACTACAGGTGAGATGATCAGAATTGGTAACACTGCAAAGATCACGATGTCAATCCACAATCCGACCATACCTTGCTTACCACTATCAATGGCTACGAGATAGCCAGCAAGCGCAATAAGCGTGAGATAGAAGACTGCTATAAAAATGATGGCAGAGAGGAAAGAGCCAATACTAGATACATTGGAGGAGTCAAATAACGCTGGTAATGCAGTATTCACAATTTCTGCGCCATTCCAGACAAAGGTAAATACAACAATTGGCACAATGAGCGCAATTATCCACTTTACTAACAACTGGCGCGTCTCATTGGTTGGAGCAAGTGTACGGGGGCTTATTGATAAAGACACGTCTTGTCACCTCGCTTTTTGAGAAAGTATACAACAACGATTGAGGTATAGCAACGAAAGCACATACACCAAGTATGCTCATGTTACACTTTTTCAGGTGTCTGCTGACCAAGTAACCCCGATGGACGAAACACAAGAATGAGAATGAGGATACCAAAAATAACGGCCCTTGTCCATGAACCACCACCATGTGGCAACACTGTTTCGGGAATAAGTGTTGTAAAGGCTTCGATCACACCGATGAGAATGCCACCTAGCATAGCCCCATAAATGTTACCAATGCCGCCTAATACGGCACAGGTGAAGGCGATCAGACCGAGCGGAAAGCCAATATAGAATATGGTGCTACCATATTGCAAGCCATAGATGAACCCTGCGGCACCTGCGAGAGCTGCACCTATAAAAAAGGTCGTAGCGATGATTCTATCGACATTCACACCCATCAATGCGGCAGCCTCACGGTCTTGAGCGACAGCTCGCATAGCCCGTCCTGTACGTGTACGGGTAATGAGGATTTGTAGAGCGCCCATTAGCACCAGAGCCACCACAATCACAAGAATATAGACTGCTCTGATTGAAACAGGTCCTATAAAATAAGTCACATTCGGGAATATCTGTGGGAAAGGGACGAAATTAATACCTTTCCACAACTTACCCGAATCTTCCAAAATTAAGGAAACACCGATGGCTGAAATAAGTGGGGCGAGACGAGGAGCATTGCGCAAGGGGCGATAGGCGAGACGCTCAATCACTACACCTAACACTGCGCATAGTATCATTGAGCCTAAACAGGCCACAACCAACAGACCCACCAACGCAAAGCCTGTGGGATGAGAAGTGGAAGTGATACCAAAGGCATTCAAAATTGCAATGGATACTAATGAACCAATCATAAAGACGTCGCCATGTGCAAAGTTAATCAGCTCAATAATACCATAGACCATTGTATAGCCTAAGGCAATGAGCGCATAGATTGAACCTGAAGCGAGTCCTACGACGAGAAGTTGGAGCATCAGCACTATATTCATACAGACAAGTACCTACCTTTTCATCAAATACATCTCTACTACAATACATACATAAGTAGGGGAGCAGCCATACAGAGTACTCTGTAGACCGCACCCCTGCAGTTACTGACAGCTACGCTTACACAGTGCAGCGTCAACTAGATGATCAAAGGATTGTCGTATGTTACTTGACAATCACTTGGTCAAGGAACTTCCAATCGGGCTTACTGTTGATAGGAGCCAATTGATAGATGGAAATCACCTTATTCGTGGTGTCACCATTAGCATCGAAGGTTTGCACACCAGTCACACCACTATAGTTGATCTTTTGGATGGCATCAATCACTGCCTGACGGAATGTTGATGCTCCGGCAGAATCATTCGAATCTTTCGGAGTCTTCGCACCTCCCTGAATGGCAGTCTTGATAGCTTGCAAGATAATCTTTGCACAGTCATAGCCACCAGCACTGTAGGCACCATACTGATCAGCACCATACTTTGCTTTGTAGTTAGCAATGAAGGTCTTCGCACTAGCCAGAATGTCAGGGTTGACAGCTGCAACTGTAGAATATACTGGACCACCTGTTAGGCCGACAGCAGTTGCAAAGCCACTGTTCTGGATACCATCACCACCAGCAAATGGTGTATTCTGTAAACCCTGTACTTGTTGCATCTGTTGACGGATCAGCGTACCACCAGTTGCATTTGTACCACCGAAGAAGATCACATCAGGCTTTGTGGTAGCAACAGTAGTTAGTAAGCTGACATATGTTGTTGCTGTAGCCACACTCTTATGATCGAGCACTGTACCGCCGTCGGCCTTCCACTGTTTCTCGAAGACGTTCGCGATACCAACACCGTAGGTCTCGGTGTCGTCAATGACATATGCCTTCTTCAGATTCAACTTCTGATAGAGGTAGTCAGCAATAGCCGCTCCCTGGTGGTTATCAGTTGTTGCAATACGGAAGTAGGTAACTTTCTGCGTAGGACGCAATGTCGGAACCAGATCGGTCTTGCCGGTGCAGCCAACAGCGGCACCTTCCTGTGTCAGACATTGGTTGGTATTTGATGGGCTAATGAGTGCAATCGGAGCCTGATTTGCCACTGGCATCTCAGCTAGTGCGACGCTACTATTGAAAGGTCCAACGATACCAGCAACCAAAGCATCACCAATGAGGTCGGTAACATTCTTCTTACCTACAGCAGGGTCATGTGCTCCGCTAGTACCAACATCATCCTTGGGGACGAACTGGAACTTATACCCTGGTAGGAAATTACTAGCATTGGCTTCGTTTACAGCCAATTCTGCACCATTTTGAGCAGGTTTACCATTGCTTGTTTCCTGACCAGACGTAGGCAACTCGGAGCCAATCTTGATGACCGTAGAACCGCCAGTAGGGGTCGTGCCACCAGCACCGGTACTACCGGAACCGCAGGCAACCAGGATTGCCAGTAATAAAGGAATACCCAGTACTACGGCAAAAATACGAGACACATGTTTCTGCATAATGCAGTTCGCCTCCTTTAACAACACTAGATACAATAGACTCATCAGTGCAAAAGGGGTTACAAACAATGAGCGTTTCTTCTCAAAGGCAACTACCCCTCTCACGATGATACTACGTTGATAGTAAGGCAAATCTCACCAATTCATTACGTCTATTGTTCAGATAAAATTCCTCAAAAACTGTAAACGTAGGTGTAGTAGTGACGTGATTGTAATATGCTAGCATGGCATTAAGATGAGATGAAATTGGCTTTGATAGTCTTGATTATAGAGAGCAACAGCAGAGATGTCAAGGGACAGTTTGCACAAGTTCAGCAGAAACAGAAAATGCAGTTATTTTATAGTTCCTCACCCCTAAATAGTAAGTTATTTAGGCGCAGGGAACTTTCGACAAAAGCGCTCAAATGCGGCTTTCACTTGTTGTTGCGTTTCCTCAAGTGTACCTCCGTTATCGATCACTTCATCGATCAGAGGTAGACGAGATTGGATATCTGGTTGCGCATGAATACGTACCCATGCCTCTGCTTGGGTTAGACCATTACGCGCAATGAGTCGCGTCAGTTCTTGCTCCTCTGGGCAGAGAACCATCCATTTACTCTGGCATAATGCGCCAGAGCTACCCTCTAGTAGTTTGACAGCATCAAGCACGGCAATGCCTGTAGCGCTGACTTGCGCTATCTCTTTCATCAATGCCTGACCAACTGCCGGATGGACGATACCTTCCAGTCGCTTCATTGCCTGCGCATCCTGAAACACTACCGCACCCAGAGCTTTACGATCAACGCTGCCATCAGCCTCCATGACGCTGGAGCTAAACACTTCCGCAATCTGCAAGGCAATAGGCTGTCCAGATTCATACAAACTATGCACAACGGCATCAGCATCTATATAGCGTTCTGCGCCTAACTTGAGCAACATCTGCCCAACCGAGGTTTTCCCACAGGCGATATTTCCAGTTAATCCAAGAATCTGTGGCATGCTCCTACTCCTGAACTATAAACATGTACGAGTGTATCACATCCTTCTCTCTCCAAAAAGTACCTATTTATTTCCATAGAATCTCCATGTAGCGTACAATAGCAAAACATGTAGGAAACAGTGGCAGGATGCATAACACAAAATGACAAAGACGACGTAGGAGATCTGATGAGTAGGCGCCTGGGATTGATCATAGGTGTCAACCAGTACTATGATGCAGCGTTTTACCCACTACAATACGCTGAGAATGATGCGCGAGCACTAGCCCAATGGTTAGTCAACGCGAAGGGGGGAAACTGGTCTCCGCCTGATGTACAACTTGTACAGGGTGAACACGCAACAAAAGAACTTATAGGGTCGCTCATAGCACAGATGTGCCTATCCATTGCTGGTCAGGACGATCTTGTGTTTATTTATTTTGCTGGGCACACCTTTGTTGATGAGCACACTGGCGAGGGCTATCTCGCATTTGCGAATACCCAGTATCAAGCCTCAAACACTGCCATACACCTCGCTTCCTTCGCACAACACATCATGGCACATTCGCGGGCTGCACATCTCTTACTTATCCTAGACTGCTTCCAGACCGGACGAGTATGGACAAGGCAACGCACTTCACCTTTTGATTTCAAGCCACTGCTCAACTCTATGCTTCCAACGCTCGCACAACAACAAAGGAATCGTTTGTTACTATGTTCTTGTCGTGGCAATGAACAAGCATCAGAGGCCGGAGAACGTGGCCTGGGCCTCTTTATGTATCGCAGTATTATTGGGTTATGCGGCCCAGCAAGTGACTCCACCAGTGGTAATATCCCTTTACGCAACCTGCATAGTTTTCTGACAAATGCATTACCAGAGCAGCAACACCCATACCTCTTTGGTCAAGAGCAGTATCCGCTTATCTTAGTGGGTGAGATGGCTCCTGTTCCAGCACCACATACACAGCCATTTTCTGCGTCTCCTCCAGCCTCTACTATGTCAAGCTCCCCAACAAGCCAGAGTTCTCTAGGGTTCCAAAAAGTAGCCGAAGCGCAACCACTCATGCAGAATGAGTATAGTGCTACCGCTACGGCCCAAATGTCATCACCACAAAGAGTAACATCTGGACTACTCTCGCACTCCAATGTAGAACAACATCAGCAGCAACAGCAAAGTCAACAGATGTTAACGCAAGCACAACAGTATGTTGCCCAGCAACAGCCAATGGAGGCACTCGCACTTGTGGAACAGGTCCTACAAATAGCTCCCTCTGATACGGCAGCCTTGACGCTCAAAGGGCAACTATTGGGAACTATTGGGCATTTTCCAGCGGCTCTCGCGGTTGTAGAACAATTAACACAGATGAATCCTAATAATGCGTTAGCATGGAGCATGCGTGCAGTGCTTCTCACCAATATGGGGCAATATCAAACAGCGCTTACCGCTATCGAACAAGCGTTGTCGCTTGATCCTCAAAATGCTGAAACCTATGGTATTAAAAATAGCATTATGGAACAACTAGCCATTGCACAGAGCAGAAACTCCTCTCAAAAGCGTGGGGAAGCTTCTTCTCAAACGCAACGTGGAGGGCCACTCTCGTTTCTGATCGGAGCTGTTCTTCAAATTATTGGTTTAGGCGTGGGAGTGGCTGGTATCTTACTACCCATCATACAACCACAGCTACCCGTACAGCTCGCATTCGCCCTTGAAAGCGTCGGATTAGCCCTCCTCTGCGTCAATGCCACACGAGGAGCATTCCGTCATGGTTTTCTACGGCTCTTGATCACGCTGCTGTTCTGTATCATCCCTGCAGCAGGTATCGGCGTAGCCTATAAATTTGGCTATGATAGGATTATCCTGGCACTGAAAGATCATCCCAACCTGATTGTGCCAATGACCTTCCTCTTCGTGTGGCTAGCTCTGGCAGCCGTTCTCCCGCTGCTACTCGCTATTGGCGGTTTTATTGCAGGGCTTGTGCTTGGTGTACGAAGACGCAAAACGTCGTAAGTACCACATTCATGATCTCTCTCCCCGACAGAAAGTATGTTCTAGGAAAAAAGGAGGGTCATTCGGAAAGAAAGTGAAAGGCGTCCAAGAGCATCGTTCTATAGAAGTAGTTCTAAAACAATCAGGAGAACGAGAATGGACGCATCGGATGTATTATTGGACACATGGACCCAGCACGTCAAGCAGATTTGGAGCGAGTTGCACCTGTATTAGCAAGAAAGTTTGGCCTTGGCAATCCTGGGTATTGTGTTGGCAGGCAATGCGGTGATGCAACGGGTGGCAGAAATCTTGCAGGAACGCTTGAGCAGACCCTGTAAAATGACGAGTTATGAGCGGCGATTGCAACGCCTCATCGATAATGAAAACATTCCCGTCAAGCCAAGCTGGGAGCAGTTCTTAGAACATAGCTTGCCACTATGGGAGAAGCATGGAGCAACCTTGGTGCTGGACTGTACACCCTACGATAGCGCCTTTACCATCGTCTTTGTCGGGATTTTGGTGCAGAAACGGCTCTTGCCCGTAGCATGGGAGATCATGCCACAAAGCGACACGTGGCAGGAAGGCCAGTGGGAAATTGTGCAACGCCTCTTCACGCAGGTGGCGACTCATTTGCAGGCCAAACAGGTGACGCTTTTGGCAGATCGTGGCTTGACGTCGTTGACGCTGATCCGGCTCTGCGAGCAGCAGCGCTGGCATTACGTCTTACGGACGCAAAATGAAGAGCAGTGTCGGCGCAAATGGCGGTATGTGGATCGAGATTGGCAACGAGGATGCGATTTCGTGCTCAAGAAAGGAACGGCATAGTACGGCGAGGTGCTGATGTGGAAAACACATGGGTTTGCGTGTACGCTCTCGGCATGTTGGGACCCAGAGTGCGAGGAAGCGTGGTTTCTGCTCTCCGATTTACCGGCTTCGCCTCAACGTGTGAGCGCCTATGCGTTGCGAATGCGAGTGGAAGCGACGTTTCAAGATAGCAAGAGTCGTCGTTGGTGCATGGAAAGTAGTCAATTGCGCGACAAAGAGCATTTGGACCGATGGTTGTTGGTAATCTTTGTGGCGTTTTGGTGGACGACGCACCTGGGAGCGTCGTGTAAACATCATGGACACGCCAAGCAGTTTGATCGCACGGACCGCTACGACAAAAGTCTGTTGCGTTTAGGGCAGTTGTGGCTCAAAGAACTGCTCAAACGCGCCAATCATACAGGGAAGCAGCAAACGCCCGTAGAGATGGCTCGAATGGCAAATTGTTTGCCTTTTCATCGCACCAAACACGGACTCCGCTTTTCGATTTGTTTGCAGTGAGTTAGAACATACTTTCTGTCGGGGAGAGAGCATTCATGACACCCATAGGCACAAACCTAAGCGAACTGATGGGTTTTTATGATGGAAAGGCCGTTCGTCCCTGTGGGGCGGGGGTGGCGTGGCGGGATGGGTGGGGCCCCTTGCGGTCGCCCTTGCTAGGGAAATATGTCTCGTGTGCCTGGTGTTGCACCGACCAGGGCGACCGCAAGGGCATTGAGACGAACTAATTCATAGGTTGAATGATTTCAAGCGAGGGAACCACGATATTTCGGAGCAGAGGGAGGAAATGGAACAGCATGGGTGCTTCTTTTTCAGGAAACGATGCTTTTCCACCATTGCGTCTTTGCAGAAAATGGAGTGGGTAGAGGAGTACAGGTACTGGAACACCAAGAGATCGTTCCTCGTTGCCTGTTTTCCTCACTGTCACGCCTTTTTCTCCTCCATTTTGACTCGATATATGAATTAGTTCGTCTCAATGCCGCAAGGGTCCCCACCCCTACGGGCACGAGGAACGTCTCCGCTTCGTCAAGCACATCCATTCTTAGGTTGATGCCTATGAGCGCCATGAATATGGCCCCTACTAGTCTGACAATTTTCATTTGACAGATTTTTCGAGGTCAAACGAGCCATACAAATCTGTCAAATGAAGATTGTCAGACTACTACCGTGTACACGATTGAGCGCAAAGGTATGATACGCGGTGTCACTATGCTTTGACGGCTGCTGGCGCTTTTTCCTGGGTGGAGAAGGCGCCGCTTTTCATAGCGGTGACAAAGGTGTGATAGTCTTCCTCGACGTGCTCGGCGTAGAATTGAGCGTAGTTGAGCAGGTGTTTTTGCCAGCGCGGAGCTTTGGCAAGGTCACGTAGATCATAGACGATGGCTGATCCCTGGATACCTCCACTGCGCAACTGACTCCACGCGACTACGTTGGCGATGGTTCTAACGAGTTGTTCCAGACGGCGTTCCTTGCCCACGAGGGGGAGCAGATCAACTTTATCTTCGGTGGGTTGCAACTCTCGTAGGACGTAGGAGCGACCATTCATCTCTACCGAGCTGAGCAAGGCGGGCGGTATCCCTTGCATCCAACGACGAATCGAGACTGATCGTTCAGCTTGATTGGGCCATATTGGTTGTTTCAGCTGGAGGTGTGATTGTAATGAGGAGGTACACGCCTCTTTGAGGTCTAACAAGTAGTTCCGATTAGGTGAACCGCGTCCCTCGACCAGAAGCACATAACGGTCGATGCCAAGGCTACCCACACCTGCAATACGATGGGCCACATCAATGACCTTGAAAAAAGGAGAGGAGTTGAGATTTTCTATAGCGGCAATGACGGTTGCACGCTCGCTCTCTGTTACGGCTGTGGTTTGTTTGTTATTAATGCGCAATTTACGTGTCCGTCCATCTTTTCTGAACGCTGTGCGTGCATCGAGAAAATCCTTGCGGCGGCGCCTATCAACCTGCAACAAGAGATCGCAGACAATGCCGACCGCATTTTCCTCATCGACTGGACGAATATGCCCCTTTAAGAGTGCAGCGGTATAGGTCTCAAGAAAAGCTTTACAGAGCATTACTGCCTCCGAGCGCTTGATCTTCATCGTACGTGCAGCGACGAGCAATGATGTGAGGAAGCGAGCCAAGTCCCAGGTACTTGGAGCCAGAACGGACTCATCGAAGTCGTTGATGTTGAAATAAACAAGGCGGTTATCGGCCTTATAGCTACCCAGGTTTTGTAAGTGTAAATCACCACATATCCATGTGGCCGGTACATCATCCAGGAGCGTATCCGTCGGCCAATCTTCGTAAAATAGGTGGCAGGTGCCACGATAGAAAGCGGAGGCATCAGTTTGCATCGCTTGATATTTCAATTGCAACAACTTGGGGTCACGTCCCTGGTTAAATATTTGCAGTCGTTCAACAAGACTTGTCATAGACATTCTCCTTCGAAGCGTAGTGCTGTAGGATACGTTCGTAGGGACCATCTTCAGCGCGTCCCTACCACCCAAAGGTTCCTACTCCACCCTTGAACGGGCCAATGATACTTTTGGTGAGCCAGCCACCATAAAAATCGCCTTCTTGCGCCTGGGCTTTTTCGCCATCCACATAACAGGCATCCATCTTGCCGGGATAGACGGCAATGTAGTTGGTCATACTCTCGTAGCCCTTGCTGGGTTTGCGATAATACCACGCTCCATTGGGCACACTCTTGTCTCCCACCTGAATTGTATAGTAGGAGGCTCGTCCTTTGAATTCACAGAAACTGCTGTGTGTTGTCGGGATAAAATACTCCATCTTCACATCTTGGGGCGGAATGTAATAGACTGGTGGATGGCTCGTCTCTAGCACACGTTTTGCACGCTGCGTGTCTGCGATTACCAGTCCGTTAAAGATAATCTGAATATGTTGATGACTCTCCTCAAGACGCGGTGGACGCGGATAATCCCACACCGATTCTTGTCCCGGCCCTGGCTCAATTCTTCGTCGTTTGTCCATTATCCTTCTCCTACCTGCTAATCATCGTTATTAGTATAGTAGTATATCATACAGAGTAGAGGCAGGCGCAGAAGAACAGACAAAGTATATGTACCTTGTCTGTTCCGCTCAGAATAAGCACAGTATTGTGACCTACATGCTGTAAGCAGTAGCTGCATAGGGAGGCTGCCACTTACAGCATCGAATAGCGATTAGTGAGGAAGGTGGAACGAATAGAGCTGTTTGTTATCTGAGCCGATATAAACAAACCCATTCACTACTGTTGGAGAGGAGGAGATTGCTTCTCCAGCCGTTGCTCCAATGCTTCCCATCCATAGCAATGCGCCCGAACCGGAGTTCAGAGCATGTACCGTTCCATCAGCTGTTGCAATATAGACCAGCTTGTTAGCCACAGTAGGAGAAGAACTGACTGCGCTCCCAAACTTGGCTGTCCATAGTCTGGCAGCCTTTACAATCTTGAGTGCATAGAGATTGCCATCTGTCGAGCCGATATAGATCACATTGTTGTAGATCGCCGGTGAAGAGTTCACCACACCTGTAGTGGCGAATTTCCACACTAAGGTTGGTGTGCTACCAGTGGTGATTGCATAGACACTCTTATCCGCACAGCCAAAGTAGATGACATTATTGTATACTGTCGGTGAAGAGGTAATTGCTCCACCTGCGAGATACTGTGATACAAGTACACCAGCAGCACTGACTGCATAGAGATTGCCATCCGCAGAGCCGACATAGACTACCTTATTCATCACTGCCGGTGAGGAGGTGATTGGGCCGCCGGTGGTATATTTCCATACGAGCGCATGCGTACTCGTGCTGATTGCATACAACTTACCGTCTGCTGAACCAACGTACACATTTCCTTGGCCCACTACTGGCGAAGAGGTAATTGCGCCGCCGGTGGTATAACTCCACAGCAATGCACCTGTTTTACTATTGAAGGCATACAACTTGTGATCTGCTGAGCCAACGTAGACCACTCCAGTATCTACAGCAGGCGAAGAGATCACGGCACCTTTAGTGGTGGCAATCCATACCTGTGCGCCAGTTGAGGCGTTGACCGCATAGACTTTGCTATCCCCTGAGCCGATATAGGCAATGCCATTGCCTACTGTCGGCGAGGACTGAATAGCTCCAGTGGTGGCAGCGGTCCAGCTTTGTGTTAAGGCGCCTACATTCGTCTTACTAAGCACATTTTCGTAAGCGTTGTAATGCGTGTGCTCTGCACTAAAGCCAAAAGTGGGCCAAACTGCCTGCACTAAGAAAGAAGCCGTGGAGACGAAGCCACTGGTTTGACCTGTCGCCTGAAACATATGCGTCCCAGGAGTTGCCGAGCTAGGAATGATAATGTTACTTTGCGTAAAAGCACCAGTGGCGTCAGTACTAGCAACACCGACGACGGACGTATCAAAATTAATGGTGACAGTTTCCGTAGGACCGTAGTTGGTTCCTTTTACTGTCAGTGCTATAGTGGGTGGACCAGAGATAACGGAGAGTGCAATATGTGGAGCTGTTGATGCAGCATGGGCCCCTGTTCTCGCCAAAGTAACTAGAGTAAAACAAATAGTTAGAATGGCTAGAAAAGAGCAGGTAAGAGTCACCTTGACACGTGATGAGAGATGCATAGCATATTCTCACTTTCCAAAACACTAGGTATACATTCATACGATGAAACCTACATATCGACCCTAAACGACAACGCAACCCCTCCTTATCGTTCACGATGCGATATATATGTAACTGAGGTAAGTATCCTAGAAACACAGGGATTTGGATAGTGAGAAGAAGTTAAGGAATGGTTGTATTCTCGTATGCTATGTCTCTGTTTCTCAATAACGTACAAGACCTGTATTTTGCCATAATGAGGATGAGAAAAGAGGAAAACTGTATGCACCTACCGCTAACTACCTGCTAATCATCGTTGCCAGCATAGTGACGCACGGCTTTTCTACGCCATCTTTCACCTCCAGCACTTCGCCCATACAGACGGTGATGGTGCGCCCAGGTTTGAGCACACGTCCATGCGCTATCACATACTCGCCACTGGCCGGAGCCATGAAATTCACCTTGAACTCGACGGTCAGTACCTCTGCACCAGCGGGCATCAGAGTTAAGGCGGCATAGCCACAGGCCGAATCAACAATGCTCGTCACAGTGCCTGCGTGAAAATAGCCATGCTGCTGTGTCAAGCTCTCACTGAATGGCATTCTGATACTCACATACCCTGGCTCTACCACCTCCAACGTAGCCCCCAGGAGGCGCATCAACCCCTGCTTATAAAAGCTGTCGCGAACGGTTTGGACAAAATCTGTGTTCGCGGTGCGAAAATCGGACATTAGCATATGCTCCTGAATTAATATGGCCCTCGATCCTCAATAACCATTTCGGACGCCAGTTTGCCACCTCTATTTAGTTGCTGAACAAACCGCACACGCTCTTCCAATTCCTTCCTGAGTCAGCGGACGTCTTGTAGCGAGATTCAGAAGCTTCCCTTCGCGGTAAAGCTTCTCTGTCATCTCGCGCGCTGTCATTGCATATTTTTTTCTGGAGGGGATGATGGTAAATGCTGGATCAAATCGTGCAGTAATGTTTCAGGCTGCTTGCCCCTTCTGGTGGCTTCTGCCGTGAGTTTTTGATATTCCTGGTCGGTCAATGTAACGGTCATCTGGTAGGCCATGAAGTTACTCCTATCGTAAAGACGAGGCACCTTTAACAGTAGTATAGCATATTTTCGATTTCCAAAAACCAAGGCAAATTAAGCATTGACTTAATTAAGAAAATGTTTTATAATGCTCGTATGGATATGTTTGTCGCACTTGCCGACCCGACAAGAAGGAACATTTTAGAACTACTTGCCAACCGTGGCGAGTTAGCTGCTACTGCTATCTATGAGCAGTTTCCTGTCAGCCCACAAGCGATCTCACAACACCTCAAAGTGCTCCGTGAGGCTAACTTGGTGGAGATGGAAAAACATGCACAAAAGCGCCTGTACCGCCTCAATCCGCAGACGCTGTCCCAATTTGAAGCATGGGTGACACAAACGAAGCAGAGGTGGAGCGAACGGTTTGACGCCTTAGATACAGTACTCGAACGTGAAAAAAAGAAGGGAGTTGAATAACATTCTATGCCAGTACATAAGACAACAGTTCTTGCAGAACCCGAAAAACAAGAAATAGTGATCACGCGTGAATTCGATGCACCACGAGAGCTTGTTTTTAAGGCATGTACGGACCCAGAACTGATACCACAATGGTGGGGACCACGACACCTTTCAACCCATGTTGATAAGATGGACGTGAGACCTGGTGGTCAATGGCGCTTTGTCCATCGAGACGCCGAGGGAAACGAATACGCATTTCACGGCGTATATCACGAAGTACTTGCACCTGAGCGCATTATTGATACCTTTGAGTTTGAAGGGTTGCCGGAAACAGGGCACGTGACGCTGGAGACGATGAAACTTGAGGCATTGCCCGGAGGAAGAACGAGGCTCACGACTCAGTCTGTTTTCCAGTCGATTGCTGACCGCGATGGCACGCTCCAAAGCGGCATGGAAGATGGCGTCAATGATACCTATGATCGTCTTGCAGAACTTCTGAAAAAAATGTAAGGGTAGGGAAGCAATTCATTGCTTCTCCTAGAGGCATTAGACCAGCATAAACCAAGTCAAATATGCGAGAGTGAGTACTACACCAAGCAGCACAAGGAGCAACGGGGTCGCAAAAAAAAGTGTCCAGTAGACGACGGATCGAGGGAGACTCGTGAAAACTCCACGGGGATCGAACAGCACCGTGAGCGTTTGCCCAATTTTAAGAGAACTAAAAGTGAGATCATCTGTCCTGTCTGCAACGTGGTAGGAAACACGCACTTCGCGTGAGCGACTAGAGCCAACATTGCTGACAACGGTCCCGATTGTTCGTTGACCACGCAGAAGAAGATAGAGTGCTGGAATGATGGAAGAGACCATAAGTGAGAAGAACCCACCAATGACTAAGCTATACACAACAAATGCCAGGATCATGCTCAGCAGTACTAAGCCAAAGGGGAAGGAAACATGACTCAAAGCCGCACGCGTTAGATTGGCTGGATTATACCAGCATGGGTACGCAGTTCCTACTTCATATTGTGATAGAGCAGCCTGAGCTTCATCATAGGTATCGTAGGCTCCCAGAGAGTCATAGCTCACATACGTCTGTCCACTCGTTGGAGAGACAGTAAACGCATAGGAGCGCTGATACGAGGGACCTTTGTTAGATGTGTGGGTAACGCTTGCAGCAGTGATGACGCATGCACTCTGTACATAGTTCTGGTACACTAAGGAGTTGTCAGGGAATAATACTTGTAAAGTGAGGGAA
>JRHI01001123.1_pt1 | contig 24323 bp, 25 predicted proteins | sample 215371 | NCBI WGS metagenome assembly JRHI01 (sample SAMN02929681, study PRJNA255918) | sediment metagenome | biome: cave system; feature: Ice Cave; material: Sediment; isolation source: sediment from deep within a dark volcanic ice cave with no known source of... ...
TCGGCCTGTACCTCATTCAGCCGTTACAGTCCACTAGCTGGTCGGTGTCAGCCGTTTGGTGAAGCTGAGAATTCGACGCCAGGCGTCCTCGCAGGCCTCGGCGTGCTCGCTGTAGCTCCTGTCGAAGAAGCTGTGGGGCGCGTCCGGATAGGTGTGCGATTCGACCTTCACCCCGCCCTCGGTGAGCCTGCGCGCCACCTCCGCGAACTGTTCCGGCTTGGTGAAGTCCTGACCCGCGAGCAGCATCAACAGCTCGCCGCGAATCTCGGGTACCAGAGGAATCAGGCGTTCGGGGCCGCCGCCATAGAACCCGATCGCCCCGGCCAGACCGTGCCCCATCGCCGCCTGGGACCAGGATTGAGTGCCGCCGAAGCAGAATCCCACGGTGAAAATGGCTCGGGGCCGGCCCCCGGCCGCGGTCTTGAGGTATTCGACACAGGCTCGGACGTCCGCGGCAACTGTCTCCGGCGTCGTCTTCTCGATATGCGAGCGGTATTCGAAGCCCTCGCCGCGGTCGCTGGTCGCCGCTGTCCGGCCGAAGTAATCGAAGGCGATCGCCTCAAAACCGGCCTCGGCAAAGCGCAGGGCGAGCTCCGTGTAGAAGCCGTGCAGGCCACGGACGTCCGGCAGGATCACCATCCCGGCCCCATTTGGCTTCTCGGCGCGGGCGAAGTGAGCCATGAACCGGTTCCCATCAGCCGCGGTGAGCGTGATTGCGCCATGGTTGGCCGCAGCCCCGCCGACGATCGGCGGGAGCGGTGGCCGGGCGTCATCTGAAAAGCACATCTCGAGCCCATTGTGCGCGAGGGCGACGCTCTGGCGCCGCCGCAAACGCCACGGGCCGGAAAGCGGACGGTTATCGTTCCCAGTCGTGGTTGGAGTTCAGCTCGAGCGCCGTGAGAAAGCGGCCTACGTCACCATCGACCGGCCGCAGGCTCGGAACGCGCTGGATCACAAGGCCATGGCCGATCTCGATGCTGCTCTGGTCGAGGTCGGTGGCTGGGACGTCCACGTGCTCTTCATCCGAGGTGGGGGCGATCGGGCGTTCATCTCGGGTGGGGATCTAAAAGAGTTGGAAGCCGTGCGCGAAGAGGCCCCCGCCCTCGCGATGGCGCGCCAGATGCGTGCCACCCTCGACCGCATTCCCGCCCTGCCGATGCCGGTCGTCGCGGTTGTCAATGGGCCGGCCATCGGGGGCGGCGCAGAGGTGGCGATCGCGTGCGATTACAGGCTGGCCGCCGATGACGCCCGGATCGGCTTCGTTCAGGCGCAGCTGGGGATGGTGCCCGCCTGGGGAGGCGTCGAGCGCCTGGTCCAGACCGTGGGCCGCGGCCGGGCTCTGCAACTGCTGACCACAGGCCGAATCCTCTCGGCGCGCGAGGCGGCGGCGATCGGCCTCTTTGAAGAGGTCGTGGCGCGGGCGGACCTCGACGCGGCCGTCGCCCGGCTGGCGACCGAGCTGGGGCGCGTTCCGGTTCACGCGCTGGCTGGGATCAAGCGAGCTTGTGAGGCAGCGCAGCCCTTTGCGCGACCCGAGCTGGCGGCGGCTGCCACGGCAGACTTCGCCCGAGCCTGGATCCACCCGGCGCACTGGCAGGCAATGGATAAGGCGAAGGGGGGTAAGCGATGAGGGATGAAAGCAGCGAATTCACCGCGGGCGACTTGATGGTGTTCCTGGACGAGATGGTCAGCCACGATCGTGACAACCTTGTCGCCCGACTGGAGGGCGTCGCCGAGCGCCTCCGCAAACTTGCCGGCGTCGACTCAGGCGGGATCGACTCCGGGCCGGACTGGAGTCCGCGAGAGGTGCTCGCCCACATGGCGGTGATCAGCAAGTTCTATGGCAGCCTGACCTACCGGGTGGGCAGTGGGCAGGTCGCGGAGATGGATCTGCTCACGGTCGTGCACATGCGCGACAAGGCCGCTCAACAGCTTCTTGCGGCTGAGCCGGACAACCTGCTGCAGCTCGCGATCGCCGACCAGCTCCGGACCGCCGCCTACCTGCGCACGGCCGATCCTGCCGCCCTGCGGCGCACCTGCCTCGTCGACGGAGGCTTGACCATGACCGCGGAGGAGATCGCCCGGCTCCTCCTGGTCAGCCATCTCGAACAGCACGTCCAGCAGCTTGAGGCGGAGCTTGCGGGAGGGTCGTTGCGATGACAATTCCCGCGTTTCGAACCTATGACCTCGGCCGCGTCCTCGAAACCTCCACCCCGGTCGCGCCCGGGCACCCCTCTTTCCGGATGGCTCTGCTCCGCCGGCACGGGGACAGCGAGCGCCCCGACGGCTCCTCCAGCGCCAATGAATTGATCTCGACGAGCGGCCACACCGGCACCCACATCGACGCCTTCGCGCATTTCTCGCAGGATGGCCGGGTGCATGGCGGCCACGACGCTACCGAGGCCGCGCGGGGCTCGCGATTCAAGGTCCACGGCGCGGAGACGATCGCCCCGATCGTCTGTCGGGGCGTGTTGCTGAATGTCGCGGAGGCTGAGGGTAAGCCGGCCCTGGAGCCCGGGCGTCCGATCACGGCCGCCGACATCGAGGCCACCTGCCGCCACCACGGTGTGGAGGTGGCGCGAGGCGATGCCGTGCTGTTCCGGACCGGGTGGCCGGTCGGCCGTTACGAGGACCCCGACGCCTACATCGGCTGGACGAGCGGGGTGCCGGGGCCGGACGAGTCGGCGGCACGCTGGCTGGCCGACCGTGGCGCTCGGGTCGCCGGATCAGACACGATCGCATTCGAGTGGCTGGCGCCGGGCGCCGCCCACACGCGGCTGCCGGTCCACGTCGTGCTCCTGGTCGAGGCCGGCATCCACATCATCGAGGTAATGGACCTGGAGGAGCTGGCGAAGGACCGGGTGCGTGAGTTCCTTTTCGCCTGCTCTCCGCTGAAGCTCGTCGGCGCCACCGGATCTCCCGTGCGGCCCCTCGCTCTCGTGCCGGCCTGAGGTGAGGACCCGCGTCACCGACCTGCTTGGCATCAGGCATCCGATCCTGCTCGGCGGGATGGCGAGCGGAACGGACGCCCGGCTGGTGGCCGCCGTGTCGCAGGCGGGCGGCCTGGGCATCCTCGGTGGTTCGGCGCTTTCACCCGCCGGGATCGAGGCCGAGGTGGCGAGAATCCGCGAATCGACCCAGCTGCCCTTCGGAGTGAACCTGCTCCTGTGGTCGGCCAGCTACAAGGTGGAGGCAGTCCTCGCCCAACAGCCCGCCGTCCTCTCGACTGCCTGGGGCAACCCGTCCGCCTTCGTTGAAGCCGCCCATGAGGCGGGCGTTCTGGTGATCCACATGGTCCATGACGTGCCGGGAGCGATCGCCGCCTCCCTGGCCGGCGTTGACCTGATCGTGGCCCAGGGGCACGAGGGAGGCGGCCACGTCGGCCTGCAATCCACTTTCTCGCTCGTTCCGCAGGTCGTGGACGCGGTCGGCGACATCCCCGTGGTCGCGGCGGGGGGCATTGCCGACGGCCGCGGGTTGGCCGCAGCGCTGGCGCTGGGAGCGGAGGGGGTTTTGCTGGGGACCAGGTTCCTGGCCACCCTCGAGGCGCCGATCTCCGACGGCTGGAAGCGGGCGATTCTCAACGCCGGCGGCCACGAGACGGTCCACTCCGCGGTCATTGACATCGCGAACGAGGCTCCCTGGCCCTCGCCCGCCGCGGTTCGCTCAATCCGCAACGCGTTCCTCGACCGCTGGCTGGGAAAAGAGGACGAGGTTCGCAAGCGGAGCGGCGAGCTCGGCCAGGAGCTCGCCCAGGCCAGACGGGAGGACAACCCCGACGAGATGGCGCTGATGGCCGGGGAGGCGGTGGGACTGATCCACGACGTGCCGACGGCGGCCGAGGTGGTCGAACGGATCGTGAGGGAGGCCGAGGGCCTGCTGCCTCAGCTGGCGGCGAAGGCCGCGGGCAGCCGCCGTCCGAAGGCCACCAGGTAGCGCTCTGCGAATTCAGCCATGGTGAACGAGTGCTCGATGGTGCCCGCCTGCTCCACGACGTAGCTCGCCGTCAGGGAGGCGATCCGGCCCGCATCCTCCGGCTCGAGGCCCCGAAGCAGGCCGGCCACCAGGCCCGAACGGTAAGCGTCTCCGGCGCCGGTTGGGTCGACCTCCAGCCGGGCGGCGGCGGCGGGAATCGTGATCGTCCGGCCGGGCAGATTGATGCGCGATCCGTCCCGGCCAAGGGTGGTGACAACCATGCCACTGAGCCCGAGCAGGTCCTTGACCTGCCAGCCCGTCCGCTGCCGAATCAGCTCCAGCTCGTAATCGTTGCCGATCACCATCCAGGCCCCCCGGCAGCCTTCCTCGAGGTCCTCGGCGGAGAGGTGCGGCAGCTGATGTGCAGGGTCGAACACGAACCTGACGCTCGCCTCCCGGCACTCGCGAACCAACCGGAACATGGCGGCCGGAGCGTTGGGGCCGATGATCACCGCCGCGGGTTTGAGCTCAGTGTCGGCGAGGCCGACCTCGCCCGCCCGGCTCATCGCACCGCCGTAGTAACCGGTGATCTGGTTGTGGTCAAGGTCGGTGGTGGTGAAACCGGTTGCGCTGACCTCCTCCGGAAGGATGCGCAAGCCGCTGCAATCGATGCCCTTCAGCTCCAGCCATTCGCGGTAATCCCTGCCGTCTCCGCCGGCCGTTCCGAGGATGCCGCAGGGCTGGCCGAGCAGGGCAAGGTTGTAGGCGTAGTTGGCGGCCACGCCGCCCCGCCGGCGTTCGAACTGGTCCACCAGGAAGCTCAGGTTCAGGATGTGCGCCTGGTCGGGCAGGATGTGGTCGCGAAAGCGCCCTTTGAATGTGAGGATGTAGTCAAAGGCGATCGAACCCGTGGCCAGTACGTGCAAGTCGCCCTGAGGTTAGTCGAATCCTGGGGGGGCGCCGATCGAGGGCCCGGGTCGACGCAATTCAGGCGCCTCCCTCCGGCGCCAGCCGGGCGATCAGGCTCTCGGCAAACTCGCCGAAGACGTCGTAATGAGCGACCACTCGCCGCCTTTCGGGCTGGATCCACTCCGGCCGCAGGCCCCAGCCGGCGCCCCACTCCTCGAGGAGGGGGCGCAGGCCAATGACGTGAAGAAAAGGCTTGCGCATGATCATTCCCCGCGGCGACCGAGAGCCGTCATAGGAGTCGAAGTTCCGGTGAATCGCGATGCCCCCGCTGCGCGCGAAGTCAAGCGCGGCGCGAATCTCGCGGCGCTCGAAGTAGCGCTCCGGGGCGGCCAGGAGGCCCTCCCGTCAGTCCTGCGAGCGGGGCGGCTCCGGCCGCTTGAGCTCCAGGAGCGAAGAGTGTTCGGCGATCCCCGCGACCAGATGGTCGAAGAGGTCGAGCGCATCCTTGCCCTCAGGGGCTGGTTTGAGCCTCACGTAGGCCGCCCGCTTATCCTCCATGACCAGGGTTGGCGTGCCGAAGATACCGTGCTCTTCGACCGCCTCGGTGTGGTCGCGGGCGAGCTCGTCGAGGATGGTCGGGTCGGCCAGGTCATCAAGAAGGCGGGCGTGGTCGAGCCCGGCATAGGTGGCGGCCTCCTCGATGGTGGCCGGGCTATCGACGTGCAGCCGGCCGACGTGTCTCAGGTCGAGGAGCGCGCGGTGAAAGCGGCCGAACTCGGCCTCGCCCTGCCGGCGGGCGGCGCTCGCAGCTGCAAAGGCGCGCCGCCCCTTGACATGCTCGTCGGCGGCCGCCGTCCAGACCTTCCAGCCCGGATCCCCGCGATGGTTGACCTGTGTCAACGAGAAGAATCGCCAGTTGACCTCGAACTGGCGCTCGGCTCCCGCCCTTCGCAGCAACACGGCTGCTTGATGGACGTAGGGTCAGTTGTAGTCGAAGAAGATGTCAAACCGTACCGGACGCATTCAGCGATGCTCGCAGAATCGCCGGTGAGATCGCTGGCCCCCTCCCGATGCCCGGTCTGACGCATCCCCGGGAAACCCTCCGCTGGCTGCTGCCTGACCTCGGCTGGCGACTTGCTCCTTTCGGATTGGTGGTGGGTGCGGTCTGGTTCAGCTGGCACCCACGCTGGCTCGGCCTGGCCGTCGGTGATGTCCGCGCCCAGCTCACATTTGGGCTGATCGGTCTTCCCCTCTTCTTTCTGCTGGCAGCTCTGCTTCAGCTCTCCCTGACGCGACGCCGCGGGCACCTGAGAGTGCCGGTCGGGGCGGATGCTCTCCTTCAGGGCGGCTACTACGTGCTCAACGGACCTCTTGAGGAGGGCCTTTTCCGCGGGCTGGTGCAGGGCGGACTGGCGGCCCTCCTCGGTCCGCTACCCGGTTTTGTCGTGGCCACCGCCGCCTATGTGCTCTACCACCGCCTCGGCGGTTGGTGGTGGCCCGACGTTGCCGCGACCGCCCTGCTCGGGGTACCTCTCGGCCTTGCCTTCTGGCTGCTGCCGGGCCCGCCCTCCCTGCTCGGGGTCACCCTTGCCCACGTCGGCGCCACCTGCGGTTTCCTCGGCCCGGGCCCGTACCTGCTGCGGCGGCTCCGGCTGGTATGACGGCATTTGGGAGCTACGCGCGGGCGTTTGGGCTGACGCGCCACCTGGGAATCACCCTCTTTCTGGCGGGGCTGGTGGCGGCAATGGTGGAATTCGATGGAACAGTCCTCTTCCTGGCCCTGCCGGCAGTTGCCCGCGACTTCCATTCGCCGCTGCGGGACCTGACCAATGCCGCCTCGCTCCTCTCGCTGGGCGCCGTGCTCGGGCTTCCCCTCGCCGCCCTGGCCGACCGTCGTGGCCGCCGGTGGGGCCTCACCGTGACGACCGCTGGGCTCTCGGCCGGCAACCTGCTGAGCGGCCTGGCACCCTCCCTGACCGGCCTGGCTCTCGCCCGTCTCATCGCCGTGACATTTGCGTCGGTGGCCTTCACCCTGGCCCTCGTGGTCGTCGCCGAGGAGGCACCGGCCGGCCGCCGAAGCCTTTTTGTGGCCGTCCTCTCGCTGGGCGCGGGCGCGGGCGCCGGCCTGACCAGCCTCCTCTACCCGCTCTTGGAGCCTCATTGGCGCTACCTGTACCTCCTGGGCGGGTTGGGGCTGGTTCTGGCGGCAGTCGTCTGGCGCTGGCTGCCCGAGGGGCAGACCTGGCAGCGTTCGGAGCCCGTGGCCAGGCCGCTGGCGCTCCTTTTCGCACCGCCCTGGCGCTGGCGTCTCGCCGTGCTCGCCGTCGCCGGGGCCCTCGGTTTCGTCGGCTACGAGCCAGGCGGACTCTTCGGCGCTTTCTTCGCCAGCCGCGTTCTGGGGCTGCCGGCAGTCACCATCAGCCTCGTGCTCGTGGTCGCAGCACCCTTCATGGTTGTCGGCTACCTGGCCGGAGGATGGCTCTCCGACCGAACTGGACGGCGCCTTCCCGGAGTTGCCCTCTCCCTGGCGGGCGGTGTCATGAGCGGGGTCACCTACCTCGGCAGCACCGCCGCCTACTGGTTCGGTGAGGTCACCTGGGCGCTCTTCGACGGGGCGGCCCAGCCCGTGGTCGCGGCCTGGTTCACCGAGCTCTTTCCCACCCGTGCCCGCGCCACCAGCCAGGCGGTGGCAACGGTTGCGGCGGCGATCGGGGGAGTCGTCGGCCTCCAGCTGGTCGGTCGCGTGGAGCCTCACTCCGGGCTCGGTCCGGCCCTGGTCGCAGTCGCGCTCGGACCGATGCTGGGAGCACTCCTACTGGGGTTGCTTCCCGAGACGAGGGGAAAACCCCTTCCGCAATGACGTCGATCTGTTAAGTTATCGACACATCTCCTGGCTGCGCACCTGCGCGGGCCCGTCGAACTCATCTTGATTCTCTCTCCTCATTCCTCCTCACCCTCACAGGTACCAGCGGCGTGAGCACGCCCAACCCGGGCGACGTCCTCCCGCTCTGGGATCCGGACATCCCCGGCGAGGTCATCTCCACCGGGCGTCTGGGAATCCGCATCCGTCCCAACACGCCGGCCGCCGCCAAGATCGCGATGATCCCGGGCGGCCCCCGCGCCATCCTCGACGTCCTCGAGGAGAAGAAGATGATCGAGATCGGCTATACGATCACAAAGTCCGACAAGCCGCTCGAGTGCATCGGCCTGTTCAACAGCACGCTGCTCACCGGTCGCCTGGGCCGGACCCCCAAGGGCCTCGCCTTCGAGATGACCGACTTCCAGGAGCTCGAATCGCCTGACTACCCCATCGAGAAATCCAGGGTCCACCTCAAGTACCAGGAGCTGCAGCTGGTCGAGGAGTGGGACGGCGATCTCGAGGGCTTCACCGCGATCACCTTGCGGGACAAGGCGAAGGCCGAGCCCATTCTGGATTCGACGATGCGCTTCGTGGAGCATCTGCGCGACTTCCGCGAGGACCTCGCGGAGGCCGCGGTGCGCCGCTACGAGGCCACCGAGCAGTGGGTGGAGTGCCCTCGCTGCGAGGAGGTGGTGCCGACCTCCAATGGGATGCATTGCCCCAGCTGTAAGGAGGACATGCGCGGCGGCGAGTTCGTCCGCGCGATCCTTCATCTGGTCGGTGACCAGGACGCCCGCATCTACCGAGGTATCGACTCGCTGACGGTCCGCTCGGCCGGCTTCCCCGAGTACCGGGGAATGTCCCTCGACCGGATCGCCGGGTTTGACCTCTGGGTCTCATTCCGCCGCTATGACCCGCTGCCCGACGAGGGGGTGGTGCTGCCGACCGCGTCGGTGGAGATGTTCGAGGCGCAGCGCTCGGTGATCCGGCAGCTCCAGATCGGCTCACCGAGAACGGGCGCGCTGGCAGCCGAGCTGGCCGACCCCGGCTGGCTCGGCAGCCCGCCCTACATGGCCCTGGAGGGCCGCCGAGCCCACCATCTTCCGGATCCGAACGAGGAGCAGGCCGAGGCCGTCGCCCGGGTGATGGGCATGCGGCCGGGTCAGGTCTACCTCATCCAGGGCCCGCCCGGCACCGGCAAGACTACGGCGATCGTCGAGTCGATTCGCCGGATCCTGAGCCGCAATGCGGGCGCTTCGATCCTCCTCAGCTCTCACTCGAATGACGCGGTTGACACCGGGCAGGAGCGCCTCCTCGGCTTCTCGCACGTGCGCCAGGCTCGCATCGCCGAGCCGGCCAAGGTACCCCGGCGGCTTCGCCAGACGCTCTTCGAAGGGGAGAATCTGCAGCAGTTCAACCTCGTCGCCGGAACCTGCAACCGGCTCGCCATTGACTCCCGGCTGCGCTTCATGGTCTTCGATTGGCTGATCCTTGACGAGGCCAACAAGGTCCGCGCCAATGAGGCGCTGGCGCTGATGCCCCTGGCCAAGCGCTGGGTGATGATTGGTGACCTGAAGCAGCTTCCCCCCGTGATGGAGGAGGCGGCGCTCAGTTTCGAGATCAAGGAGTCGCTTGATGAAATGGTGCGTGACGACAGCTTCTATGGCTGGATGTGGGACAAGGTCTCGGCCCAGTCGAAGATCATGCTGCGCCGCCAGTACCGGATGCGCGAGCCGATCGGCAAGGTTGTCTCCGACCTCTTCTACGACGGCAAGCTGCTGCATGAGTCGCCCCACCCCCGGATGCCGCTGCCCTGGCCCTTCGACCGCGAGCTGGTCTGGGTCGACACCGGCGCCCAGGACGAGTATCGGGACGCTCAGCGCTCGGTCGCCAACGAGTTCGAGGTCGCCCTCTGCAAGGACATCACGAGCATCGTTCGCAAGCGCGTCCGCAAGGCCAAACTGGCGGTCATCGCGATGTACAACTCCCAGGTCAACCGCCTGACCAGCGCGCTCAAGGGAATCGTTCCGCCCGAGGACATCGAGTCGGTGGACGCCTTTGAAGGCCGGGAGTCGGACGCGGTGATCCTCTCGCTGGTGCGTTCGAATGATCGCGCCGCGATCGGGTTCCTGAATGACCCCAACCGCGTCAACGTGGCCATCTCGCGGGCGAAAAAGCTCCTGGTGATCGTCGGTGACTCGAAGACGGTCATCGGTGGCGCTCCCGAGCTCTTCGGGCCGCTCTTCGAGCATGCCAAGGCGGATGGCCTGGTGGCCGGCGTCGGCGCCGTGGTCACGGCCTGCCAGCGCGTCGGTGTCCGCTCCCAGGTTCAGCGTCTCTCCCGGCCTCGCCGCGGGGACCGCAAACGGCAGAATCGCCGCCGCCGGCGGGGGCGTGAGCAGACCGTCCCCGCGTCTGGTGAGGGCACCGCCGGCGCATTGGTCCTTCCGGCCGTCAACGGCGACGGCTTGCCCCCGGTCGCCGAGCTTGTCGTGGCCGCGCCCGGGGCGCCGCCGGTCAACGGCCTTCAGCCGGCGGAGCGGGCACGGCGCACGCGGAAGGTGGCAGCCGGCCCCGGACCGGCGCCCGCTGCCGGCGATCCGCCGCCTCTGCCGCATGAGGCCAACGGAGCGGGTGCAGACGCCAGTGGCGCAGCCACGGCCGGGGTCGGAGCGCCGAAACGGCGGCGCCGCAAGCCGGTCGCGGCTGCTCAGTTGGAGCTTGTGGCGATACCCGAACCCACTCTCCCAAAGCGGCCCAGCCGGCCCCGAAAGCCGGCCTTGAAAGTCACCGCCAAGCCCTTGCCGGAAGCCTGATGAGCCTTTCACGGTGATGCAGAGCTGCGTTTTCTGCGAGATCGCCGAGGGGCGCGCGCCGGCGAGCGTCGTCTACTCCGACGCCGGCACCATCGCCTTCATGGACCTCCAACCGATCGTTCCCGGTCACCTGCTGGTGATCCCACGGCGGCATGCCGAGCTGATGAGCGACCTGGAGAGCGGCGAGGGGGTCGCCTGCTGGGTGGTGGCGCAGATGCTCGCTCGGGCGCTGCGCGGGTCAGGTCTGCGCGTGCAGGGCATCAATGTTTTCGTGGCGGATGGCGAGGCGGCCTTCCAGGACGTGCCGCACTTCCATATTCACGTGATCCCGCGCTATGCGGGTGACGGTTTCAGCCTTTCCTTCCCGGAAGGCTATGGGGAAGCCGTCGAGCGAACGGCTCTGGATGACGCGGCCGCGCGGATCCGGTCGGGCCTCGGCCGCTGAAGACTCYTAGCCGGCTCGCTTCTGAATTGAGACCAGTTCCGCGATCGACGCCGACAGCTCGGCCGGTGTCGTTCGCCACTTGAGGTGTGCCGCAGCGACGCCCGCGGGAGGCCGCTCGTAGGCCTCCTGGTCATTCGTCAGGAGCATCACGGCTGCCCCGCGGCGGACCATCGCCGTGACCACGTCGCGGCCATCGGCATCCGGAAGGCGGGAATCGACACAGACCACATCGGGCCAGGCGCGATCGAACATGATCCCCGCGGTGGCGGCGTCGGCGGCGATGTCGACCCGGTAACCATCCATCCGCAGCTTGATGGCATAGAGCTGAGCGGTGCTGTGGTCGTCTTCGACGAGCAACACGCTCGGCTTGCGGGTTGACATCGGGGCAAGGATACACAACGCCACAGTCACCATTACAGTCATATCGGCGTCACTTGCTGATACATGTGAGTGAGGTATGACGCCGGTTGAGCCGCCTCGCCGCAGTGCCGGCGCCGGCCCTCACGACCCGAACCGCCAACTGCCCATCGAGGCCCTGACGGTGGTGCCGGAGCTGCCCCTGCGCTCACACCTGCACATGGCTCTTGATGAAATCCTGCTCGATGCCGTCGCGGCCGGAACCAGGCCTCCGGTGCTGCGCTTCTGGGGGTGGTTGGAGCCGACCCTGATTCTCGGCTCGAATCAATCGGTCGGCAACGAGGTGGATCTGGAGGCGGCGACGCGGCTGGGTTTCACGATCAGCCGCCGGCTCTCCGGGGGCGGCACAATGCTGGCGGAGCCCGATCGCACGATCACGTGGTCGATCGTCGCCCCCGACTCTGCGGTCGCCGGGATGTCGTTTCGCGATTCGTACGCCCATCTCGACAGCTGGGCGGTCGAGGTGCTTCGCGAACTCGGTGTGGATGCCGGTTACCGCCCGATCAACGACATCGTGTCGCCCCAGGGCAAGATTTCCGGCGCCGCCCAGGCTCGCCGCCGAGGCGCCGTTCTCCACCACGTGACGATGGCCTATTCGATGGCTCCGGAGCGCCTCCGTGAGCTGATCCGGCTGGGCCGGCCGGCTCGCTCACCGGTGGGTGTGCGGAGCGCCGACAAGAAGGTGTCGCCACTTGACGAGCTGCTCACCGCCCCGCGGATGGAGGTTGTCCTGGCCCTGGCGCGGGCGGCGGGCGGGGGGCCCGGCCACATCGCGCAGAGCGAGCTGGCGGCCGCGATGAGGCTGGCGGAGACCAAGTTCGCCCGACGCGAGTGGATTCACCGCTTAAGCTGAGCCGCATGACAGATGCCGACGCCGCGATCCGCAGAGTCGAGACCGCCCCCCTGCGCGAGCTGGTTAACGTATCGATGGACGACGTCACGACCCAGATGGACTCGCTGCTCAGTCCAGAAGTAGACAGTGCCTCCTTCTACCATCGCTGGGAGACTCAGCAGTGGGCGGTCTCGGATCTCGACTTCTCGCTCGACGCCGCCCAGTGGCAGAACATCCCGACCGCTGTTCAAAAGCAGCTGAAGGCCACCTTCACACTCTTCTTCGTCGGCGAGCAGATCGTCACCGACACCCTGGCGCCGGTCCTTCACGCGGCCCCTCGCGAGGACGAGCGGATTTTCCTGGCGACCCAGCTTGCGGACGAGGCGCGCCACACGGTGTTCTTCGAGCGCTTTTTTGCGACCGTCCTCGGCCACGAGGGCGGGATCCGGACGGCGATGGCCAACTACCGACCGCGGACCCGCGAGGGGTACCGGCAGATCTTCGACGTGGACCTCGCCCAGGCGATCGACCGCTGTCGACTGGACCCGAAGGATCCGGTCGCGTTCGTGGAGGCGGTGGTGACCTATCACCTGGTCATCGAGGGCTACCTGGCGCTCGGCGGCCAGCGCACGGTCCTGCAGCTCCTCAGGCGCATCGATATGCTGCCGGGTTTCGTGGCCGGGTTCACCGCGGTCGCACGCGACGAGTCGCGCCATATAGGATTCGGCGTCCTCCTGCTACGGCGCCGAATGGAGGAGGACCCCGAATTGGGGCGGGTCATCGCCCGCCGGATCTACGCTCTTCTCCCCGCCGCCGTCGATGTCGTTATCGCGCCCGACGAGAAGCTCCCTTTCGATTCCGTCGGCGAGGTGCCCGAGCCGATGCGCGTCAATGTCGTCGAGGCGCGCGACTTCGCCATCCATTCTCTGGGCAAGCGGTTGCGCTCGTCAGGACTGACCCATCAGGTCGTGGCCGAGATCGGCGACCACATGGGCAGCCTCTACGACGCCTCCTGGGCCAGGTACGAGAAGAACCATGGGCTCGAGCACCCAGTCCGTCACTGGCAGCGAGAGGCGGCAAGGACTGTAACGGCCGGATGAGGTACAGGCCGGCGGCTTCGCCGCGCAGTGGCCCGGCTCCCTGGGGCGTCGGATGGATCTCACTCGGCCGTTACAGTCCGCTTTCCGGTCTGACGCAGAGGCGGCCGTGCTCGCCACGCTCTACGGGGAGCGCGAAGTCGAACCTGTCGGCGACCAGGGAGAGGTCCAGGTCGGTGGGCGGGAAGCCCGGCCACTCGTCCCGGACCTGGCTGGCGTAGCGGGCTGACACGCGGAGCGGCGCCAGCAGTGCCTCGAGGTCAGGAGCCTCGCCTCTGAGCAGGCCCTCCAGGTAGCTGGCGCAGGCCCCATCCTCTTGGTGGTCGGGGCGGCTGGGCACCAGAGTAACGAGTTCCGGATCGGCCTCCCTGATCTGCCGGGCGGTCGCTGACACCACCACCAGGCTGGCGGCCAGAAGGCCGTCCGCTCCCCCTGCCGCCGCCAGCGCCTGCACCCCGGCGCTCGACCGCTGCACCAGCACCCGGCCCCGCAGGTCGGTGCCGGCCACCATGGTGGGCGAATTGCTGATCGCAACGCCGGGCACCGGGTAGCCGTCCACCTCGGCTGAGAGGACGGCCCCGGTTATCTCTTCGGCCAGTCTCATCGCTTCTGCCAGGTCGGGGACATAGATCACCTCCCGCACTCCCCCCGCGATTGCGAAGGCCGAGACGGTGAACGCCCGCAGCACGTCAATGACCACCACCAGGCCGCGAGCTGTCGCCGCGCCTGAGACTCCGGCCATCGTGACTACTCGCACAGCGGTAGGACCCCCGCCAGGCCGCGCACGGAGAAGACCCGCGGATCGTGGTGCTCGGTTGGCCGTGAGGTGACCCAGAAGACCCGCGCGAAGCCGGCGGCGAGGGCTCCGGCCACATCGGCATAAAGGGTGTCCCCCACCATCGCTGCAGACTCGCGGTTGCCGTTCACCAACCCCAGGGCCCGACGGAATGGCTCGAGGTGGGGTTTGTGAAAGCCGACCTCCTCACTGACGAGGATTCCATCCACGAGTTTCGCCAGACCCGCCGCTTCGATCTTGCCGCGCTGGGGATCGGCGCTGCCGTTGGTGAGAATCACCGTCCGTAACCCACGCTGTCTGGCCAGGCGCAGGAAGCGATGCGCGCCGCGCCGCAGGTTGACGCAGCTCGCCACGGCGCGATAGGCGGCGTCCGCTGCGGTTGCTTCGGTTGGGCTGAGGCCGAAATCGAGGAAGCGGCCAAGGCGCATCTCGGTCTGGCTGGAGCGGTGTTCCTCGTATTCCCGCCACCAGCGTCGCTCAGCGGCGGCAAAGCGCCGGGGATCGATGTTGAAGGCGGCCAGGGTTTGGCGCCCGCGACGCCTCGCCTGAGCGGAGGCGATCAACGTGTCGTCGAGGTCGACGACCAGGGTCCTGATCAAACCCGATTGCTCAGAGTGAAACCCTGACGCCGGCCCCGGCAGCCAGTGCTGCGCTGTAAACCAGGTGGGCGGCCACGGCGTCCTCGACCGCATGTCCCATCGACTTGTAGACGGTCAGCTGCTGGGCCGACGTCCGTCCCGGCCGCGTGCCGGCAAGGATCTCCCCCAACTCCACTCCACGCGCGGGATCCAACCCCTGCAGCTCGTGAGCGCCGGCGGGGTAGGGCTTGAACGCGTCTCGGTGCTCAACGGCGAGGACATCAGCCCGCGCCACGGTCTCCGCGTCCAGCTCGGGGCCGGCAGCGCTTGCGCCCACCGAGGTGACATGTGCCCCCGGCCGGAACCATTGCGGCCGGCTGAAGGGATGATCGGTATCGGTGCAGAGGCAGACGACGTCGGCGCCGTCGGCCGCTGCTTCGAAGCTCGGCGCCACCGTACCCCCGAAATCGGCGGCCAGGGCCCGAGCCGCTTCGACGTTGCGACTGGCGACCCTGACCTCGTTGAAGTCGCGCACGCGCACATGGGCGGCGATGTGCGAACGACCCTGGACACCCGCCCCCAGCACCGCCAGCACGGCGGCCTTCCGCCTCGCCAGCGCCCGCGTGGACACGGCACTCGCCGCCCCCGTGCGCGCGGCGGTGATGTGCGTTCCGTCCATGACCGCCAGGGGCGAACCCGTCTCGTGATCGAACAGCACGATCAGTCCCTGATGGGAGGGCAAGCCGTGGTCGTGGTTGCCGGGGAAAACCGAGACGAGCTTGGTCTCAAGCACTCCGCCGACGTAGCCCGGCATGGCCGCTAGGAGGCCGGTTGGGGTCCGGGCGGCGATCCGCGGCGGCACCGAGGCACGGCCCGCGCTCAGTTCTTTGAAAGCCGTCTCGAGACCGCTCAGCAGCTGGTCGAGATCCAATAAGCGCCTGACGTCCGCCTGGGAGAGGAAGAGCATGCCGTCAAGCTTGTCAGACGGGAAGGGAGGTCAGGGACCGGGTGGGACCGGCAGCCGGCCGGTGTCGTTCCACCGCTCGAGCATTCGCTGGCCATCCGTTTCCCGGAGCACGCTGAGAGCAGCCGTCTCGAGGTTCAGGCGGCTGCCGATCGGCGGCGGGAGGTCGAGAAAGGCGATTGCCAGCGCCCGCACGAAATGGCCGTGGCTGAAGGCGATGACCGACCCCTCCCCCTGCTCAAGTGCCAGGGCGAGAAAGCGCTCGGCCCGGGAGAGGACTGCGGCGGTGTCCTCACCGTTGGGGCAGCCATCCCGCCAGAGATCCCAGCCTGGCCGGCGGCGGCGTATCTCGGCGCTGGTGACACCCTCGTAGTCACCGTAGTCCCACTCCACCAGGAGCGGCTCGAGCYGCGGGTTGGGGAACCCGGCCAACCGGGTCGTCTCGATCGCCCGGCTCAGCGGGCTGGAGTAGACCGCCTGGAAAGGATGACCGGCCAGGCGCGGTTCGAGGCTGCGCGCCCGCTGCTCTCCCTCCGGCAGCAGTGGAATGTCCCTCAGCCCGGTGTGCCTGCCCGCTCTGCTCCATTCGGTCTCCCCGTGGCGGACAAGGAAGAGGTCTATCGGCCGAGGACCTCGGGCCGCCCGGTCCGCAGGCTGCGCGCGGCCGCCTCGAGCACGGCGCCGGCCCGGAACTGCTTGGCGGGGTTGATGCAGACGAGGCCGAGTGCCACTTTAAGGTCGATCTCCTTGAGTGCCTCGCCGAGGGCCTCCATCACGCGGGTGGCGGTATGAGCCGTCTCGGACATGTCGGCCTCGGGCAGGAGCACAACAAATTGGGCCGGCATCAACTTCAGCACGCCCGGTGTGTCGACGTCGCGAAGCGCGCCGATGAGGGCGGCGGCCATCGCCTTCAGACCGTCGGGGCTGCCGGAGCCGAAGTCGCTCTGAGTCCTGAGCTCGACCAGCAGGACCCCCAACCAGCGGCCGTACCGGTGGCCGCGGGCCAGCTCGTCCTCCAGGATCGGGCGTAGAAACCGCTCATTGAAGAGCTTGGTTGTCCTGTCCACGACGTGGAGCGGCAGGGACTCCGGGTCGTCCAGGCGGATGCCACAGTTCGGGCAGTAGGTGGCGCCCGTTGGAACCCCTCCACCACAGGCTGGACAGGCTTGGGACTCGCCCCGCCGGCGGCGCAGGAGGTCGCCTATGGGCATGGCCACCGGTGAGGATACCAGCGGTCGCGCTCGAGGGGCCCGGCCGGCCCCGACGTCAGCTTGCTACCGAGACGGCGCCACCGCCGAGCCAGGCGTTGGCCCATTCGGAGATGGCGCCCAGCACGGGCTGCACAGCGGCGCCTCGAGCCGTGAGGCGGTAGGTTACGCGGACCGGCGGTCCGGGATCCACGAGCCGCTCGACCAGGCCCTCCTGTTCGAGTTCGCGGAGCCTCTCGGTCAGGACCCGATCACTGATGCCGGGGATACCGCTGAGGAGCTGGTTGAAGCGTGCCGGGCGCGTCATCAGAGCTTTTACGACAGCTCCCGTCCAGCGCTTGCCGATGAGCTCGATCGCCCGCTGAAAGCGGACATCATGATCGACCGCTCCCCCAGCCACGACGGCCATTCTAGGGGTTCGCCTGTGGGCTTGTTGAGGCCGGGCGTGAGGCTGGCATGGCCGGCAAATATACACGCTCCCCGGGGCCTGCGCCCGCGCTTTTTTAGAGGCACCCGCGGGGGGTGGCCAGGATGTCCGCGACCAGCCGCCGTCGGGGTGCCCGGCGACTCGCCAACAACGCAGAACAGGCGGAATGGAGGCCTGTCCGTATTCGTTTCTTGAGCGAAGTGGTGTACGGTTTCTCCTAGCTGTCACTGCTCAGGAGGTGATCCGGTGGATTATCAGGTGCGCGACGAAGAGGTCCGGGTTCTGTTTGTCGAGGACGATCCGGCGGTCGCCCAGATGTACAAGCTGAAACTCGAACTGGACGGGTACGCGGTGACCGTCGCCCCCGATGGCGAGGCCGGCCTCAAAATGGCTCGCGAGTCAAGACCTGACATCGTCTTCCTCGACATCCGCCTCCCCAAGATGGACGGGTTCGCAGTTCTGGAAGAGTTGCGCGCCGACCCGCAGACCAAGGAAATCCCGGTGGTGATCCTCTCCAACTACTCCGAGCAGGAGCTGGTCGAGCGGGGCCTCAATCTCGGTGCGCTCGAGTACCTGATCAAGTCGGAGACGACCCCCGCCAAACTGTCGAAGGGAGTCGAGGGCTGGCGGTCGGAGACGTCTGAGTCGCGCGGCCGCTGAGCCGACCTCACCGGTAACCGATGGCGGCGTAGATCGGGCCGGTCACCGGTGAGCCGGCGAATGATACGTGCATTGCGTTCGCCACCCAGGGATCGTTGATCCAATAGTCATACGGTCCGTTCTGCGCGACCAGGACCACGAAATGGGTCCCGCCAGTGCCGATGTTCATTCCGACGATCACCGTGCCTCCGGCCTGCAGGTAACCGTTGATCCACTCGCGGCTGGGATTGCTGTTGATCGTCGGACTGTGGCCGGGCACGTCCAGCGCTGAGTTGTAAAGAAGTCCATCGGGTGTGAAGTTGGCCGCGCCCGCTGCGATCACTCCCGGAGTGACGCTCCGATTGCCGAAATGCGAGTGCACCATGGCGACGCTGGTGAGCAGGCAACCGATCTCCCAGACCCGGTACGGGCTGCGCCCGAGGTGCTGGTTGCCCCAGCGAGCGTCCCGCTGGTTGTAGTAGTCGCCCCAGCTATTGGCCAGGTACTCGGGCGGCACCATGTCTCCACCCTGGCCCCGGCTGAAGGCGAGAAGTGACTCGATCTGGGCCTCGTTGGTGGCGATCTGGGCTGAGATCCCGCTGGCCTGCTCGACAAGCTGACGCTCGCGGACGCCAAGCTGGGCCCGGAGCCGCTCCAGTTGAGCGGTTGCCGACGCCTGCAGGCCGTACTCCTGTTCGAGGGCCTGCTTCTGCTCCTGGATCATGGCCACCGTCCGCGCCTGCTCGCGCCGGGCCTCCACCAGCGCAACCCGCTGCATCGCGAGACTGTCGCGGTCGGCGCGGAGTTGCACCGCCAGCAGATGAGTGCCCTCGGACACCTGCCTCAGCTCGGTCATTCTCCGGATCATCTGGCCGAAGCTCTGACTGGTGATCAGCACGGTCAGTGGATTGCGATCCTCAGCCTTGTCGAGGACTCGGACCTGGCTCTCGAAAGCCCGTTCCCGATTCGCCAGCCGGGCCTCGGTGCGAGCCAGCTCATCAGCCAACAGGGCCTCCCGCCGTTGCAGGTCGCGGAGGGCTGCTTCATTTCGGGCCAGGCTCGCATTGGTGTTCAGGAGCTGACCGTTCAGCTCCTGCAGGACACGCTGTAGGCGGCTGATCCTGTCAGCTGTATCGGCGATCTGGTTGTCCACCGAAATCGTGTCCGCGCTGATCTGCGCGAGCTGGACCTGGTAGCGCTGGATCTGCGCCTCCAGGTCATCGAGCGCGTCAGCTCGGACGGGCTGCGGCGCTGCCGAAAGGACCAGGACCGCCGCTGCGGCCAGGCTGGCGAGAAATCGATAGCACTGAGCTGGTGTCTGCATTGCTGGAACGTGGAGGGTGACGCGAAAACCGGCGCCAGTATCCGGGATCGTGGACCTTCGCGCAAGAGGCTTGGCGGCGCGCTCACTAGGGCAACAGCGAGATCGCCAGCGTGAGGACGCCGGTGGTCAACATGAGCAGCACCACCACCGCACCGAGGGCGTCGCGGGCCTCCAGCCAGCTGACGAAAACCAGCACGCCGGCCAGGGCGATGGTTCGGAAGTAGGCGAACGGATCGATCCATGTGGTGCTGCCCGCCCCCAGTCCGACCAGGGCGGAGGCGGCCGCCCCCAGGGCGAACCGGTCTCGCGCCTGGAAGAGGCGGAGCACGCTGAGGACACAGATAGCTATTGCGGGCAGCAGGATGGAGATGGTGGGTAGGTCGTGCGCCGACTGAGCGAGGACCACGAAGGGCGCTCCCGGCGGATCGAGGAACTGGGCGGCGAAGGTCGATTCATGAGCGTGCACCAGGCGCGCCACCGCGAGCGCCCAGATCCCCACCACCGCCATCAGCAGGAGGTGGCGAAGCGCGGGCCGCCACCGGCCGCCGGCTGCATGGCGGACCGCCTCGCTCAGCTGCACGATGACCGTCGTCTCCTTGGTCAACGAGGAGAGGAAGAGCAGGCCGGCCGAGGCGGCCACCATGCCCCAGGCGGCCAGGGCCAGCTGGAGGGGCTCAGTCATGTCGTGAAGCAATGAGACCCACGTGCCGGGGAAGACCGCGACCACCAGCGCGTGCCAGGCCGGCCGCCGAAGCCGCGCCGCCACCAGCGCGCAGGCGGTCACCGTGGCAGTGCAGGCGAGCACGTTGATGAGGATCAGGACGTAGGGGAGCAGCTCACGATGGCCAAGGCTCAGGGACCACGCGAGCAGCGGCAGACCGATCCGGCGATAGCGAAGCGAGTTATCCAGCGCCGGAGCGATGAGGGGATTGCGCAGAAAGGGGTCCTGGGCGATGAAGAAATAGAACTGGCCGTCGTACCCGTAGCTGGACGTCGGCACCTGCCCGGGCAGGAGCAGGCGCGGGTCGGTGTGGATGAGCTCGCCGGCGCCGATCGGTCTGAAGAAGCGATACCCGTCCGTGGACCCGACCCGCAGCGCCAGGCCCGCGAATAAGACAAACGCTAACGCGGTGGTCACCGCCACGGACAGGGCGATACGGGGTGGTAAGGCGTGGGTGCTCAAGGCTGGGACGAGCGCATGATGGAGCAGTTGCCGCTATCTCAGTATCCCACGATGGGCAGGAGCTCTGAAGTCGCCGGCCTACCTGGCGCGGCGGTTTCGTTTGCAAATCAGCTGCGATGGGTGGGCAAGCGTGGTATAGAAGGCTTCACCGCTTCTTCCCGACTGCCCGCTCAGAAGTAGAGTTCCTCGCCGACGGATTGCTGGCGGAGATAAAGGGCGTTGCCGGGCCCGAGTAGCGCCCCCAAGGCCGGCGTGACTGGCGAGAACTTGATCACCACCAGCACCTGGAAGCCGTGACCTCCGCCGGACTGCGGTCGCGCACCCCAGGCACCGTACGAGGTGCAGGTTCCGAGGTCGCCGCCCGAACTGAGCATGCAGGGCCGGACGGCAAAGCAAGCGATCTGCGATCCGCTGAATGATCCGATGGCGCACCCGGCCGGATCGCCACAGGTCGCGGTGGCGCTGAGGCAGTCGCCGTAGGGTTGACCGCCGGCTTCTGCGCCCCAGATGGCGACCGTGTTGGCGATCCCGCTGTTGGGCTCGTCGCGGATGGCGGCGCCAATGTTGGAGGTGTCGCTGATGATGCCCATCCGAACCCCCGCCCGGCTCGCCCCCGCGGCGTCGATTGCCTGATAGAAGGCCCGCCCCACGTCGATGGTGAGGAGGACGAAGAGCAGCAGCGGCGGGACGATCAACACAAACTCAGTCAGCGCCTGACCGCTCGAGCCACGGCGCCTCATTGAACGAGCTGCACGGTACCCACCGTCTGGGTGCCGCCCCCCGGGGTGCCGACGTTCTTGAATGTGTAGCTCGCCAGCGCGTAGTCCCCGCAGTGATCACCGTCCGTGACGAACATGGTGATGGCGACGTAGTTGCCGATCGGGGTCGGGAAGGTATAGATCTCCTGGGCTGCGTAGGCACCCTCGGTCGCTCCTGGAATGTCCATCTGGTGGCCCCAGGTCCAGCTCCCCTTCAGCTCCAGAGTTGCGCCGCCGCTGTTCGGCAGCGCCAGGCTCCAGTCGGTTGTGTCGAGAGGATTGACCGTGTATGGACCGGGGCTGCCGGGATTGGGGTAGGCGGGGAACTGGTCTCCGGGGTTGTTGTTCGGTGGCGGTTGGGGAGCGCCGGCAGCCGGCGTCGGGTTCCAGATCCCCTGGGAGAAGAACACGGGCGTGCCGTTGTTGACCTTGATGTATGCGTTGTAACCGTCCATGGCCCACTCGTCGGTGTAATTGAGGGTGAGCACCGAGAAGCCGGGGCTGCCCGACGTGAGGCTGACCGAGGAGATGAGTGAGGTCTCGTTCTTGCCGCTGGTCGCGATGCCGCCCACCGCGCCGGCGCCATATCCGCTCCGGAAGTCGAGCGTGCCGGACGTGCCGAAGGTGGTGAAGCTGTAACCGATGACCTGTCCGGTCAGCGCAGCCGTTGGATTGGACGCCAGGCCCGGGTTCATCTCAAAGCCGCCCGCGGTCGCGTTGGCCGTCTGATAGAGGACCCCTTGGATTCCGTTCCGCTTGGAGGCACGTGCGTCCAGGTGGACGAAGGTGTTGCCCTCGTTGTCGAAGAGAAGTGGTGCCCCGCCGACGGCCGATAGGGACCCGACCCCGGCTCCCGCAAGCTGGAGGCCCTGCACTTCATTCGTGCTGACGAATCCACCGGCGCCTGGCTCCAAGCGGAGGACGATCCCGCTGCCCGAGATGACCGTCGCATCGCCACCCCCGCCACTGGTTCCCGAACCGCTGCCCAGGCAGGTGCCCGAGACCGGCGCGACGTACGCGCCGTAGGAGCCCCCGCCATGCCCAAACCAGATGCCGGCGGTCAGGGACGGACAGGAATTGGGCAGGCCGCCGGTGCAGAGATCGAAGTCGGCGGCGGTCTCCTTGCTGTGGTCGATCCCGTTGGCGACGTAGCCGCTCCCGGTGGCCGAGTTCACCGGAGCGCTTCCGGTGATGTCGTAGAGACCCGGGTCGAACTCGTACGTTCCGTGGTTGATCGCGATGTATTGGTAGATCCCCGGCATGATCACGTAGGGCTCTCCTGCCTTCGCGCAGCTCCCCGAGACGGGGCCGCCATTGAGGACCAGGGCACCGCAATTGGGCAGCCCGGAGGTGTTGACGCTGGGCGCCCAGGCCGAGGGCGACACGAACGACGTCTGAGCACCGTCGAGCTCGGCGAGGGGAGTCTGGACGGTGGTCGAGCACGGGGTGCTGTTGCCGGTTGCGCCGCTGCCGTAGTTGGAGCAGTAGACGGGAGTCCCAGACGGCACGGCGAAGCCTCTCGCTCCGACCACTGTGTTCTGCGCGCACACGGCGCCGTTATACGGATCGCAGAGGGTCGACCGGGATTGGACCACCATCGCCCCGTTCGATTGGAGGGTGGTCCTGTCGTTCGGTGGAGTCAGGACGGCCCCGTCGTAGCCGTAGATATTGATGCTGGCGCCCGGTCGAACCCAGAAGGTCGGGCAGTTGCTCGCGCTGTCGCAAATCAGGTTTGCGCGGCTGGCCGGTTTTGTTGCGTCGAAGCATTGTTTGCCCTCGCCGCAGTTGGTGCCGTACGGCTCGCGAAGAATGAGAGCATTGGGGGGAGGCGTGTTGTAAAGCACGCCGGGCAGAGTCGCGTGCGCCGTGCCTCCCACGGTGACGAAAGCTGTGTCGATTCCGAGCACCGATGCAAAAAGCTGGGACACCCGAGTCGTGATGGTGACCTGGAAGCAGGAATACTGGCTTGACCCGAGGCAGATCGGGGGCACGGGCGAGCCTGGAATGTCGATGGCCGGGGAGTGGACGCTGACCTTGTTGGTGAAGCCCGCGGTGGCATTGCAAGAAAAGCCCGGCCGGTCAAACCAAGTGGCCGTGAAAGAGCCCCCAGAGGCCGCGTCGCAGCTGGTTGAGTAGAGCGTCGCGAAGCCGTTGTTGGCGGCGAAGTCGTGGGCGGCGATAACCGGGTTCGAGCCGCTGGCCACCACCTGGTTGAGGTTGCCCGAGAGGGCCAATTGCTTGGCGGCGGCGAGCGCGGAAAAGTCGGCCGCGTTCTGCGCGTTGCGCTTGGTCAGGTAGTCGCGGCCGCCGTCAACGGCAAGGCCGGCGATTGCGCAGAGAACGATGAAGATGATCACAGCGACTGGCATCACCTGGCCTGCCTGCCGGCGAGTACGGTGCATGATCAAGATGGAGCGCCGCGGCCTCATCAGTACTCGACCGTCACCACCGAGACCGTTTTCACTGTGAAACCGCTGGTGTATTGAGAGACCAAAGGCGTCAGTGCGGTGAACTGATACTGGATCTCCACGGCGACGTGCTTGACGCTCTGGCTCACCGCCCGCTGAGTGGTTCCATCGCAGTTGGAGTCCGGTGGGTTGGCGACCGCGACGGCCGGCCAGATGTAGGCGTAAGCCACGTTGGCAGGCGGGATCGTGGGCTGCAACGCGCCGCTCGGATTATTGGGATCGCTGTTTCCGACCAGCGAATTGGGGTCCATATTGACTGGAAATCCCTGGCCGACCAGTTTCATCTGCTGGATAGCCCTGCAGTCGCTGTATTGGGATGCCTGCAGGGAGGCGATGCGGGCGCCGTCGCGAGCAGCGGAGGAAACCGCGGAATAGGTGTAGATGAGGCGGCCGACGTCGACACCCATGAAGGTGATCAAAAGCAGCAGCGGCGAGACAAGCGCGAACTCGACCAGAGATTGGCTTGCCTGCGACCGGAAGAAAGTGGCGGAGAGCGCCGGGCGGCCCCAGCGGCGAGGCGCCGAGCTTATCCACCGTCTGAATTCGCAGAACTTCATGTCTGGTAGAGGAGACGGGCGCGTGTAGGCATTCTTGCGGGGGATTGCCGCCGAAAGCAGCGCTCTTGAGCGCTCAATTCGGGGTCTCCTGACGTTTCCGTGGGCGCCGGCTGAACTCGGCGTGATCTCG
>JRHI01001124.1_pt1 | contig 24305 bp, 20 predicted proteins | sample 215371 | NCBI WGS metagenome assembly JRHI01 (sample SAMN02929681, study PRJNA255918) | sediment metagenome | biome: cave system; feature: Ice Cave; material: Sediment; isolation source: sediment from deep within a dark volcanic ice cave with no known source of... ...
CGCCTGCCAGTTCGTCGTCGGACTGCACGAAGTCGAGCAATCCGGCGTTGACGTAGATATAACCGCCGCCGATCGTAAACGCGTTGACGTCGGGGGCATCGAGGACCTTGATGTTGTACGGCAAGTCTTTACGAGCGACTTGCCCCCAAACCTTATTGCCGACGTCGTTCACCCATGCATTGAGGAGCGGGTCCGCGATGACGTTGTACTGATTGAGGATCTGCTTCTCTTCTTCTTTGGCCTGCTGAATTTCGGCGGCCGTCGAGAGCGCGAACGCGGGAGCCGGAAATGTGGTGAAGAGCAGCGAGAGAACGAGCGTGGCGTGGAGGATGCGGCGCAGCGGCATGGGTGTGTCACCTCGGGGCGACGGCGAGCGGAGGACTGGACTTGCGTGGTTCGACGGCCTTCGCAGCGAAACATCGTCGAACTGCGCGATCTGTAAGCAATACGCGCGGAGGCCGCTGCCGGATGCATGTGGATAAGCGCAAATTTTTGTGTAACGGATGTGGATGGCACAGGTCGCCCCGGGGGGCGCGTTGCAATCGGGACCGTCAATGATCGAGAATTCCCGCCTCGTTTGGGGCGAGCGTTAGTGTTACGCGGAACCGCGGCGGGCCTGGAGTTCGTCTTCGGCACGCGTGAACTCGACGCAGCCTGGAACGAGATAGCCGAACGCCTTGCCGAGCGGCCCGACTTCTATCGCGGCAGCCAAGCGACGGCCATCTTCGGCAGTGAGGCACCGGGCGACGACGCCGTCGGGCGCTTACTCGCGGCGAGCGCGGCCTTCGGGATCACGCTCGGTGGTTTTTATGGCGGCGAGGCGATCGCTGCGGTCGCCGCGCGTTACGCGGTCGCGTATCTTGGCGAGCCGCCGCGACGGACGGTCGCGAGTTTCGAGCGCAAGCGCGCGGCACGGGCCGAACGCAGCGCCGACTTGACCGAGAAGGCGCGCTCGCTCGATCCGGACTTCGCGGGGGCACGTGCCGACATCGCCACGCGTCGAGCCCGCGGCGAGTCCTCGGTGCCGAAACCCGTTTTTGCGCCGGCGAAATTTCTGGGACCCGCGGCGCCGGTTTCGGTTGTCCTCCCCGCTGCGGCAGCGGACGCAAGCGAGACCTCGCTGGCAAGCGGAACGACGACCTCAAAACCGAACGCGACGCCGCCCGCGGAAGCGAGCGGGCCCGGGCTCGCGGCCCCGGCCCACGGCACGCTCTATCATCGCGGAACGCTGCGGGGCGGGCAGACCCTCCAGCAGCAAGGCAGCATCGTGGTCGTCGGCGATGTCAATCCCGGCGCCGAACTCGTCGCCTCGGGCGACATCGTTGTCTTTGGAGCGCTGCGCGGCACGGCCCACGCCGGCGCCCAAGGCGACGCAACCGCGCGGGTCTTCGCGCTCGAACTCGCGCCCACGCAATTGCGCATCGCGGCCTTCATCGCGGCCGGCGATGAAGCGCATCGCGGAAAAGCCGCCGAGGTGGCCTACATCGAGGGAGATCGCATCGCGATCGCGCTCTACGCCCATCCCGGAGCGCGATGAGCGGGCGCCGAATCGTCGTGACGTCGGGCAAAGGCGGCGTCGGTAAAACGACGACGACCGCCAACGTTGGTGCCGCACTCGCCAAGCGCGGCTACAAAGTCGTGCTGGTCGACACCGATATCGGTTTACGCAATCTCGATCTCGTGCTTGGTGTCGAGAAGCGCATCGTCTTCGATCTGGTCGAAGTCATCGAAGGGCGCTGCCAGCTGCGGCAAGCCTTGATCCGCGATAAACGTTTCGAATCGCTCTCGCTGTTGCCCGCGGCGCAGACCCGCGAAAAAGAGGCGATTAGCGAGGCGCAGATGGCCGGCGTGATCGACGAACTCGCCGCGCTTGCAGATTTCGTCATTATCGATTGTCCTGCCGGTATCGAGCATGGCTTCCGGGCGGCAATCGCCGGTGCCAAGGAAGCGATTCTGGTGACGACCCCCGAAGTGAGCGCGATTCGCGACGCGGATCGCGTCGTCGGAAAACTGACCACCGCCGGAATTCCGCTACGCCTTATCATCAATCGGGTTCGGCCGGACATGGTCAAGAGCGGTGACATGATGTCGGTCGAGGACGTCTGCGAAATACTTTCGGCCGAACTGCTCGGTGTCGTCCCCGACGACGAAGAGATCATCGACACCACGAATCGCGGCGAACCGATCGTGCTCGACGAAACCAAGCGTTTGGCGATCGTCTACGACAAGATCGCGCGGCGTCTCGGCGGCGAACTCGTGCCGTTCACGAATTTCGATTCCCCAAGCCTCTTTGGCCGGTTGCTCACCATGTGGAAGGCGTAGACGATGGAAGCACGCGTCGATCTCGAGTCCGCGCCCGCGGCAACCAAGCCGCGCGGACGTGCCATCGTCATTACCAGCGGTAAGGGTGGTGTCGGCAAAACGACGACGACGGCCAATATCGGCGCCGCGCTTGCGGCATTCGGCAAGCGGGTCGTGCTCGTCGATGCCGACGTCGGCTTGCGCAACCTCGATATAGTGCTCGGTCTCGAGAGCCGCGTGAAGCACCATCTGCTCGACGTGCTCGAAGAGAAGGTGACGCTCGACGACGCGCTCGTGCGCGATAAGCGCAGCGACAATCTCTACCTGCTCGCCGCGGCGCAAACGCGCGAAAAAGAAGACGTCGTCACGACGCAGATGGTGACGCTTATAGAGCACCTGCGCGACCGTTTCGAATTCGTGCTCATCGATTGCCCTGCCGGCATCGAGATGGGTTTCAAGAACGCAATCGCCGGCGCCGGACACGCGATCGTCGTGTGCACGCCCGAAGTTTCTGCCGTGCGCGATGCCGACCGCGTCGTCGGTTTGCTGCCGTCGGCTTGGCGTCCCGAGTTGATCGTCAATCGCTTGCGGCCGCAGCTCGTCAAGAAAGGCAAAATGCTTTCCGTCTCCGACGTCAACGCAATTTTGCGGCTTCCTTTACTCGGGGTGATCGCCGAAGAAGCGGGAGTCATCGTCGCCTCAAACAAAGGCGAGCCGCTCGCGCTCGACGCGGCGTCGGAGGCGGGCGCGGCGTACCGTGCGATCGCCGCGAAACTCGCCGGCCAAGACGTAGCCGCGCCGACCGTGCGCGTGCCGAGCGGCGGATTTCTTGCGAAGCTCGGATCGTTTTTCGGAGGCCGTGCTTAAGGTGTTCGAATTTCTGCGAGCGCTATTCAATCCGTCTCCGCCGTCGGGAGCGACGGCCAAAGAGCGCCTGCGTCTCGTGCTGCTCTCCGACCAGCTGTCGCTAGCGCCCGACGTCATCGAGGCACTCAAGCGCGACCTGCTCGAGGTTATTTCGCGTTACGTGGAAATCGATATTTCGCATGCCGACGTTACGTTCGAACATCGTGAGTCGGAGGTCGCAATGCTCGCGAACGTTCCGATTACCGGCGTTCGCGAACGCATGCGCGCCGTGGCATCGGTAGCGGCGGTCGCGCCCGAAATGGTCGCCCCCGTGCCGCTTCCGGCCGCGGGTCCGGCCATCGCCGGACCAGCCGCCGCGGAAACGGCTGTTGCGGAAACGGCCGCCGCGCAAACACCCGCAACGGAATCAGCCGCTGCGCAAACAACCGCGACGGAATCGGCTGCTGCGGAAACACCCGCAACGCAATCGGCCGCGACGGACACAGCCGCAACGGAAACAGCCGCGGCGGAAACACCCGCAACGGAATCAGCCGCTGCTGAAGTAGCGGCAACCGGGACGGCTTCTACGGATAGAGCAGCAACACAGACATCTGCTGCGGAAGAAATCGCAACCCGAGCATCTGCTGCAGAAACGGGCGGGGCTGCAACGCCCGCCACGGAACCCGGCGCGGCGGATACGGGCCTCGCGCAAGTCGCGCCGCCTGGCGGCGTAAGCGGGACGGAGCCTGCAGCGCGAGCTTCCGGCGCTCCCACCGGCGCTGCTACGGCAAGGCGGCGGCGGCGCAAGAAAGTGCGCGCTGCGGTCGCCGCGCAGCGAACCTCCGAAGAGCAGCCGTCGCTCGGCAATCCCGCCCAGGCGTAGCCCGGCGGGCGGCCTAAGCTCGCCCGAGTGGATCGCCCCTGGTACAAATCGTTCAATTGGGTCATGCTGCTGGCGACGGTCGTGCTCTCGCTGTGCGGCACGGTACTCATCCATTCCGCGGATCTACACTCGCCCGATGCGGCGGGCGAGTGGCGCAAGCAACTCGTTTACATCGGGCTCGGCACGATCGTACTCGCGCTCTTCGCGACGATCGACTATCACAAATGGCAGCGCTGGGCGTTCGGTCTCTACATCGGAAACATAGCGCTGCTGGGTCTCGTGATGGTCGGCGGCCGCAGCGCGCTCGGCGCGCAGCGTTGGATCAACCTCGGATTCATCCAATTCCAACCCTCGGAACCTGCAAAGCTGATTCTTTCGATCTGCATCGCGGCGCTGCTGGCGCGTACGGCAGCGGTGGGTTGGCGCGAGATGGCGCTGGCCGTGGGCGCCGTCGCTATTCCGGCCCTGCTCATTCTCAAGCAGCCGGATCTTGGAACGACGCTCGTTATCCTCGCAATCGTGACCGCCGAATTATTTTTCGCCGTTTCGAAGACGTGGTATTTCGGCGCGTACCTGGCGGCTGCGGCCGCAGTGGCCTCATTCGTCGTCGGGACGAAATACGTGCTAAAACCGTTCCAACGCAATCGGCTTCTGGTGTTCTTGCATCCGAATGCCGATTTGCAAGGCGTCGGCTGGAATCTCAATCAATCCAAAATCGCGGTCGGCAGCGGCGAGCTTTTCGGTAAGGGACTCTTTCACGGAACGCAGACACAACTCAACTTCGTGCCCGAACACTCACGCGATTTTATCTTTACGGTCGTCGGCGAGGAGTTCGGATACGCAGGCTCGCTTGCGCTCATCGGGCTCTACGCGGTCGTTCTCTTCGGTGCGCTGCGCGCGATGCTCGCGGCGCGCGACCGTTTCGGCGTCCTGCTCGCCGTCGGCCTCGTCGCGATGCTTACATTCCACATAACGATCAACATCGGCATGACGGTCGGCATCATGCCGATCACCGGTATACCGCTCCCGTTCCTATCGTACGGCGGCACGGCCATTCTTACCGACTACGCAGCAATCGGTTTACTCCTGAACATTTACGTCCAACGCGACAAGCTGGTTTTTTGAATTCCGTTTCCGATCGGCGCGCCGGGGGTGCTGATTACGGCGCAATTTGAGCGAGCAGCGGAAACCCCGCAGAGATGACGGGCCCTACAAACTGAAATCTATACGGCTATACGACGACCAAAATTTATACGACAACCTGAAATACATTCTCCAGCTATCCCTTGAGGCACAGATTGGCACGCGCTAGCCCGGATCGTTGCCGCGCTCCGCCGGCCGATAACCTGGAGGCATGCATTGCGGTCGTCCCGGCGCCCCACTCAGAGAGGACCCACGAAGTCGTTCGGCCAAACGGGCCATACGGCCCAAAATTTTTGCGAGCGCGGCGTTTACGATTGCGCTCGCAGCACGGTATGCCGTACCCCTGCTTCCATCGCGCCGCGGATCATCCGCATCGGTCGCGTTTCGAAGCGCGCCGCCCATCGTTTGGCGGGCAGGCACAACTGAATACGAGGCGCCCGAGACAACGAGGCGCCCCAAGCGAAAGGCAACTACGTGCCAACTGAGATCCTGATCTCGAGCGACCCCTGGGAAAACCGGGTCGCCATCCGAGAGGACGGGGCGCTCGCCGAAATCTACTTCGAACGCGAAGAAAAGGTCATCGGCTCGATCTTCAAAGGCAAAGTGATGAACGTGCTCCCGGGTATGGGCGCAAGTTTCGTCGATATCGGCCTCGGCCGTAACGCCTTCTTGTACGTCGACGACATCAACAAAACGCCGCTCAACATCGGCGACGTCGAGATCACGCAGGGCCGCACCGGCTGGACTATCAACGAAAAGATCAGCAAGGGCGACGACGTCCTGGTTCAAATCGTCAAGGAGCCGCGCGGCCTTAAAGGCGCTCGCATCTCCACCAACATCTCGCTCCCCGGCCGCTATCTGATCCTCATGCCGACCGGAAAATATTCGGGCGTCTCGCGCAAGATCGAGAGCGCCGACGAGCGCAACCGCCTCAAAAATATCATGAAGATGATCCGCCCCGAAGGCATGGCGACCGTGGTTCGCACTGCCGCCGGCGGCGTGAGCCAAGCGGAGCTGATCGCCGACCTAGGCGTGCTCATCCGTATGTGGCACGGCATCCTCGAGAGCTACAAACGCGCGCCCGCCCCTTCCTTAATCCACAAGGACATGAACCTCGTCTTCAAAGCGGCGCGAGATTTCATCACGCCCGAAGTCGATAGAGTGCTCATCGACAATGCGGAAGATTTTGAGAAGGTGCGCGATTTCATGCGCCTGCTCGGTCCACAGTACGTCGAGCGTATCGAGCATTACAATAGCGGCCGCTCACTCTTCAAAGACTACAAAGTCGATGAGGAAGTGCAACGGCTGCTGCGTCCCAAAATCAATCTCCCTTCGGGCGGTTCCATCGTCATCGAGACGACCGAAGCGCTGACCGTCATCGACGTCAATAGCGGCAAGTTCACCGGCGGCAAGAACCTCGAAGATACGATCGTTAAAACGAATGTCGAAGCGGCGGCGGAAATTGCGCGCCAAGTGCGCTTGCGGGATATCGGCGGCATCATCGTTTGCGACTTCATCGATATGTCGACGGAGAACGCGCGAACCAAAGTGATCTCGACCTTGGAAGCGGGTTTGCGCAAAGACCGCACGCGTACGACGATCCAATCGTTCTCCGCGCTCGGCCTGCTGGAATTCACGCGCAAACGCGTCGGCAAAGATCTCGGCGGCCAACTCCGCGGCGCGTGCCCGACCTGCGTCGGGCTCGGCAGCGTCATGTCGCCGGAATCCGTTGCGATCGAAACGTTCCGCGAGATCCGCCGCTACGGTCACGCTCACGCCAACGGCAATGCGGTGCATTTGCCGATCGAAGTGATCTCGGCTCCCACCGTCGGCGCGCAACTCGAATACTGGTACGAAGACGAACTCGCCGGCCTCGAACGCGAACTCAATACCAAGATCGCGATTCGCGTCGATGCGGCGATCCATCCCGAACGCACGCGCATCGAGCAACTGCCGACCGCGGGAGCGGCGACTTCGGCGCCCGCAAACGTGCGCGTCGGCGACGAACTCGAAGTCGATCTGGTGCACGCCCGTCTGCCGGTCGCAACCTCGGCGCTCGCGATCGTCGGCGACCGGCTCGTCGAAGTCGAAAACGCGGCCAATGCCGTCGGCGAGACGATCAAGATCAAGATCATCGATATCGACGACGAAGGCACGATTCTCGCGGAGCCGCGTTCGTCGGTCGCCCCGGTTTCGCTCGAGAGCAAAAAGCGGCGCCGCCGTGGGGGTCGCGGCCGCAAGCCCGCCCTTACCGTGGCGGAACAAGAAGATCAGTTGCGCGAGCTCGCCGAGGAAGCCGCCAAGGGCGCGGGCGCGCGTCCTGCGCTCGGAATCTCGACGTCGGCCGAGGCCGAAGCCGAAGATGTCGAAACGCGCGCGCACACGGCGACCTCGCCGCCGCTCGCGACCGTGACCCCGCTACACGCGGTTCCGGAATACGCCGCCGTCGACGAAAACGGCGAGGGCCGTGCGTATGCGAGTTACGGCGGACCTGCCGCCGACGGCGATGGCCGCCGGCGGCGGCGTCGCCGCCGCCGCCGCCGCGGACCGGGCGATGCGCTGCCGGGTACCGCCGCTCTTACCGCCTTGCCCGATGCCGTCGCCGCGCCGTCTTCCGCCGCTGCGGCCGACGCGGAGAACGGCCTCGAAGGCGACGAAGATGAAGCACCAACCGCGACCGTTGGAGCCCAAGTCGGGCTCGACGACGGCTCGGTTCGCCGCAAGCGCCGGCGCCGGCGCCGGCGTGGACGCGGCGGGGCCGGGATCGGCCTCGATGCGACCGCTTCTGCGGAGAGCGGAACGATGCCGGAGCGGCATATCTTCCGCGTCGATGGTGCCGGGACGGCGGAGCCGACGGGTGAAACCGCACCGCCGGAGCCGAGTCGGGCGATCGCGCGCTTCGACCGCAAGGCCGCGCACGTCGCAATCGATGCGCCGCCGCCAAGCCTGAGTCTCCCGACGGAGCCTGCGAAGGTCACGAAGCCGAGTCGTCGCGGACAGCCGCGTCGCGGCGAAGCTGCGCAACTCGAGCTCGCTCCGGCGCGCCGCCAAACCGCGCTTTCAACGTCGAAGGCCGAACCCGCGGCCGGCGGAGCGGAAGCCGTCGTCCCCAAGAGGCGCGGGCGCCCCCCCAACGCGGACGCGCTTATTCCCACGGCGTCGCCTGCGCTGCCGAGTTCACCCCCCGCCGCCACAGCGACAGCGACGGCAGCAACGCCGGGAGGCAAGCGCGCGAAACCCGTTGCTACGAAGGCGACGACGCTCAAGGCAGCGCCGGTCAAGGTAGCTGCGGAGAAGGCGGCTGCGGAGAAGGCGCCTCCGGCGAGTGCGGTCAAGGCGCCTCCGGTCAAGGCGACTGCGGTCAAGGCGACTGCGGTCAAGTCGGCTCGGGCCAAGACACCTACGGCGAAGGCGGCTTCGGCGAGCGCAGCTTCGCTGAAGGAAGTTTCGGCGAGCGCAGCTTCGGCTGCGGCAGCCTCGGAGCCGACGCGTTCGCCCGCGCTGCCGGCGGCCGCCGGGACCACGCGCACCGCGCGCGCAAATAAAGCGGAAACCGCGCCTGCGGCAAACGTCGCGGCTCCTAAGCGTGCTAGCAAGTCTAAGGCGGGCATAGAACTCGCGAGCGCGACCGCAGCAGCGAAGAAGCCGGCGGCCAAAGGGCAAAAGACTCCCGCTCGTAAAGCGGCTCCGCCTGCGGCGCGCAAGAAGACGGCGACGACCCGGAAAAAGAGCGCGCCCTAGTCGCGCACGTGCTCGAAAACCACGACGGCTCGTCCACGCCCGATGCGGCGTGGGCGATCTTCGTCGACTTCGATGGCACGATCACCGATCTCGATACCTTCGACGTGCTCGTCAACCATTTCGCGGGCGAGGCGGCGTGGCTGAAAACGGAGATCGGTCTTAACGACGGGACGGTGTCGTTGCGCGACGTTTTGCAGAGGCAAGCGTCGTACGTGCGCGGCTCGTTCGAATCCGTTGCGGAACTTCTGCGCAGCGAAATTAGGGTGGATCCGTCGTTCGTACCGTTCGTTGCCGCCTGCCGAGCCCGCAATGTTGCGGTCACCGTCGTAAGCTCGGGAATCGAGCCGATCATCCGCGGGCGTCTGAGCGAGATTGGTCTTGGCGCACTTCCGGTCGTCGCCAACGACGTCGTTGCATCTCCCGATGGTTGGACGATTTGCTATCGCGACAACGCCGCCAACGGCACCGACAAAGCAGCAATCGTGCGCGCTTCCCGCGCACGCGGTTCGCACGTCGTTTTCATCGGGGACGGACGTTCGGACTACGATGCGGCGCTCGCAGCAGACGTTCGTTTCGCAAAACGCGGTCGTCCTCTGGAGAGCTATCTGCACGAGCACGACGTTGCGTTCGTCCCGTTCTCCTCATTCGCGGAAATCCAGGCCGCGCTCGCCGCGGGCTTGGGCTCCGCACTTCGTGCCTTATAGCAAGGTCTCGAAGCGCGACGGTAGGGTTTCTCCCCATGCTGCGAGCGGGCGGCAATGTCTACGATGAGACATGGCCTCGCTTTGCGAGCGGCGGAGCCGCTCGGTATACCCGCCCTGTTACGAGGCGCTCTCGAAAAGTGAGCACCAGGTCGCTCATTGCGCCGCGAGCGGCTCGAGCAATCGCGATATCGCGACGTCGCTGGAGATCACCCAAGAAACGGTCGAGAAACCCCTGACCCGCATTTTTGCGAAGCTGGGCGTCGGGTCGCGCGCACAACGAGTCAGGTACATCGTCTCCAAAGACGTGCCCTAGCGCCGTCTGCAGCACGCTGCCGAGATCGGCGGTCCAACGTGTTGGCGCAGATTCGTCCCGCTGCCGCCGGAACTAGCGCCGGATGAGGACGACGCCGATAACGAGCAGCGCCGCGCCCACGATGCGCGCGAGCGAAAGCGGGTGCCGCTCGAGTCCGAGTAAGCCGAATTGATCGATCGCTAGCGATGCCGCCATCTGTCCCGCGATAAGGAGCGCGAACGTCACGGCGCCGCCTATGCGAGGCACGAGCACGATTGTCGCGGCCACGTAAGCGGCGCCGAGCACGCCGCCGACCCACATCCAGGCCGGCCCGTGGAGCGCGCGCGCGAGGCCGGGCCACGGCTCCCGCGCCGCGATCGTCGCCAGGAACAGCACGATGCTGCCGATCGCGAAGGAGATCAGTGACGCGCGCAGCGGCCCGCCGACCGCGCCGCGAAGCATGGCGTTCACGCCGGCCTGAAATGGCAGCACGATACCGGCCGCGAGCGCCATCACGACGAAGGGAACGACGTTTGTGCCACGCATCCTGCGCCCACAAGTGCCTCTCGCGCCCGAAAGTTCCCTTCGCTTTAGGTCTTCCAGCGTCCGCTCGCGCACGCAAGTCGCCGCCTACGTTTCGCGCGAAGACTGCGATCGCGCGTAGTACGGCGTTGCCCCGAGACGGATGCTAGGGAGACGAAAGCGTCAAGCCGATCGGCACGTTGAGTCCTGTAGCGCTTCCGGATAACGTCGTGAGTGGAGCTTGATTACTCGTGGCGCCGGGCGCGTAAACTGTGAGCGAGTTTCCGCCGGAGTTTGCGACGTACGCGTTTCCAGCCGCGTCGAAGGTCAGCTGGGTGGGTCCGGCCAGTCCCGTGTTCGGACCTCCGAGCGTGCGCGACGGGGCGACGTTCCCGCGCGCACCCGGCGCATACACCGTAATGGTGTTGGCAACGGCATTACATACGTAAACGGCGCCGGCGGCATCGACGACGACGCACTCTCCGCACCGCTAAATGCCTGTATTCGAACCGCTGATGGTGCCGATTGGCGCTACATTCCAGTTGCACCCGGAGCGAATATGAGAATGCCCGGCGTGCCGGTAGAGCTCGTCGCCAGAATATCTCCCGCGGACTTAGGCGAGGGAAGCCACACTAGAACCAGCGTGGGACGCGCTTGCTGTACGCGCGGTAGGCATCGCCGAAGCGGCGCTCCAAATAACGCTCTTCCTTATCGACGACGGTACGTTCGAGCACGCCGAGTACCACGGGTAGCAGAACCAGGGCCGCAAGCGATCGCGCGAGCAGCGCGACGCCCGCATAGATCAACGTGAGGCCGACGTAGATCGGATTGCGTGTGAGCGCGTACGGACCGCCAGTCGCGAGCGCCGTCGTGGGCTTAAAGGGCCGCACGTCGGTGCCCAGACACCGCAACGTGCCGATAGACGCGGCGAAGAGTCCGAAGCCGGCGGCGAGCGACCCAAACGCGAGCCCGCGGCGGGTGCGCGCGCCGCGCTCAGCCGCGGTCGCGCGCCCGAGAACCAGGCTCAGTGTGAGCGCGCCCAGGAACAAAAGCGGCGGCGGGTATGCGACGCCCGCAGTATCGTCGGGATCCGAAAACGGGTCGGTCGCCGTCATGCCGGCCTCTCTTACGTTACGAGCCGACGCGTGCGATTTTCCCTTGCAGGTAGGTGATCGCAGATTGTAGTTGCGGGTCGGTAAGCGGATCGCCGAGCTTCGACGATTTCGGTTCGACCGCGACGATATCGGGTTGAATACCGACGAGGTTGATGTCGCGTCCGCGAGGCGTGAGGTAGCGCGCGCTCGTGATTTTTACGGCGGATCCGTCGGGCAGGGGATGAATGGTTTGTACCACGCCCTTGCCGTACGTTTTCTCACCGACCAGTTCGCCGACGCCGCTGTCCTGGATTGCGCCGGACGTAATTTCCGACGCGGAAGCCGTGTACTTATTGACGAGCACGGCGAGCGGCTTCGGCGGAATCGCCGTATTTTCGGCGTCGTACTGCGTGCTGCTGCCGCCCTTCGACTCGACCGATACGATGGGGCCCGAGGGGATGAACTTCGAACTCACTTCGATCGCCGCGTTGAGATAACCGCCACCGTTGTCGCGCAGATCGAGCACGTAGGCTTTGGCGCCTTGTCCTTGGAGCTTCGTAAGGGCTGCCGTCAATTCGACTGCGGTATTCAAACCGAAAACCGTCAGGCGCGCGTACCCGATACCGTTATCGAGCAATTTCGAATAGACGCTCGGCTGGTGGATGGTATCGCGCGTCACGGCGACGGAGGGAAGCTCTTTGCCGGCTCGCTCGAGCGTCAGTCGCACTTGCGTGCCTCTTTCGCCGCGCAAGAGTTTCGCATCTTGATCCGTCGTCATATTGTGCGTGGACTTGCCGTCGATCGTCAAGATCGTGTCGCCGTTTTGCAAGCCTGCCTTTTCGGCTGGGCCGCCCGGGATCACTTCGTTGACCATCAGCAACTTTGTCTTGTCGTCGACCGCAATGGCAATTCCGACGCCACTGAAGTTCCCGCCGTCGAGCCCTTCGTTGAGAGCGGCGTATTCTTTAGGCGTGAGAAAGACCGTATATTTGTCTTTAACGGATTCCAGCATGCCGGCAATAGCGCTGTAGGTCAGCGTGCGGCTTCCGCCGACCTTCGAACCGTACGAGTTCGCGACGGCGCCGACTTGCTTTTCGAGTTCCTTTGCGTTTAGGGCCGAATCGTCGACGGCGCGCAGTTGCGAGACCTTGGGCGATTTCACGCCCTGCTTCTCGAGGTACGCCACGATGTTGGAGCGCGCGCCGTCGAGCGTCATCTGCGGGTCGACCTTTTTGTAGAACTCCGAGTTTAGCAGCGAGAGCGTCATTTCGATCTCGTTGTTCTCGAGGCCCGAAAGGCCCGACGCTGTGGTTGCTGACGGCACGGCCGTCGCCAGCAGCGCCGTCGCTGCGAGAATCGGAAGAACGCGTCTCATTATGGAAATCACCTGCGCGCGATGCGCCGCAAATAAGATTTTGCGGCTGCGAGTTGGACGTCTTTGGGCGTATCGATGATCGGTGCTTCGGCTTGCTGTTCGACGACAAGATCGGGTGCGATACCCTTGTGTTGGATGTCGCGCCCCAGCGGCGTGACGTACTTGGCGGTCGTTATTTTCAGCGCACCGCCGTCGCTCGTGTTGTAGATGCTCTGCACGACGCCCTTACMGAAGGTTTTCGTGCCGATGAGCGTCCCGACTTTATAATCTTGAACGGCACCCGCCGTAATCTCGGACGCACTAGCCGTATATTTATTCACCAGAACTACGAGCGGTTCGACGCCGATCGCTTGGTGCGTCGCGGATTTGGAATCGCGTTCGCCGTTGCGATCGATCGTCGAGACGATCGTTCCCTGCGTGATGTAGAGACTCGATATCTCGACGGCGGCTTCGAGCAATCCGCCGCCGTTATTACGAAGATCGAGAATGTAGCCTTTTGCGCCTTTGCTCTTGCCCTCGAGCATCGCTTTGCGTACTTCTTCATACGACGTTTGGCCGAAATCGGCGAGCCGCACGTAGTCGAAGCCGTTCTCCATCTTGGCGTGTACCGACGGCACGTAGATCTGGTCGCGCGTAATCGCTATGTCGTGGGTTGCCGTCTGCGCGTGCCGTTGCACGGCGACGTGGACGACGGTGCCGATTTTACCGCGAATGAGCCGTTCGACCGCGTCGAGTTTGAGCCCGGCGACTTTATGTCCGTCGACGGCCATGATCCGGTCGCCGATCTTCACGCCCGCCTTGTACGCGGGCGTCCCTTCGATCGGCTCGACCAAGACGTGCCGATTGCGCGGATCCTGGACGATGTAGACGCCGATCCCCCCGAAATCGCCGCCTTTGAGCGACTCCTCGAGCGACGAGATTTCAGAGGGAGACAAATACGTCGTGTACGGGTCGCCGAGCGAATTCAGCATGCCGCGAATCGCCGCTTGGGTTAGCTCACCGCTTGGCGTGCGCTTCCCGTAGAGCGATTGCGTTTGGGCCAGGCTCTTGTTGAGGGAAAGAATGTCGTTGGTCTCGTCGCCGGTCGCGTGGAGCTTGGGGACCAGGGGTGAGGCGATCTTGTGTGCTTTGAGGTAGGAAACGAGCTCGCGCTGCTCGCCGTTGAGCAGAGTCTGCGCGTTGATGGGCTTATAGTAGGTCTTCTCGACTTGGCGGAAGGCGCTGTCGAGCATGCGCTGATCGCCGCCGCGCGGGTTGTCCAATAGGGCGCGTAAATCGAGTCCGCCGGCGGCTGTCCCAACGTCGGAGAGCGGCGCCGGGTCGTGCCGAGGGGCCTCGTGGGCGAGGTACAGCGCGCCGCCGAGCGACGCAACGGCGATTGCGAAGGCCGCGGCCAGGGCACGAAAGGTCTTAGACAAAAATCCCCGTCGGTTTCTTTGGATGATCTCGGGCGCTGCTGGTACTTAGACGATGATGCCGTGCGTTCCGGTTGCGTCCTTGGGCGTATGCCCGGATTGCGGCAAAGCAACTCTCCCTGTCTACGGCAGAAGTGCCGTCGCGGTTTCCAAGGAGCCGTCGCGTTTCCCAAATCTTTATGTCCCCAACGGACATTGCTGTTCGAATCAGCGCAAGCGGGAGCTCGGGTCTACCGCGACGCCGTTGATGCGAATCTCAAAGTGAAGATGGGGTCCGGTAGAGACGCCGGTCGAGCCGACAGCCCCAATTGCCTGGCCGCGCTGGACGTCCTGGCCTTCGCTCACGAAGAGCTGCGAGCAGTGGCCGTAGAGGGTCGAGGCGGAGCCGCCGTGGTCGATGATAATCGTGTTGCCGTAGCCGCCTTCCCAGCCCGAATAGATGATCTTGCCGGCGGCGGCAGCGGTGATCGTTGCGCCCATCGGCGCGCCGATGTCGAGGCCGCTGTGCATGCGCCACTGGTGGGTCACCGGGTGCATGCGCATCCCGAACGGATCCGTGATAGGTCCCGAAGCCGGCCACGAGAACGAGCGGGGGGCGCCCTCGGCGGCTTCCGGCGGTAACTGTTGGCCTGCGAGCAACGCAGCCCGGCGACGGGCCTCGGCTGCCGCCGCACGGCGTTGCGCTTCCTCACGCTGACGTTCGCGGATGTAGCGCTCGAGTTCGGCTTCCTGCGCGGCTGAAAGTTCTTCGAGTTGTACGACCTCGCGGGAAACGCTACGGCGCTGAGTCTCCGCGGCCGACACGAGTTGCACGCGTTCCGAAGCGAGGGCGGCGAGATGGTATTTCGCTTGCTGCTGGCGGCGGATCGATTGGTCGAGGTCGAGTCGCTGGCTCTCCAGGCCGCTGCGGGCGCGGGACACGGCGCGTTCGGCACCGCGGCGTTCGCGGATCGTTCTTTGATTTGCCGAGATCAAATACCGGATGTCTTCCCAGCGTTCCACGAAGTCGCTGAACGAGGTCGCGGACAGGAGCACGTTGACGTAGCCAAGGTCGCCGCGCTCGTAGGCGTCGACCAGCCGCCGTCGCAGCGCGTCGTTATGGCGCGCGAGCGTCGCCTCGGCGGCGTCGAGCTGGACTTGATTCCACGCAAGCCTTTTCTTGTTACGCCCAATGAGCGCATCGAGATCGTCCAGAGTCGCCGTGACGTGCGTGATATCGGTGTTCGTGCGTGCGAGTTGCGCGCGCAGATCCTGCGCGCGCGTCTCCTGAAAGCGCAACTGTCCCCGCTTCGAGTCCAAGCGCTTGCGAGTTGCGTCGATCTCCGCTTGCTTGTGATGAATCGCATTCCCAACCGCCGCCACCACCGTCGCCCGCCGCACCGGCGTCCGCGCCGCTGCAAGCGGCGCCGACACCACCGCAAAGGCCGCCCAAACGCTCAACCCCAAAATAAGCAAGCGGATCGCGTTCATGCGCGCCGCGAAAACAGCCGCAGTGTGGCGACCCAAACGCCTAATCGCAACGTGAGATACGTTTAGTTGCTACAGGGCAAAGCGCGGGGGTCCGCCGCGGCGTGCCGCCCCAAACGCCTAACCGCAACGTGAGAAAGCGTTTCGTTGGCGCAGGGCAAGGCGCGGGCGGCCGCAGTGTGCCCAGTGCACATAAGGCCGCCCGCAACGCAGCCATGCGCCAACGAAACGCTTTCACGCTCGCAAATAGCGGCTGACTGATAAGTAGGACGCAACGATTCCGACTGCGGCGCCGACGCCGAGGAGTTCGAGGACGAAGGTGCTTTCGTTGTAGTTTGCGGCGCGCATCGGGAAGAACGGCAGTGCGAGCACCAGCCTCGGCAACAACTGGTAGCGTGCGACTTCGAGCACGCCGAGTGCGAGGGCCGCTCCGAGTACGCCGTCGATGAAGCCTTCGCAGATAAACGGCATGCGGATGTACCAGCTCGACGCCCCGACGAGCTGCATGATCGCAATCTCGCGCCGGCGTGCGAAAACGGTGAGGCGGATCGTGTTCGAAATGATGATCGCCGCCGTCAAAACGAGCAGTCCGACGATACCGAGCCCGATGCGTCCGAGTACGTCCGAGAGGCGCAGCAGTTTCTGCACCGCGTCCTGCGCGTACTCGACGTTCGCAACGTTCGGCAGCTTGCGAACGGATGCCGCGATGTCGTGCACGCGTTCGGGATCGACGACGCGGATGCGCAGGGCGTCGGGCAACGGATTCTCCGTCAAAAGCGACGTATCGATCTGACCGTGCAAACGTTCGCGCATCTGGTGTAAGCCGAGGCTGCGCGGAATGTACGCGATATTTTTGACGCGCGGGTCGCGGCGGAGCCGCGCGATGAGCCTCTTCGCATCGAGCGGAGTCGCCTTATCGGCGAGAAAGACCGAAATCTCGATCTTTCTGATGACGTCGTCGCCGATTTTGCCGAGCGTCTCGCGCGTGAAGAGAAAACTGCCGAGCAGCACGATCGTGACCGTCACGGTGCCGATGGCGGTGAGCTGCATGACGAGATTGCGCGTGAAATTGCGCCAGACTTCACCGAGAAAGAAACGGACGCGGCCCCAGTCCATCGTTGCTCTCTTTACGCCGAGGGCACGGCGAGCGGTTCGCGTAAGCCCGGATGCGTGTAGTAGCCGCGCTCCTCGTCGGCGACGACCCTGCCGTCTTCGAGCCGGATGACGCGGCGACGCATGCGGTCCACCACGAGCGCGTTGTGCGTTGCGATCAGAACCGTCGTGCCTTTGAGGTTGATGCGATGCAAGAGATTCATGATCTCGTTGGTATTGGCGGGGTCGAGATTCCCGGTCGGCTCGTCGCAGAGCAAGATCTTCGGATTGTTGACGAGCGCGCGCGCGATTGCGGTGCGCTGCGCTTCGCCGCCGGAAAGTTCGCTTGGAAACATGCGAGCCTTGGGTGCGAGCCCGACCAGATCCAGAACGCGCGGCACCTGGCGCATCACATCGCGCGTTTTCGCGCCCGTCACTTGGAGGGCGAAGGCAACATTCTCCCAGACGGTTTTATCGGAGAGCAACTTGTAATCTTGGAATACGACGCCGACGTTGCGGCGCAACTGCGGAATTTTGGAGCGGCGCAAGCGATCGACGCGCGTTCCGTCTACCGTCACGTCGCCGCGTGTCGGCCTCTGCTCGCGATACAACAACCGCAATAAGCTCGATTTCCCCGTCCCCGAATGGCCGACGAGAAAGACGAAGCTGCCCTTTGCAATCTCGAGATCGATCGCGTCCAAGGCACGAGTACCATTCGGATAGACGAGCGTGACGCCCCGAAGCGAGATCACGCAGCACGCCGAAGCATTGCCATTACAGGTGTTTTTCGGCGCCGGAGCGGAGCTTCACCTCTGCCTATGGATTTTGATTTATCGGACGAGCAGCGCGCGATTCAGACGTTGTGCCGCGAATTCGCAAACGACGAAGTGAAGCCGCGCGCCGAGGAGATGGACGCGAAGGCCGAGTTTCCCTACGATCTGGTCGAGAAGATGGCGGCGCTCGGCCTCTTCGGTCTGCCGTTTCCTGAGAAATACGGCGGCGCGGGCGCCGATACGATCAGCTACGTACTCGCGGTCATGGAGATCGCGCGCGCCGACGCGTCGACGGGGATCACGCTCGCCGCCCACGTCTCGCTTGGCGCGACGCCGTTTTATCTCTTCGGCACCGAAGCGCAAAAAGAGAAGTATCTGGTTCCGCTCGCGCGCGGCGAGATGCTTTGGGGGTTCGGACTTACGGAACCCCAAGCCGGCAGCGACGCCGGCGGCGCGCGTACGCGCGCAGAACTGCGCGACGGTACCTGGACGATCAACGGCACCAAAGCCTTCATCACCAACAGCGGCACGGATATCACCGGCGGTACCACGATCACCGCGGTGTCCGGCACCGACGAGCGGGGCCGCTCTGAAATCTCGAACTTCATCGTTCCGCAGGCGACGCCGGGCTTCACGCGGTCCAAGAAGTATCGCAAGATGGGTTGGCGCGCGTCCGACACGCGCGAACTCGCCTTCGAAGACGCCAAGATCCCGCAAGAAAATCTGCTCGGCAAGCGCGGCCAAGGGCTCAAACAATTCTTGACGATTCTCGACGGCGGCCGCATCTCGGTTGCCGCGCTCTCGGTGGGTCTGGCGCAGGGCGCCTACGACGAAGCGCTCCAATATGCCAAAGACCGCCACCAGTTCGGTCAGTCGATTTCGAAATTCCAGGCGATTCAATTCAAGCTCGCCGACATGCTCATGGAGATCGAGCACGCCAAACTGATGATCTTCAAAGCCGCCTGGGAAAAGGACAACGGCCGCCCCTACGAGATGACGGCGAGTCTGGCGAAGCTCTATTCGGGCGAAGTTTCGCGTCGCGTCGTCAACGAGGCGGTGCAGATCCACGGCGGGTACGGCTTCATGGACGAGTATCCGGTTTCGCGGATGTACCGCGATCAGAAAATCAACGAGATCGGCGAAGGCACCAACGAAGTGCAGCGTTTGGTGATCGCGCGTCTAATGGGGTTGTGATGACATTTTTTGCCGCCGTGCGCCGCCTGCTCGCGGCCGGTACCTTGAGCGTCCTCACCGCGTTCGCCGCAACGCCCGCTCGCGCGGAACTCGCGCCCGGCGCGACCGCCCCGGCGTTCGATACGCAAGCCTCCCTTGGAGGCAAGGTCTTCGATTTCAACGTCGAGGATGCGCTGCGGCGGGGGCCGGTCGTCCTCTATTTCTATCCCGCCGCGTTTACGTCGGGCTGCACCCTCGAAGCGCACGACTTCGCCGAGCACATCGGCGATTACACGGCGCTCGGCGCGACGGTCATCGGAGTCTCCGGCGACAAGATCGATAAGCTCAACAAGTTCTCCGTTTCGGAATGCCGGAGCAAGTTCGCCGTGGCATCAGACGGCAATCACAAGATTTCGCGCGCGTACGAGGCCGTCATCGGTATCGGTCCGATGACGTACTCGGACCGCACGTCCTACGTGATCGCGCCCGACGGTAAAATCGCGTACGCGTACCGTTCGCTCGATCCGGGCAAACACGTCGCGAACACCCTCCAGGCACTGCGCAAGCTCAAAACGGAAAGCGCGACGCAGTAAGCGCGGCGGGTCAGCCGGCGCGCAAAACGGCAGAGCGTCAAGAACTCGCGCCGACGGCGCTCTCGAGCGATAGATCGATGGCGCGCGCGCCGCGTGCGACGGCCGCGGCGACGAGTTCGTGGCTCGTCGTGAAGAGCACGATTTGCTGGTCGCTATGCGTCGCCGCGGGCGCCAGGATCGGCAGACAGCGTTCGATGCGCGCATCGTCCCAAAACGCGAACGGATCGTCCAGTAGGAGCGGTGCCGTCTCCAGACCCTCGGAGAACATGCGCACCATTGCGAGGCGCACGATGAGATAGGCCGCTTCGCGCGTCCCCGTGGAGAGACGGTCGACGTCGACGATTTCGCCCGTTTCCGGGACGCGCACCCGTACCGCGAGCGTCGTGGGATCCACCCGCACGTCGAGGTAGCGCTCGCCCGTCACTCGCGCGAAGGTTTGCGAGGCGTAGTCGGCGAGCCGGCGCGCGAACTTCTGATGCGTTTCGCGCGTGCGTTCTTCGATCGTCTCTTTTGCGAGCGCGATCGCAGCGTCGAACGCCTCGAGGTTTGCGGCGCGCCCGCGTAAGCGTTGCACGCGTTCGTCGAGCCCCGCCAGATCGCCGATCTGCGCTTCGGCGGTGCGCAACTCCGCCGCAGTGGCGGCAACGGCGCTGCGACTCTCGCTCGCACGATGTTCGAGATCGGCGCGTTCGGCTTCGAACGCGCGCGGCGACACAAGCTCGCCGACGGCATCGACGCCCGCCAGGGCGAGCTCGGCAAGTTCGCTTTCCAGCGCGAACTCATCGTCGCGGCCGAGGACGTCGTTGCGCCGCACGTCGAGCATGGAGAGCCGTAGATCGATGCCGTCGCGGGCGACCTTGCGCGCTTCGCGGGCTTTGGCGGCAGCGAGATCCCGTTCGCGGGCGCCGCTGGGCGCGCCCAGGAGTCGAGCGGCAAGTGCATCGAACGCCGCGGCCGCGTCCCACGCCGCGCGGCGAGCTTCGATGGCGCGCTCTGCGCGTTCGGCTGCCCGCGTGCGGCGTTCTCGCAAATCGAGCGCGCGCGCGCGTCGCCGGCCGAGTTCTTCGACGGACGCCACGCCGAGCGGTACGAGGACGGCCGCCACGCGCGCGGCTGCGTCGCGTTCCGCAGCACGCGCGTCATCGGCCGCCTTTAGCATCGTACGGGCGGTGCGCGACGCGCTGCGGCGGCTGCTCCAGCGCGAGCCGGCAAAGAGGACGAGCACGATGGCAAGCGACCCGACGAGCGCCGCCAGAAGCCAGTCTCTTGCGACGACGAGTGCGAGCGCGCCGAGGGAGACGAAGGTCGCCGCCGTCAAAGCCGCGCCGAAAAGTTCGGTGCCGCCGGCGCTCGAACGGCGGGCGCCCTGGACGCGCTCCGATGCTTCCGTCGCACGATCGCGTGCGGCGACAGCGCCCGCAGCCGCGGCTTCGAGTTCCGCGAAGGCGGCGTCGTCGAGCGATCCGCCGTCGGAATTGCGCTCGTCGAGTTCGGCCTGCAGCGCCGGGGTGAGCCGGGCGCGTTCGGCCTCGTCCGCGTGCGAGAGCGCGAGCGCTTCGAGGGTATGCAGCTCGCGATAGAGCGCATCGAGGTGCGTGACGAGTTCGACGGGGAAGGCCTCCGCATCGTCGTAAAGCGCGCGCTCCGCCTGCAGTGCCGCGAGATCGTCGCGTACTTCACGCAACGCATCCAGACGCGCGCGCAGGGTCCACATGCGCAGCGAACGTCCGCGCCGTTCGTGTTCGCGCAGGGCCGTTTCGAGTGCGTGTGCGCGCGCGATGCCGGTTTCGAGCCGGCCGCGAACGTCGTCGAGCGCGCGAAGCCGCGCGTGCATGTCGTCTGCACGCATTTGCGCTTCGGCGATTTCATCGTACAGGTGGCGTAGCGGCGTGTGAACGGTCGCCCTTTTTCGTCCGACGTGTAAGGCGACGGCCTCATCGAGGCGTCTCATGGCGCCAAGTGCGGCATCTTCTTTTGGGCCGCCGTCGAGGGCGCGTCCGAGTGCGTGCGTGATGCATTCGGCGCGCGCGCCGTCGATTGCGGCTTCGCCTTGTGCCACGAACGAGGCGTTCACGAAAACTTCGAGCGGGATACCGAGGTGGACGTGGCCGGGGTTCACGCTCTTGCCGATGGTACAGTCGGCCGAGGCGTCGTTCCCGTGGGCGTCGTACACGCGGATGCCTTTGGTGTCGCGCTCGAATTCGCGCTGCACTTCGAACGCGCGCCCATCGCGGAGTGCGTAGGTAAGCGTAGTCGCGAAGCGCGCGCCCGACCACGGACGGTAGCGCTCCTTTTCGCCGCGCCCTAAACCGTAGAGCGTCGCGAGCAGGGCGGCCGTCAGAGTCGATTTACCGCTCTCGTTCGCACCGTGTACGATATTGAAATGCGGATCGAAAGAAATAGTACGGTCCTGAAGTTTGCCGAACCCGTCGATGCGGATCTCCGCGATCTTCAGGGTGCGATCTCCGCGCCGTCGAAGGCCGCGAGCGCGTAGCGCAGCGCCGCCTGCCCGGCGGTTCCGCGCGCGAGCAAATCTCGAACGACGTGGCCGCGGACCGTCGGCTCGAGGGCGATCGCCGCGTAATCGTGCGCGACCGTTCCATCCCATATCTCGAGCGACCCGAGGCCGGAGCCGAAACGCTCTTCGAGCAAAGGAACATCGATTCGCGTTCCGTCGAGGACGCCGCCGCGCAAACGCAGCCGGACGTAGTCGCCCGAGCCGTACGGCGCGAGCAGGTTCTCTACGCTTGCGAACACGCTTTGTTCGCTCGCTGCGCCCGCAAGATTGCAGCTCAGGTCGACGAGCCGGGTGCGCGCGGTCGCGAAGGCGTCGACCGCGACGTTCGTACCGTCCACGCTGATTTGCAATGCGCCGTGCGTTTCGGATTCGCCGAACTTGATCGGCTCGGGCGAACCCGGGTACGCCACGACCGGACGTCCCTGCATGCGCGTCACGTAACCGCCGTGATAGTGGCCCGTCAATACCAGCGTCGCACCTGCCGCAAGCGCTTCACCTTTCGTGAACGGTGCCGTTGCGCGCTTATTCGGCGGACAACGCTCTTCATCGCTGCCGTGCACGAGCGCCAGTTGCACGCCGCCACGTTCGAAGGCCGCGCCCGCGAACGGGCGTCCGGGTTCCGCTGCCGTGTGACCGAAGCCGAAGAGCGTAAGTCCGTCAGTAAGCGGATATGCGCGCCACGCGGCTTCGTTGAAGACTTTCACGTTCGGCGGAAGATCGCCGCGAGCCAGCAGCGACGATGCTGCGTACGGATCGTGGTTGCCGGGTGCGATGAAGACCGCTTTGCCGAAGCGCGCGAACTCCGCGAAGAGAAAACGCGCCGTCTGCGGACTCGCTCGTTCGGACTCGTAGAGATCTCCGCCGATCGTGAGCGCATCCGCCTCGCGCGCGAGCGCTTCGTCGACGATGCGCGCGAACGCGTCGGCGAGCGCTTTGCGGCGCGCGGAACCTCCATTGGTTTCGGCAAACGTCGTTTCCAAGTGCATGTCGGCGCAGTGGACGATGCGGAAGGCCATCGGTTACTTCAGGTGCGCCGCAAACCACGCAAGCGTGCGCGTCCAGGCGTCGCTTGCGGCACTGGGGACGTATGCCGCGCGCGTGTCGTCGAAAAACGCGTGTCCGGCTTCGTCGTAGATCTTGATATCGTGCGGTTTCCCGAGGCTCGTCAGTTTCGCATCCAGCGCGAGGACGTCGGCCTGTAGAATGCCGGTGTCGCGCGCGCCCCAACTTCCCAGGAGCGGCACACCGATTTCATCCGCGTAGTCGAGCCCGATCGGCGCGATCGCGCCGACGTTGTTGCCCGATGTGTCGTAGCGTACTTTGCCGTAAAAGACCGACGCGGCGTTGAAGAGCGTCGCATTGTCGACGGTCTGACGGAGCGCGATCGAACCGCCCATGCAGAACCCGATGATGCCAATTTTCTGCGGCCGGCCGCCGGAGCCGGTGCTGATGAAGCGGGCTGCGTTCGCAAGATCCGCATCGACGGCATCGTCGCTGAATTTTTGTACGCTCGGCAGAAAGGTTTTGTAGTCGGTCAGGCCGTCGCCGCTCGGCAGGCCGAGACCGCTGTAGAGGTCGGGCGCAATTGCGATGTAGCCTTCTTTTGCGAAACGGCGGACCACGTCTCGAAGCTGCGCGTCGAGGCCCCAAATTGCGTGCACGACGACCACGGCCGGGGTTGAGGGTCCGGCGTTCTTCGGTGAAGCGTAATAGGAATCGACCGTGCGCGCTCCGTCGTGGAGCTGCGGGCGCCCCGTCGCAATCGTGGGGTCGTTTTCCGCCACGAGCGGCGCATGCGGCTTTCCGAAATCTTGCGCGTCCGCAAGCGTGCCGGCCAACGTGCCGGCGAACGCCGTGGCCCCGGCGGATAGCCAGGCGAAGGCGCGACGATTCAAGGCGAGTGAGGTCGCGCTCGTGGGATCGGTCCCTTCGGCCATCGAGTGATCCTCTAGAGAAATGCGAGATCGTGCGCGTGCGGCGTGCAATCGTTCTCGGCGAGCCAATCCGCGTTCCACAGCCGCGAGCGCCCGCGCTCGCCGCCGTCGCACAGGATCGTGACGACCGTGCTGCCGGGTGCGAGAGTCTTCGCGTACCGCGCGGCACCGGCGACATTGAGGGCCGCCGAACCGCCGAGGTAGAGTCCCTCTTCGCGCAATAGCCAGTAGGCCATCTCGACCATCGTGCGGTCGTCGATACGTACGGCATCGTCGATCGGCGCGCCCTGGAAGTTCGACGTGATGCGCTTGATGCCGACGCCTTCGACGTTGGAGTCGCCTTCGACATCGAGCGTGCCGCACCGCACGTAACTAAAAAGTGCGGAACCGTACGGATCGCACACGACGGTGCGCACGGCGGAGCTGCGCTCTTTGAGAA
>JRHI01001125.1_pt1 | contig 24250 bp, 27 predicted proteins | sample 215371 | NCBI WGS metagenome assembly JRHI01 (sample SAMN02929681, study PRJNA255918) | sediment metagenome | biome: cave system; feature: Ice Cave; material: Sediment; isolation source: sediment from deep within a dark volcanic ice cave with no known source of... ...
CGAACGGGTCATCGTCTGCACTCCTTATTAGTTGTTGTGTGAAAAACTTCACAAACAAAACTCTCTACTTCCTGCGTTCATCCAACAACAGAATACAAAACAGTGCCGACAGGTAGCCTACAAGCAAAGCATTGTTATTCCACCTTCGACTTTTTTGTACTGTGTGCACTAGTAGTAGTGTACCTTTATCATTTTCAATATAGAAGGGCATTAAGTCAAAACAGATGTAATAAGCACAAAAAAGGTAATAGGTATTATGAGCACAACTACTTTAGCACAAAAGCAAATTACATGCGTCGTCACGCTCCACGGTATTGGCTTTCAGCAACCACCTGAACCTGCTCGCAATGGGAAGCCAGCCACAGACGGTTACGCAGATGCACTGCATAATAACTTGAAAGAGAGCCTTAACCGTAATGAAAAGATTTTGTCGGATGACCCCAAACGCAGTAATGGCCCGATTTATGTGCAGAGTTGCTGGCCCGTAGATGGCTGTGGCCGCCTTTGCAGCAAGGAGGCAGGTGTAGCACGCCTGGGTAGTTGGAATGATCGCGATCTACGTGATGTTGATACTACCAATGCGCAATTGGTTGAAGGCGACGCATCTGTTTGCCATATTGCCCTAGTCTATTCCAATCTTGAGGAGCGTGTATCACAGCCTGGAGCGGCCTTTATTGCAGGCGCAATGGCGTTGGTCTCAGCCGCACACTATGCACATGTCGCTGCTCTTACAAAAATGGCTTTTGCTGATATCATGGCGATGTTTCCACATCCGCAAACCAAGAAGGCAGCACAGTCACAGAGAGCATCAACTCTACGCGTGCGTAAAGACGGTGGCAATCCCCGTGTTGCGCAAAACCATAACATCCCCCACACCAACTTTGAGGATGGGCTATGGGCCATTTTGACACAACTGGAAAATGACGTTGCTGCCTATGTGTGTCGCAATGAACAACGTGAGCGCATTCGCAGTTTCGCGGTAGAGGCCATCTTGCGCCTTGCCAGCCGCGACGATGTAGAAGGCATCATTATTAACTCGCATAGCAATGGCACGGTGATCGCACTCGATGTAATCCGTCAGCTACCGCCATTTGCGGCAGCAAAAATTAAGAGTTTTGTGACAGCAGGTAGTCCGCTGCGCAAGTATATTGATCTGTTTCGTTGGGGCCAGCAAATCGAGAGCGAGAATCCAATCCAGAATTGGTATAACTTCTGGGATGAAAAAGACCCAGTGGCAGACCCCCTAGAGCCTTCGATTGATTGGCATAGAGGAGATTCCCTTCCTGATAACTGCGACTCGAAATTGTTCCTACACGTTCACCCTAATACAGGTGCGCGCAAAAACATTGATATTACTGATACACAGGTTAGCAATATCGATCATAGTCCCATAGGTGGCCTGCAAGCACACAATTATTGGGATAACACGGACGAGTTCATCCCGAAATTCACCGACATTGTGAAGGCAGCTATCGGACAAGCAGTTGAAGCTATCGTCTAGAAACAGCAAGAGCGCGTGTAGTAGGATTACCACACGCGCTCTTGCTGTCTTTTAGACGGGAAACGCTACCTTCTGCCCCTGGTGATAGGGCGCGAGGGCGTTGTTAGCAGCCACTATCGTTGCTAGTTTATTGACGAGATCAGCAAATTTGTCTCCTGGAACTGTCAGGACTAACTCGGCGGGTGTGAGGTTGAGATAGGTACGAGCGCCAATACAGCCAAAGCTCATAGATGTTTCACCTGTTTGTAGTGTGCGTGGAATCACACCGCAGGTAGGGCGCCCAAATGCAGCTTGTCCGCCTTGCAGCCAGTTGACATTGCCCATCGCTTCAGCGACCAGCATCGCTTGTTGGGTATTGAGAATACACAAGACTACATCAGCCTCAACTGGCAACTGGTCTAGCCGCCCATAGATAATGCTTTGATGCGGCTTCTTGACTACTGGCAGAGCCGCAACCTCGGCAGGAGAAAAATATTGCACACTTGCCATTGTTTGCACAAGTTCCTGCGCACGTTGTTGTGCCGCCTCCGGCATCACAAAACCCATCGTCATCATGCCGATGGGGCATTCTTGATGATCCTCCGCACTCGCGTGGAACACTCCTTGCTCGGCTAAACGCCAGAAGGTACAGGCAGAGGGAACGTGTGTTGCCTTATGCTCAATGCCAGTCGGCACCTGTTCGACAAATGCAAGCCCCACAGGTGGCTGGGGCAACTGTAAGAGGGACACAAAACGCTCGGTAAGTTCCTGGTACAAAATAGCTCTTCTTTCCGTATGAGATACTCGCTCACCACCTTCACAAAGGTAGCAATTGATTGTATCACACGCTACTGAATGCGATATTTCTTCGCCAATCCTTGTAACCAGTTGCTTTGCTTTTCTGTGGGTACAAAGTTGTTCTTTTGCAAACGTTTTGCCATATCGGTAATGAATGTGCGTTCTTGCGGACTGACATGCGCGGTACCATCGGTATTACTATTCATAAATGCGAGGAGCTTTTGCGCTTTCTGACGCAATGCAGCCAGTTCTGCAGGGAGAAGTTTGTTATGGGCTTCAGCAACATTCGACGCTTGCCACGCATGATACGCATCGCTATTGCCATTGAACGCTCCTATACCAGCTAGTTCGTCGGCACGTTCGTTGTGCTCTTGCCCAGCATGACCGCGCACCCACTCAAAAACAGGAGGGCGTTTGCGATAGTTCAGTAGCTCACGATACACACTCCACAAATCCGGGTTAGCCTTCATCTGATAGACACCCTGAGCAACCTTGATGGTGTATTCGCTATCGCTGTAAATCATAAGGGGCAGGTTGGGCGGCGCGAGCGATAGAACGGCCAGCACTGCCGAGATTTCGGCACGGTTATTCGTCGTTGTGGGTGCCTTGGGGATATGTCCGTAACATTCAAGACATGCTGCACCTTCACGAACCTTCCCATTGGTCACATCAGCCATCTCCCATAATAAAGCACTCCAACCAGCAGGGCCACCAGGATTTTTGAGGCAAGCACCATCTGTATAGGCTACAACACCGCTCTGATCTATAGTTTTCAATGTTGCGCGTATATTTTTGTTCAGCACGGCATCCAAGACCGAACGCCACTCTAAAGATTCTTGAATTTCGCTCACCACTTGCGACCTTTCATACCTAGATTTCAAGGAAAATAATAGATTTCATCAACCATTTTAACACATGCACGCAGCTTCAGATAGCTCCTCATCTTCCTTCACATTCAAAATTGGGGAGTAGGCATCAATACATATGCCCATATAAAATTCTGCTCTTACATAAGAAACAAGCCTACAGATATATCTTATAAATAAACCTGAGCACTTGTGTTGGATAGTAAAATGATATACAATCATGCAAAGGTAAACTTAGAAAGATTACCTTCAGAAGAGCGTTTACCACCTCTTTTCCTATTTTCTTCAACTTACAATGGTTAAGTAGGAGTAACAACTGTATGATCGCGAATAGAGCTGAGTGGATTGCCGAGATTATCGAGAAGCGACGACCACTCGCTTCTCGAATAGAACATACACAACACAACCTTCAAACCCTTTCCTCTGCCCTTAACACATTGGACCGACATCGTGAGCAACTCATAAAAATTGCAGAGCCAGAAGTTATCGGGCGCTTAAAAGACGTTGGTCTCTCACTTTCGACCGTGCAAGGTGAAATTGCTCATGAGTTGAGAGAATTGGACAAGCTCAAACGGCGTTTCTCGCGCGAGACCTTGAACATTGGCGTGATTGGGCGTGCCCGACAAGGAAAGAGTCGTCTTTTACAAAGCCTGAGTGGACTGACATCGACCGAGATACCAGATGGGCGGCGTCAGCATTGCACCGGCGTTCGGAGCACAATTTACCACAACCCGCATGTAGACCCATATGCGGAAGTCAAATTCTACTCTGAGCGTGAGTTCTTGGATGACGTAATTGCACCTTATTATGACGAGAAACACCTGCGCTTAGGCTCTCCACCCTACACACTCGACGATTTTGCCGCCAAACCTCTTCCTGACCTTCCAACCGATCTTCCCGACTATGCAGCGGCCAAAGCCAAATATGATCATTTGAAGGGATATCGGGACAACCTTAGTAGCTATAGAGCGCTGCTCAATGAAAGTACGCCTCGTATCATAGCGCAAGAAGAGATACGTAAGTATGTGGCTCAGGATACACCGGATGGTCAGCGTATCTACTCAAATTACCGTGCAGTACAAGAAGTAAAGATCATCTGTAACTTCCCTCATCAGGACGTTGGTCAGATAGCCTTGATCGACATGCCAGGGCTGGGAGACACAGGCGTTGGAGATCAAGAACGACTCGTCAAAACGTTGGGCGAGGACATTGATACGGTGTTATTCGTACGCATGCCAAAGGCATTTGGAGATCACTGGGCTGAAGTTGATCTACAACTGTACGACTTAGCACGTTCCGCGCTTATCCAGTTACCTATTGAACTCTGGTCATTTATGATCCTCAACAGGACAGATACCCAATTGGGTGATGACAATAATGCGGCACTTTGTTCTGAGCTTAAAGACACGATTGTCTCTGGCGTACACATCAGCGTCGTTGATACCCTTATCGTTAATTGTGCCAATCAGGAAGAAGTTGGCAGCAAGGTTCTCGAAAGAATTCTTGACTACCTAGCTGCTACTATCACGGCCCTAGACAAAAAATATGCATCGTCCTGTCAAGATCGCCTGCTGCGCCTACAAGGGGAGATACAGACCCAATTAGAAAAAGCACTACACGCATTAGGGACAGCAACCTCACGAGGTGAGTCGGATTTCGCGTTGTTCGAGGACCTGTTCGAAGAAACGTGGATTAGCCTGACTAATGAACTGGACAAGCTAGTCGATTCACTAAAAGAAGAGCGTAAAGAGAAGAGTCCGATATTCGAGAAACGCGTCCAGGAGGTGCTGGCTCAGTGTAGGAAGGATACAGATATACCATCACCAGTAGATATCGAAAAGAGGAAGCATGGCGAGGCGGGCTATGGAGCGGTCTACGAACAATACCTCAATGAGATACGTACATCAATGACACGCCGCTTCGCCTCCCTAGACGATGCCCTGAAGACGCCTATAAGAGAGGTCAAAGAAAAAGTTGTAGAGGTATTGCTTCAGCATGGGCATTTATCAGGAGTCACCGAGACTAGAGGTACTGAATTCCTTAGTGTCATGACTGGTTTGTTAGAACTCTTACCAAGACAACCGAATACTCTACGCCAAGCATTCTCAACCCTTGCCACTTTTGAACTTTCCTATCGAGGTTTCATTCAATATCGTGTGCGTAGAAATCTCAATGAGCTTGATGCCAATTTGCAAGCCCTACCCAAACCGCCTACAGCGGCTGCCATCCATAATACCCTCAAAGTGCAACAGGCCGAAACGGTCTATGCCTTACAACAAGCAATGGAGGAGTCACTGTCTGATCCAAACGAAGTAGCATTCGCCATTATTGAGGAGTTTACAGACCAGATACTCCACGCAGAAAGAGCCAAGAGAGATTGGAGATTGTTTTATAACGAGATGCGTGCCGAGATCTGGTCATCCGAGTTTGGGAAATTCGTCGAGCAGTCTCACACGCGCAAGCAATGGCAAACAGCCGTCGAGCGTGCATTGCAAGCGAACAGCAGCGAATTATTTCAATTCCTCAACTAGAACAAGCACGAAAGGATAGATGCTTCATGGATACTATCAAGGTTACCATGCTTGGAGGCAGAGGCGTTGGCAAGACTAGTCTGCTCACAGCCATGTATCAACAATTTAACGCAACGATAGGGACCACAAATCTGCAATTACGGCCAGATAGTCGAAGTGCTAATATTCTCGACGACCACCTCGATAAGCTCCAAGATCTTACTGATCATTTTGAATCTACTAGTCAAGGCGACTATGGCTTAGGCGGTACCGAGTCATTGGAGTTTTTCAAGTTTGACATTGGTAAGAGAGGTGTAACACCCACTTTACAACTGCAGTTCGCAGACTATCCCGGCAGTTATGTAACCACACACAACGAGAATGAAGGGAAAGTAGTCCGTGACCTGCTACAGAACAGTGCAGCTGTCCTCATCGCTATAGATACTCCTGCTCTCATGGAGATGAAAGGAAGATGGAATGTAAAGCTCAACCGACCTGACCATATGGCTGCACTGTTCGAACATGCCTACGAAAACCTGAATCAACCACGTATGGTGATTTTTGCGCCTGTGAAATGTGAGAAATATATACACAATTCTGAATTGGCTAAAGAGCTAAAGAAAGCCATCAAAGAGTCATATAAGAGGCTTTTTGAGCTGTTCAAATCAGAAAATTTGCGCGATAATGTCACTGCGGTCATTGCACCTGTACAAACTGTAGGATGTGTCATTTTCTCACGTATAGAAACGGAAGGTCAAGAACCGCACTTCTACTTCCGAAAAGAAAGTTATGATGCCGTATATAACCCAAAAGATAGTGAACAAATCCTACGCTACCTTTTGCGCTTTCTGCTCAAGCTACACTATGATAAAAGGGCACAAACTTGGGGCATCTTTCGCTTCTTGCATGATTGGTTTCTCGATAAATATCTGAAAGAAGCTGTTACCAACTTTGCGCAAGGATACAAAGACTCAAATGAGTTTGAGGTCGTTCAAGGTCATGGATGGTTGAAAATATAGGGGAAAGCGAGTACATGTATGACCATCGATCTTTATATAAGGAGTAGCGGTGTCAATGAGGAGCAGGACTATGCCTGGGTCAAGCTCCCAGAGCATCCTGATGCAGTTCAAACACCACAAGAACCATCGTTTCTGAGCGATAAAAGTATCGATGAACTCATTTATAGGCAGCATTTTTCTCTTCTGCTCGGACGTTACGATGGAAAGCTTGCCTTGCAGATAACAGGTCTTACCGCAAGCACACGCAGAGACTACCAGAACCGCGTCATACGCAACAGTATAGCTTGCATTGGCGACCCTGAAGATGAGCGAACATTGCGTAGCATAGCTGTCGCTGCGTTAGAAGACCCCCAAAGCTTAGAAACACGCATTGATAAGGCTATCATCTATACTCCAGAGGGAGAAGGATTTCGTGTTTTACCAGTACTACGTAGTTCTTTGGAACAATATGAGGGGTTGGTCTCACAGGAAAGTGAAGAAGGCAATATACGCGGCGGTTTTGGCAAAAAGAGTGATAAACTGAAAAAAGAGGTCATCACTTGGCTCAAAACAAAGACATTACCGTATCATAGATATATCCTTGTCGTGACAGACTTCGTTCCTAAAGAAGTCCTGCGCGACAAAGGTGTTTGGCTCGGCCTTTCTAGTGTTATTGATAAGGAGGTTGATGACGCTGATGTACAATGGTACAACATTGAACGCATTGAAGCTAACAAGCATGCAAACACTGGAAGCACACCAATAGGAAAAATAATAGGCAGCAGGATTTGGTCTGCCAGCTTACTCATTCTGATTGTGGTTATCGCTATAGTGGCCTTCTTTCTCTTCACTATAACAGGGAGATAAGAGCCACTAGAGCTATTCAGCACGGAAGGTACATATTGCCTTCCGTGCTGAATAGCTCTAGTGGCTCTTATTGATTGAAAAAATCTATATAACCATACGCGTGGCATGGATGACACCGCGCTTACTTTTCTTCCCCTCCACCATAACCGTCATACCTTCCCGTAACTCCTTGAGAGCGTCCACTGAGAGATGTCCTCCCTTTTGATTGAAAAGCGTTGTTTCACTATCAACGACAATCGCAACCGGCTTGATCTCGCCTGTACTTTCTTTTGGTGTACCACCAGCGATAATATAGGTAGCTTTTCTCTCTGGATTCGGTGCTTTTCCCACCACTGTCACTTTGCGCCCACTTTCTAGCAATACATCAATCGGTGCAGGCAGCTCTTTACTGACTTCTGCAACAGGCTTCTCTCCCCTTGAGTCCTCATCCTGCTGCAATTGCGAAGCAGGGTGCGTAACCTCTGCATCAGTATGCTGTTGCCAGACTGTTTCCTCTTGCTCATCATCTTTATGATGTGCTTTCACATGTGCTTTGCTCGCCTGTTTGTGCTCTTGCGTAATTGGATGGGGCATTCTGCCCTCGGAAGACTCGGAACGCTCAAACAACTCATCATTATAGGCGCGAGGAATTGCTACCTCAAGCGCTCGTGGTAGCGCATCAAAGCGATAGGTAATGCTCACCTGCTCTTGTTCGGGTGCTTGCTGCAAGGCATCATATTCTGCACTACCCAAATAGTCCTTGAGCTTAACTGCACTTCCATCGAGTTGCATTGGAGTAGTCGATGGAACAGTGATATACAGATGCGCACCATGAAAGTATTCAGCAGTCAGATTATCGGGCTTCTTGCGCAAGAGCAGGGATGTGATTTGCTGCATTGTTGAGAGCGGATCTCCAGCAGTAATCACGCACACATCGAGCACTCCATCATCGATATACGCGTTTGGCGTCATTTCAGCAATATCGCCATAGCGACGCGTATTGCCGATCACCACTTGCAGAGCTTCACCGCGCCATAGTGCATTGTCATCATCAAGATTCGTCCGAAGCTCTATCGGGAAGGTATGTTGTTCTGACAGTTGCTTCATGGCAGAGAGGCCAACCGCCAAAGGGCCAATGCGATATTTGAGTGGCTTGGAGACATTGCTCATGATCGCAGCATCAATCCCAAGGCCAGCCATCAGCAAGAAATGATGTTTTGCCTTGGAGCCGCCTTTACTAGCTTTCAGCTTTTTCTTGCCATTCTTTTTGTCCTGCCCAGCTGCATGTTGCTCATCTTGCGCTGTTTGTGGAAAGTTCAAACCCATTACCTCAACATGCCCAACATCGACCTTGTGCAGCTCACTGTTCACAAGGGAAAGAGCCGCTTTGACAGGATCATTTGGCACACCTATCTCACCTGCCCAGACATTAGCAGTTCCACCAGGAATCACACCAACTCGACTGTGTCCTTTGGCGTTCATCACTCCATTGACCACTTGGTTGAGCGTTCCATCTCCGCCATAAGCAATCACTAAATCGCTTTTCTTTTCGCTGGCCTCCTGTGCCAGTTCCATACTATGACCGCCATATTCTTTCAGCGCAATCTCGGGTTTCCAATCAGCAGCAGACAAGACAGCCAATACATCAGTTATTTTCGCTACATTTTGTCCTGTCCTGGGATTTATGACGATAGAGGCTCTTTTACAATGCATAAAAAACTCCTACATTTCTATTTTAGAGCATAGTTACATTTCTGTTTCCATACACGTAGGAGTGTATTGTTTAGTTTCAAAAATGTCGTGTTTAGCGACTCATTGCAGCTATCACCTGTAGTATGCCACCGACAACAGCCCAGATTGCGATCAAGAAAGGCCATGCACCACCGTGACGCTTACGTGCTTGTGTGCTGCTCACTGTGGCAAACCACTTCCTACTATCACGACTACTGAGGCGCCAAGCAATCAAAGGCGAGAAAATGACAAGAATGACAGAAGTCACAATAGGCCAGTAGCTGCCGTTCTTGATGCCATTCCAGACATTCACCAGTGAAGCGATACCAGCCAGGAAAAGCAATGCGTTAAAGCCAACCTGGATCGGGCGTACTAAGCGCCACCCTCGCCGTACACCTTCTCCAAAAACTGCCAGTAGAGCGGCAAAAGGTAAGAAGGCAAGTGAACCAATTAATGCTGCTATAGGCGGGCTGAATTGCTTAAAAAGGCTTGCTTTCCCTAGCAAAAGGGTGAGAACTGGTGTTACCAGTATCTGTACAGCCAATCCCCAATCAAAGGCTACTGCCATGCCAATACCTTGCGGTTTTGCAGTTGGCTCGGTTCGTGTATCTTTCAAAGCATCTACATCAGTAATGAGCGTTTTTTCCAAAAAGGTATTCTCCGTTTTCTTATGCACTGTTTGTATCTTACATCACAGACGCCACAAAAAGAAATTTAGGATACAGAAAGATGTGGCAATGCGATCTAGCCACATTACCACATCTTTATGAGAACTCACTTCACTGCTATTGGTTGTGCTTCACGAGCGCTTTTACCGCTTGCATGATATGATGCGCACTGATACCCGCCTCTTCGAGCAATTCGTCAGGTGTGCCGGAACCGGGCATACCCTGCACAGCCAGCTTCACAATCTCTGGCATCAAGCCATCACGTTGCGAGAATACCTCCATTACAGCCTCACCTAAGCCACCCTCCGGCCAGTGATCCTCCACCGTGAGTATCTTATTGCCAGCCTCCTGTGCAGCAGCCAACAGGGTTTCCTCATCCATTGGCTTCACTGAGTAAGCATCGATGACACGAACGGTAATGCCTTCACTCTGCAGTTGATCGTAGGCTTTCAATGCCTCATGCAGTGTAATACCAACCGCGACAATTGTTGCCTGATCCTTCTCAGATTGATGGAGAACTTTGCTGCCACCTACGGCAAACTGATCGTCGGAGCTATAGATTGTCGGTGTCTTTTCACGCGTAGTGCGCATATAGACAATGCCATCATGCTCCGCCATGGCCGCCGTTAACTGCGCTGTCTGGTTCGGATCACAGGGATAGAGCACGGTACTACCATAGACGGCACGCATCATCGCTAGGTCTTCCAATGCCATCTGCGACGGGCCATCTTGACCAATCGATACACCCGCGTGTGAACCGACAAGGCGAATATTAGCCTGTGAGACCGAAGCCATGCGGATGAAGTCGTAGGCACGTGTGAAGAAAGCTGCGAAGGTTGATGCAAACGGTATCTTATGTCGTACGCTCATGCCGACCGCAGCCGCGACCAGTTGTTGCTCCGCAATATATTGCTCAAAGTAGCGATCAGGATACGCCTTGGCAAACTCGTCCGCATGAGTCGAATTGCTCACCTCACCATCCATCGCTACCACATCAGGATTGGCCGCACCAAGGGCAACTAAAGTATCTCCATAGGCTTTACGCGTGGCCGCTCCATTCTTCGCGTCATATTTGGGCAATGCTAGCGCTTTCTTGGGAGCTTTGGGGGAGAGCTGACCAGCAGCAGGTTTCTGCACTGGGAAGGTCTGGCTACGCACTGGATTCAGTTCCTTCATCGCTTGCGCTTCCTGATCTTTATTCAGCGATTTGCCGTGCCAGCCGCTAGCATTTTCTAAGAAGGAAACTCCTTTACCCTTGATTGTCTTTGCAATGATAAGCGTCGGTACACCTTGCGTTTGTGCAGCCTGGGCATAGGCATTGTTAATCTCATCATAGTTATGTCCATCAATCTCGATGGCATTCCAGCCAAAACCCTTGGCACGAGCAGCATAAGCATCGATGTTCCAACCTAATTCGGTTTCTCCACGCTGCCCAAGGCGGTTACAATCAAGAATGCCGATTAAGTTATCAAGCTTGTAATGGAGTCCGTGGTCAAATGCCTCCCAGATAGAGCCTTCCGCCATCTCGCTATCACCGAGCAATACCCAGATATGATAAGGCAATTTATCCAGATACTTGCCAGCTAGCGCTACCCCAACACCAATTGGCAATCCCTGGCCTAATGAACCTGTCGCAACGTCAACCCACGGCAAAACGGGCGTTGGATGTCCTTGTAGGCGACTCCCAAATTTACGCAACGTCATCAACTCTTCATCAGTAATCGCACCTGCCGCTTTGTACATCGAATACAGAAGAGGTGATGCGTGCCCTTTTGAAAAAATCAAGTGATCGTTATTGGGATTTTGAGGGTTCGAAAAGTCATATTTCAAGTAGTTCATCATCAGCACAGACATCAGGTCTGCCGCCGACATAGAAGAGGTGGGATGCCCTGAACCCGCTGCTGTTGTACAACGAATACTATCAACACGTAATTGCTGAGCAAGATTGGTCCACTGTTGGACCTGAGATTCTGTTTTGGTGGTTGCCATTATGTCACTCCTTAGTATGTTCTCTGTTTCCTACTTCTATACTATCATTTTTTCGTTTTCAATAAATATGCACGCACCTACGACGTTGCTCCGCGTAAGTACACATACATAACACGAATTGGCTCTATCCAATGGAGACAGCGTGAATACCAGAAACCTTAACCATTTTTTATTGCGCATTGTCTCACTATCGTGGTAATCTACTCAAAGGACTTCAGATAGAGGAATAGAATTTTGTCATTCTCGCGCAAAGCTATTGTGATACATAGCCCACACTCTGGACGATCAGCAGAACTCGCACATGCACTCACCTATCTACGTCACGCTCAGATAGAGATTGTCGAAGTGCTTGCAATTAGCGAATTAGATAACTTATCAGTGCAAGGTACTATCTGGCGAGAAAACGGCATTGATCTTGCCATAGCAGCAGGCGGTGATGGATTGGTCGGAGGCGTCGTCACACATATAGCTGAAAGCAGACTTCCACTTGGCATTCTGCCACTGGGGACAGCCAACGATATTGCGCGTTCGCTCCACATTCCTCAAAATATACAAAGGGCAACCGACGTAATACATCAAGGACAGATACGACTCATTGATATCGGTATAGCTCGTCCAGCAGAGCAAACGCCACATAACGCGGGTGGACAACAAGGAGTTGCCACTCCTTCAGCCACACAAGTTGCGCCACAAAAGCACGGTTTCTTTGCTCATGCCCTTACTATCGGTCTCAATGTAGAGTTTGCACGGCTAGCGACCAATATTGCCACACGTCAACGCTATGGACGCATGACCTATCCTTTTGCCGCGTTAGAGGTCTTGCGTAATCATGCTGCCTTAGCAGTCACGTTACACCTTGAAGAGTTACTGTTACATCCTACGCACCAAACACCCTCCATGTCTAATGTGGTATTAGCCACACCAACGTATGCAGAGGGACCCATACAGCTACAGTGCAATGCCTTGCAAGTAGCCGTTATTAATGCTCCCATTTTTGGCGGCCAATGGCAGCTTACCATCCCAGGGGCAAGCGTCTCGGATGGATTGCTCGATATTGTAGTCCTAGAAGAGGTCGAGGTGGGAAAGCTGGGTGCTACCTTCGCTCGCCTCTTCAACCACGAAGAACGACAGGCACCAACCCTATCCGAATGGCATACACGCTATCCTGCACTCCATCCAGCAGAATTGACAGGCATCCCTGGTATACATCACGTCCAAGCAAAACGCGTGATCATCATGACCAATGTTGATCCACAAGATGTAACGCTGGATGGAGAGGTTCGTGGTCAGACGCCGATGCTGGTGCAAACAGCAGTACAACGCTTGCGAGTTCTCGTCCCAACCACCACCTCCCATGCATAATCCCCTTGCTAAAAACAAAGTGATAGCATAGACTAGACTAGAATATATAATACTATGCATCCCATTTCCAGGAAGGAACACCACGATGCGTCCTACTACTCGTCTGCGGAAATTGCTGGCAGGCCCTGACCTTCTCGTAGTCCCCGGAGCGTTCGATGCACTCAGTGCGCGTCTCATAGCCCAGACAGGTTTTTCAGCGGTCTATATGACAGGGTTTGGCACTGCTGCCAGCGTACTCGGCCAGCCTGACATTGGACTACTCACAATGAACGAAATGGTCAGCCGTGCAGCAGCACTCGCTAGTGTGATTGGAGACATTCCCTTAATTGCGGATGCTGATACAGGCTACGGTAATCCTCTCAATGTTCGTCGCACGATTCAAGAGTACGAGCGGGCCGGTGTAGCCGCCGTCCATATTGAGGATCAGGTATGGCCCAAGAAGTGTGGACATATGGAGGGGAAACAGGTTATACCAATGCAGGAGATGGTACAAAAGATTCATGCCGCCATTGATGCACGCCACGATCCTGATTTTGTGATTATTGCGCGTACCGATGCTGGTGCTGTCAATAGTTTCGAGGACGCATTACAGCGTGGCAAAGCCTATCAAGAAGCAGGGGCCGATCTCATCTTCATCGAAGCTCCACGCTCTATAGCAGAGTTACAGACTATCAAACAAACATTTCCCGCTATTCCCCTCCTTTTCAACTGGGCCGAGAGTGGCAAGACACCACCCTTGACTCTGGATGAAATTTATACACTTGGTTTTAAACTCGTTATCTTTCCGGTTAGTCTGCTCTTTGCGGCAACGCATAGCATGCTAGAACTCCTCCAACTCTTCAAACAAGGTCACGTTTCAACACCCTTTGCATCACACATGGTCACATTCTCACAGTTCACCGACCAAGTTGGTCTACCCGAAGTGCAAAGGTTGGAACGTCAATATGGCGTCAATTCCTAGTCACTGTATTTTTACAAAATAAAACAGTGCCCTTCCAAGTCGCTATTGGAAGGGCACCGATATCAAATAATTGCGCTTTCTTTACAATGCGGCTAGCCCAGCTTTAGCGACTTCCATATCCTCCGTGTAGTGACCTCCGCTTACACCAATTCCACCAATGATGCCCGCATCTGTCTTGATTGCATATCCTCCACCGAATATCACTAAGCGGTCGGTCTTAACGATACCATGAAGCAACGGTGCATCATCCTTAATGAACTCGTGCCATTCATGGGTTGCTAGACCGCCAAAGCTAATCGCGGTATATGCTTTATCCTGTGCGATTTGTATGCTAAGTAAGGCGGCGCCATCCATGCGTCGAAACGCCTTGAGTATGCCATCCTCATCACAAATGGCAATAGACATTGCCTTTCCCATCTCATGAGCCTTCGCTTCTGCTGCTTTAACGAGCCGCTCTGCTGCTTCAATCGTGATACTGGACTTTTGGAATGCGTTTGCTGCCATAAAAATATCCTTTCTTCTTACCGTTTGATTTCCTTCTCAGTAACCTCAAGTTGAATAAGTCGTTAGACCAAGTTTTACTTGTAGCCACTCAGTAGGAGGGGTTTGCTATCAAGGGCCTTCCCCTATTGATAGTTCATAACTATTTCATACTCTCGTGTCAATATATGACCAACTTTAGCCATATCCCTTTGCGGCCTAAGCGTGGAAGGTCGATGCCTCCTAGAGGCATGATACAATGACGTTAAACAGAATGCATATCACCAACCTTGAAAGGAAACATTATGCGACTCGTCTCGTTATTGGCAAGCGCAACGGAGATGATTGCCGCGCTGGGTTGCCTCGATCAACTCGTAGGCCGCTCACATGAATGTGACTATCCCCCAGAAGTTCAACGCCTCCCATTAGTTAGCACAGTGCAGATCAATGTTGACACGAGCAGTGAGCAGATTGATCAACAGATCAAACAATTAGCTCAAGGAAAAGTGGCCGTGCAGAACAACTCGCTAAAGGCATTGAGCATCTATGCCATCGACGTTGCACAATTACAAGCACTGCAACCAGACATCATTTTCACACAGACACAATGTGAGGTCTGCGCTGTCAGCGAACGTGATGTTACCCTCGCGCTGCAACAGCTTACCGGGTTACAACCACATATTGTCTCGTTAGCCCCTTACCGACTCAGTGACGTGTGGGAAGATATGCTACACGTTGGCAAGGCATTGGGGCAGATTGAACAGGCGGAAGCACTTGTACAAGGCTATCAACAACGTTTGGAACGCTTACAACACTTCACCAACACACTGCAAGGCACATCAAAACCGCGTATGACCGTGCTTGAATGGCTTGATCCCTTGATGGGTGCAGGCAACTGGACACCAGAGCTAGTCGCTTATGCAGGCGGCGAAGCTATCTTTGGCGAAGTAGCTATGCATTCACCGTGGCTTGCATGGGAAGAATTGCAAGCAGCAGACCCAGATGTATTGATACTCTCTCCATGTGGCTTCTCACTTGAGCGCACTATGGTTGATGTTGCATTACTACAACAACATCCCACGTGGAGAACACTACAAGCCGTTCGTAATAAACGTGTGTATGCTATTGACGGTAACTATTACCTCAATCGCTCTGGTCCGCGCCTAGTAGAGTCTGCGGAACTTCTGGCATATTCGCTGTGGGGAGACAAGCTGGAGATCGAGATCGACAAAAAAGGCTGGCAACATATTCTATAAAGAAAGATAGCTGAAAATCCTGACAGGGCAGTGTCTCGCGAGACACTGCCCTGTCAGGATTTTCAGCTATCTCTTATTTCTTAGGAGCAAAAGCCCAGAACAAAACTGCTACCGTAGCGACAAAGATGAGTAGCATCAAGGTCATGACTGGATTGACCACATCGGTGACAGGCCATTGAAAAACTGCTGCCCCTATTAGATAGAGCAGCCACAATACCCCTAACACCGGCATGAACAGAAGGACATTAAAGCGTGTATCGCGTGATATAGAACGTGAACGGCGTGGCTCACGTACCACATACTCAAAATCTGTATCAAGTGGCTCCATGATTACGTTCCCCTTTAAGCACATTAGAGTAAGGCACTTTTTTCTCGTGTGTGCCCTAAAAAATAAGACCTTTACGAAAGCCATCTACGCGGATAGCTTCCCACTTATGTATTCTATTATAGTCCTTCAGCCTCTTGAACGCAACTGCTTCGTGCCACCTGAGAAATAAAAATGGCCCCTATGGGCCTATGCAACAGAGGTATGGACAGAAGTAGTCCATTCATCAGAAGCGGAAAACTGCGTAGCATCTTGCGTAAAGGAGGCAGAAATAGTGGGCAGAGAACGAAATTTATTGAGGTAGCGACGTAGTTCAAGCGCATTGACTTGATATGTCAAACCATCAGTTGAAGTAGCAATGTGACCCTCAGCTATAGCACTACAAATGTCAGCAAAAGTGGGGATACGGTCGGACATGAGACACCTCCCTACAAAATACTGTGACGCTCTATCGTATCGACAAGACTGTGATGCCATTTCACAGCTTCTACCGATTACACGATTGTCAGCATGCTCCAGTTTCGACATGTTCCATAAACGAGAACACAGAAAAGCGCTGTGTTTATTCCATCTAGCGGAGCATCGATTGCTTTACTCGCCCTCCTCTTCTTCAGCATCGTCATGAACAACTGCAGCTTCTTCGTCATCCAAAAGCCCTTTCATAGGTTCAATATACATCATTCGACGCATGAGGTCAACCTGTTTGATGACGTCTTTGATCGCAGGGATAAGAATCTGCTGTCCTGTGGCCGCTTTGATGATATAGACATCATTGCTACCCGTCACCAGAATATCCGTGATGGTACCTAACTCACGCCCATCAAGAGTAGAGACACGTAAGCCGAGAATATCATGCTGATAATAGGAATCAGGTGGGAGTTTTGCTAGTTTGTCGAGTGGAATATACAGACCGCAGTTGCGCAACGCTTCGGCAGTGTTTGCATCATCAACACCAGCCAATTTTAAGAGGAGCATCTCACCTTTGTAAGGGCGTATTCCCTTGATAACATAAAGAGTATATTCAGGGCCAAGATGGACAGCATCGAGTGTTCCAAAGCGATTAGGGATATCGCTTAGTGGCATTACTTTTAGTTCACCGTTGATACCAAAAGGGGCCACTATTCTTCCGATAGTAGCCCATTCTGTCTTCTGTTGCATGAGCGTAGGCTTTTCCTATAAAATCTCTAGCGAGGTGTGGCAGCCTTCTCGCGTCCCACCAGCACGTAGCAGAGCACGCATTGCTTTAGCAACACGTCCTTGACGACCAATTACTTTGCCAAAGTCGTCCGGTGCCACATGCAATTCCAAGACTAGGGCATTACGATCATTGCGGACTTCACGTACCTGCACAGCAGAAGGGTCATCGACCAGAGACTGAGCAATGTACTCAACGAGTTTACGCATGTTTTAACCTTACATTCGTAGTATCTAAGCACTACAGGTGCATAGATGGGCACCTTGTCGTTATAACCGGACTACTCTGCTGGCGTTGCAGCAGGGGTGGACTCAGCAGCAATAGCGGACTTAGCAGCCTTTGCTTGTGCAAAACGCTCCATTACTCCGGCACGCTTGAGCAGGCTCTCAACAGATTCAGTGGGTTGTGCACCAACATGAAGCCACTTTAATGCTTTCTCTGCGTCAACATTAATGACAGAAGGCTCAGCAAGGGGGTTATACCAGCCAATGTTCTCAATGATGCGCCCATCGCGAGGGCTACGTGAGTCGGCAACGACGATGCGATAGCTAGGAGCCTTCTTCTTACCTGTACGTGTTAAACGAATTTTGACAGTCATGCTTTCTTTTCTCACCTCTTCCCCACAAAATGGGGCCTGTAATTTCAATAACGCCACGTTCGAGCATGGCGCACAAACAAATAATTACAGTGCTCCCCGAACTACGGCCAGATTAGGATAGCACGGAGTTGGCCTTTTGTCAATCTTTATAGCCGTCGTTACCGTGGTAGGGGCCCGATTTATCGCGCCCGTCGTGGCAATAATCAATGTTATCGACACATACAAACCCAACGACGATCAATAAACAGGGATGAATTACACATCTTTAAATGTTGTAAGATATGGCATAATTAGCGGAGGAGGCAACACATATGGCAAAAGAAACACCCATCAAAAGAGAGCGACCAACAGGTTCTCCAACACATGTACCTATTAAGGTAATTACCGTCAATCGCCAAGCGCAGCACGATTACTTTATCGAACGCACCATAGAAGCAGGCATCTCGCTGGTCGGTACCGAAATCAAATCGATTCGTGACGGCAAAGTACAGTTGCGTGGTGCCTACGCGATGCCGCGCAATGGCGAACTCTGGCTCGAAAACGCACACATTGCTGTGTATGAACACGGCAATCGCTACAACCATGAGCCTATGCGCAACCGCAAATTATTATTACACAAACGCGAGATTGAGCAGTTGTTAGCAAAAGTGCAAACGAAAGGCTTGACACTCGTTCCCCTCAAGCTCTACCTCAAGGGTGGCAAGGCAAAAATCGAGTTGGGTCTCTGTCGTGGTAAGAAACTGTACGATAAGCGCGACGCTATCGCTGAACGCGATTCAAAGCGCGAAATCGAACGCATCGTACGCGGGAGGTAATACTACATTTATGGCACAATCTGAAGAGAGTCGTGTAACATTGGAGGCCATACGCCAGAACATCGGGAGTTTTGGCTATGGCCATTTACTTGGAATGCGGGTTGAACGCATAGAGGATGGCACGGGCGCAGTCAGTATCCAAGTGGATACGCGCCTGATGCACCCACAACAGATCGTACATGGCGGTGTCATCTTCACCCTGGCGGATACCGCCATGTCAATGGCAATGATCTCTGTCCTTCCACCACGTACGCGTTTCAGCACCATTGAGGCAAAAATTAATTATTTACAGCCAGTGCGTACAGGAACATTGTTAGCAGAAGCTGTCATTATCCAGCGAGGGCGTAGCATCGCAGTCCTAGAGGCCACCGTATACAACATTAATGGGGAAGAAAAACAAGCGATAGCCCGCATATTAGGAACCTTCAATATTTCCACATCCAAATACACTCCACCACCAACCGAATAGAAGGACACAATGAGTATCATCGGTTTACATCACGCACAGATTACCATTCCTAAAGGCGCAGAAGAACAGGCACGAGCGTTTTATTGCTCTCTGCTCGGTTTGCCGGAAATCGAAAAGCCAGCATCATTACAGGGGCGCGGCGGCTTCTGGCTACAAGTTGGAGACCGACAAGTACATGTCGGTACAGAAGATGGCGTGGAACGTTCCCACACCAAAGCACACCTCGCTTACCAAGTCACTAATGTTGCAGTCATCCAGAAACAACTCCAGGAAAAAGGCTTTACTACTCTTGATGCTGTTCCCATTCCTGGCTTTGCACGCTTCGAGATACGCGATCCCTTTGGCAATAGGATAGAGTTTATCCAGGAACTTTAGCAGTGAGAGCAATTGGCTATAAGATAAAGTTTGTACCTACACTATTTGCGATAAATGCATCTGGCATAGCACGTGCAATCTGGTGAGTCGCAACCCAGCCTGTGCAGTGCCCCGGCACAACATAGCGCGGGGCTATCGCTTGCATGGCCGCAACAGTAGCAAGGATGATAGGCTCAAATAGAGGACCATTGAGGTGAAAACCACCAATGACTGCGTAAATCCTTTGTATGCCCGTCAAGAATTGCGCATTACGAATGATGTTGATGATACCAGAGTGACCACAGCCCGTGACGATAACCAACCCCTTACCACGCACATGAATAAGGGCACATTGGTCATCATGTATCCATGGGTCAGGCTCCCAGCTATGCTCATGTTTTGCATAATGTGCAGCAAATCCCTTTTCAAAATCTGTCGTACGCGCCACCTCGCCAGAGACCAGCACCATTCCTTCTATAAGCATTGATGGCCCAACCTCTTCTATCACCTGAATGTGTTCACGCTCCAGGTCTGCTTTGCATGGAGGCGGTAAAAACATTTCGTCTCCGTTCGGCAACACGAGCTTGCGCTCCAGATAAGCGTCGGGATGCAAGATGAGCGGCATGGTGCGACTTCCCAGGCGTTGCACAAGTCCTGACAACCCCATAGCATGATCGGCATGCCCATGACTCAGAATGATCGCCTGCACGTCTCTGGTATCTACTTCCAGGGCATCAAGGTTATTGAGCAGATTCTTCCCATTCAATCCGGTATCAAATAAAATCGTTCCAGTCTTATACTTTTGTTTGACAGTAATCAGCACGGAAAAGCCATGTTCAGCCACAGGTTGGGCACCCTCAAAAGGGTTCTGACCAAGCCGTGCTCGCTTTGCCACTGCATTGCTCGTCATGAGCATGTCGAAGGTGTTATCCATAAGGACTTTCACACTAACGGTATCCACTTCTTGAAGCGGAATGATCGCACCTGACATGTTATAGCTCCTTACCTACAAAACTTTGTGACACACGAAGGACAATGGTATCATATCATAAACCTTACTCTGTGCAGACCGACAATCGACAACTTTCCTACTTTTCTCTTCACGTTATTTGTGATATAGTACCGTTTACACTCATTATTCGTAACTACTCACGTCTCCTTGGAGAAAGACTGGACAAAGCTGATAAACTAAAGGCATGACGGAAGAAGAAGCCAGACAACTGAGAAAAGAGAATGCAGAACTCAAAGAAGCAGGAGCGCGGAAAGATCAACGAATTGAGGAGTTAGAAGCGCTGCTGATGAGGGCGTTGCTGCGCATTGAAGAACTGGAAAGGCGGCTGGGGAAAGATAGCCATAACAGTAGCAAGCCGCCTTCCAGTGATGACCTCTCGCGCAAGGGGAGCCAGCCTCGCCCAAAGAGCGAGAACCCCTCAGCAGGACAAGCCGGGCATCAGGGACATACCCTCCAACAAATCACGACGCCTGATCGAGTGATCACGCATCGTCCCACTCACTGCGAAGCGTGCCAGTCTGATTTGCGGCAAGAGGCCGGGCCCCTCAAGGAACGTCGGCAAATCCATGAGTTGCCTGCACTGCGCTTGGTGGTGACGGAGCACCAGGTGGAAGCCATCTGCTGTCCGGCGTGTCAGCATCTGACACCGGCACAGTTTCCGGCGGGAGTGGATGCGCCGGCACAATAGGGGCCTGGGGTGCAGGCGTTGGCGGTCTATCTGTCGCAGTTTCAGTTGCTGCCGATGGAGCGCATCAGTGAACTGTTCACGGACCTCCAGCCGGGCCAGATCTCACAAGGAAGCGTGGCCAATTGGATTGCCGAAGCCGCCCGGATACTGGAACCGACCACACACACCCTCAAACGACTCCTCCTTGCCAGTAAACTGGACCATGTGGATGAAACGGGCGGGCGGGTCAAAGGCTTGGTGCATTGGTTCCATGTCAATGCCACCAAATGGTTGACCCTGTACTCCTGGCATCGGAAACGGGGTCAGAAGGCCATGGATGAATTTGGGATTTTACCTCACTACACAGGCCGAGCTATCCATGATCGCTTGAGCAGCTACGATGATTATTCCTGCCAGCATAGTGTATGTGGAGCGCATTTGTTGCGGGACTGCCTGTGGGTAGCCGAGCGCGAGAAGCAACCCTGGTCCCAGGCGATGGACGACTTGTTGCGGCGCATGGCCAAAGCCGCAGAGCAGTGGCGTGCGCAGGGAGCGAAAGCTCTCCCGAAAGCCGTGCGAGATGAGTGGATTGCTCAGTATTTTGCCTTGTTGGCTGACGGATTTGCGGCTCACCTTGCTCAGGCTCCTCCTGCAGGCGATCCGCCGCCCAAGAAACAGGGCCGCCCGAAACAATCGGACTCGAAAAACCTCCTGGATGCTCTTCTCAAAAGGGCCGAGCAGGTACTCGCTTTCCTGGATGATCTGTCGATCCCTTTTACCAACAATCAGGCGGAGCGCGATCTTCGCATGATCAAGGTCCAGCAAAAGATTTCCGGTACTTTTCGCAGTTCGCAAGGGGCCCCAGCCTTTTGCGGTAACTGCTCAGGTACCTGAGCAGTTACGAATAAATTCACACGAAATTCCCATATTGTACGCTAAAAACTCTTGCAAATTCTCAAATTATCAGTTATACTGAGAACGGTTGTTAAGCTTGCTCTTACCTCATTTGTATGTTACTTCTTGTAATGCTTTTCCATGATATCCATTCCCCATTATCCCGTGTAACACACAGAAAGAAACACACATGAAACAAGAAGCCATTGCCGTCGCAGACCTGATCTTACGCACGCTAGCGCAGGCAACCACTCCCTTAACCAAAGAACCCAAACCGCTTCTGGCTTACGAGGGATTCTCCCCTCTTGCTCTTGCTGCTGCAACACAAGCAGTTGAGAAGCAATCAGACGTCAAACTGCGTTACTGGAGTTAATGGATAAGTCGTTTACTGAAGATCAAGCCTCTTTACAAAAAGTGCTCACACACATTTTTCAAGAGCAGGGATTATATGCAACTGCCACACTAGGCACTCATGTAAGACAAGCATTGCAAACTCCCGGTAAACTGCTTTCGCCTCCAAGACTTCAAACACTCGCTTCCGAATTATCCATTCCGGCGGGTGTTTGGGCATTGTTACCACTACACATTGGACGCTATTGCCGTCCAGACATTTCTGTCGAGATCATTGAGCGTGTCGCTGTCAGTTGTGAATGCCTAATGTGCGCCTTAGATATTCTCGATGACGTAGAAGATGATGATCAAACTCCACTACGTGCAGCAATTGGAGATGCTCAATCCCTCAATGTAGCCACGACCTTACAAACTCTTGCGGTATCTATCCTTGCTTCTCTCCAACAACGAGGGATACCAGCTCAGCACATTCTTCAGAAGATTACGCTCATGCAGCAACAACTACTTCTTGCCACGCAGGGCCAACACGAAGACTTGCGAGCAGAAACACGCCTGCTAGCAGATATGACAGCCCAGGAATATCTATCTATTGCCGAGGCAAAAGCAGGAGCATTGATCAGCATGGTCTGCCAATTGGCGGTTATGGCAGCAGAAACGCTTGATCTTCTCCCACTCTTTGCACAGGTAGGAACAGCCCTCGGCATTGCTCACCAGATTGACAATGATGCGCGCGACCTTTCTGCTCTCCTCGCCTCCCCATCTCCCGCAACAGCCATCAAAAGCGACCTCAAACGCAGCAAAAAAACGCTCCCTATCATCCTCGCCCATCAACACTATGCAACACTACTTCAGAACATATCCCTTGCTGCCGATGAACAAGAACGAGGAATACAGGAACAGGATTTACAGCGAAGAGCTTATCAAGAGGCGATCACTGCCTCTATTGGAGTCTCTCTCTATTACCGTCTTCAGGTACGAGAGCTAGCACGACAGATAGAGGCGCGGCACGGTACACCACTCCCTGCCGCCTTACAATTCCTCCTCAGTATGAACACGTTGTAATCGTTTTTGCCTTGCATTCTGCCATGAAGTAGAGTAAACTTACACAGCATTCTTTGATGTATGATGCTTTTCATAGCTTGTAATCAAGCAGCATCGTTCATAGAAACAGCCACTAGCCATAAAGTACCGGATAGAGCAAACAGCTACGCTCTTTATAGGTATACTAGAAAGTATGGAAAGCAGAGTATCGAAAGTAGCAACAGCATGAAACATAGCATATTACCATTCAAAGCGGGGAAGAGACAACGAGTGCTCAGTATTATAGGTGTGGGCCTTGTTTTTATTCTATTACTTATCATAGGTAGTAAGAACGCCACTCTTGTATGGCAAATGACAAAAACTACTGATGAGCATATCGCAACACTACTCTGGTATGCCTCTGCTACACTCATTGCTCTCTTTTTCTTTGGCGTGAGTTCACTCGTCTGGCTGTATGGGCAGCAAAGACACATAGCTACATTACTTTTTTGTTTCTCTTCACTTATATTGATCACTTGTTACTACTCAGGTCTGCTAGAGAGAAKGAAGGAGGGGATGGCCCCAAAGAGTGGCTTGTAAGGCGG